>SDBU01009892.1_pt1 | contig 10634 bp, 6 predicted proteins | sample 2277071 | NCBI WGS metagenome assembly SDBU01 (sample SAMN10397929, study PRJNA504765) | marine sediment metagenome | isolation source: marine sediment core GS08_GC12, 126 cmbsf | place: Arctic Ocean: Gakkel Ridge, Loki's castle | collected 2008
CTGCCTTACACTCCACTTTGGGGACATCTGATTAGGGAAATCAGATGACTTCACCAGTGCATTTCTGCACCTTAAAGCATTGCAGATTACAGCACACCATACAGTTTCCACACGCGGTGTTATCCGTCAAAGACGGAAACCTTCCGCGTACGGACTTGTCTGATTATCTTGTCGCCCCATATCCTCGCGTATCATCGCGGTTAATCTTTCCTGCGAACCAGGTTTTACCCAGTGTGATTGGTCATTTAGAATCGGCATCAAAACGTTTGCGACTACCTTGACAATGTTCGGCTTCCGTTTGAGCAAGCAGTTCGAGCAGTCTACGGTGATTGATGAAATTTAGTCCGTCTACAACCACCCACAGCACCCGCCGTTGTTGTATCAATTGAGACACAAGCCAATTGGGGCGAAGGTTGATTTTAATGGACTCTCTGTCCATATTTGTAAGGCGGGGATACTGTTCCAATACCCATTTTGAGAAACCTGCAGCCAATTGTTGGGATGTATATTCTTGTTCTTCCGCAAACAGCACCTGCCAGCGTCGATATGGCAAATATTCATCAGTTGCCCACCGAATTACCTCATCGTCCACATCACTCGTCAAAGTTTTTGGGAATGGCGGTTTCACCCGAACATCCAGCGCGGCGCGTTGCGTTTCACGCAGATGAAACCGAATGCGAGCAAGTCGTTCATGAGTTAAAGAAAGTGGTTTGGCGCGGAAATAGCTGTAAGCAACTTCAGCTATGTGTTTTACGTTTGGGCTTTCCGTGGGTAACGAGGAAATCGCACCGCCCTGCGTTTGTCTTAACTGTTTTCCCCAGTAGCTACGGTATTCACCTATGAATGGCTCTGAAAGCTCAAGTGGAAAGGCACCCAACTGTTTTGATAAAGTATCATCGCAATCAATGTTAAGCCATTGGCGAATCACTGTTTCTCGCTCTGAAACTGAAGTCCTATATATCTGCGCCAATGGTTCCTCGCATTGTCTGCTCCAGTCTTGAGCTTGCGCTTCCGCTAATGGCGCCAAATCCCCAGTAATTTCTGTCATCAGCCATTGCGCCGCATGGAGCGGAGAAGGCGAGTCGAGCCAGACGTCTTGCTCATTCATTTGTGAAAGCAATTCAGCAAGGGACACTTCGTCGTCGTTTTGCTCCATCACATTGATTGCGCGCAATACTACCTCTAAGGAAAGGACATCGGCTGCTGCTCGCGCTAATCGCCGTATGCGCTCGCGAGGAGCCTCACGGACGGAATAGTTGATTTTCGGAGTCATCTGCCGAGCTTTAAAGAGAGAAAGAACCCACTGACAAAGACGTTCCCCGGCAATCCAAAGATTTTCTCCTGATGTATCGAATCGGAGAAATTCAACTTCAGTATTGACGGGTTGATATTGCTCTGAAACGGGATTTTCGCCCGATGGGTCGAGAATTATGCTAGGCGTCATAATGATTCCTTTCAGCTTGAAAATCTCTCTTTTGCATTTCCTAACACTGTGTGTAGTTGTTCTATGGCATTGGGAGAGAGTTGTTCACAGGAGAGCGTAATTATCCGACTCAAACATTCCGCTTTCGATTCCGTTGATGAAAGCTGTTCGAATTCCATGATGACTTTTTCAAGTTGATGCTTATCGAAGGTTGCTGAAATCGCAGCTTGTACCATTGCAATGGTGGCGTTATCTTCCTCCGTCAACCCAGAAGGACGCTTATTGTTAAGGATTTTTTGGAATTGTTTAGCCTGTTCGATATCAAGCTCTCCATCAAACGCAAGCGCAAATTGTTCCAACCATGCTTCTATGGATTGACGACGTTTCTTTTCAAATTGGGCATGTAACTCCTTAATCCCATTACAAACACCATTTACAACCTCTTCAAACCCGTTAGGAATTGGTTGTAGTCGCCCAATTTGCTCGATAATCGTTAAGCAATTTTCTACCGAGTCAGCCTGCTTTTCAAATCTATCAAGTTCCCGCAAGAAGTCATAACATTGCGAAAGTGTAGACCGAGCGTCTGAAAGGATGCTTTCCAATTGTTCATCTCCCGCATAGTCCACTTCGCGTTTGTTCAGTTCACTACGTAATAAATCAATTGCAGGAAGGGTTGTTGCTTGCTTTAAGGTTCCAGGCAATTCTTTAATCCATTCTTGCAACTTCGTTCGTTTTTGTAACAGTTGCGTCTCTGCTTGTTCAATTCGACCAAGGAGTTCATTGGAAGGCGATTCTAAATCACTTTTAGTTTGTTCAATTGCAGAAATCGCTTCGGGGATTTCAATCCACCTCCGTGCAAGCTTGGCTTTCTTTACTGCATCAGCAACTCGCTGTCGGTTTCTCGCCTCTCTTTGCTTCTCATCTTGCTCGTGTCGCCAACGTTGAAATTGTTCTTCCAACCTCTCAATTGCATCTTGTAGTTCGCTATGCCAATCTTCGGGCAAGTGGCTTTCTTCTGAAACAGCGGTGAGCGCCAGTTCCAACGCCTCTTTTTGACGTTCGAAGCCTAGTTCGCTTTTTGGAGTATCTTTCGTCAGGAGTTGTTCATAAGTCGTTTAAATTCTTTTTTATCGCTCATATTGACACCCCACTTTAAAGTCTACGCGTTCATGCCACTTGCTCATTCATTCTTAACTGCTTTTTCCAATGCTTCGTTTATCCAGAAATACTTTTGTGTTCTTTTATAGCAATGTATTTAACTCGTTTATCCGGCAATAATTACTTTCACTAAAGCTTCCGCTGACGTTTTCAAATTCCTCTAGCAGCATCGGCAATAATTACCTCAAGTTGATAGGAATGGTCTGGCTCAATATTTGGATTATTGTTGTATACCTACAAACCTGAAAGCTCAGATGTGAGACCATTGTAGCAATGGCGGGGGAGCAAGGAGGGGGTCCAGCGAAACGAGTTGATTTTGTAGGTGGCATGAAAATTGAGAAACGACTGCTCGCCAGAATGTAGATGCCTCTGGCATCCCGGAGGGATGTTAGCTAAGTTTTTTACTTGATAATTTGATAATTATTGCTGACCCTCCTAGATTATAGCCCATTTTCTACTTCAGGGCAACAAAAATGTTGACTTCTCCTCGATTTTTTCGCGCTGAATAGTCTATAGCTTTCCACGCGGTCAAAAAGGGGTTATTTCTCAAGGTCAAAAAACCCTTACAAAATCAGCACTTCTTTGCTACAATAATGGCGGTCATAAAGGAAGTGGTTTTTGACCGATGGTTTGCCAGGTTTATTGGTGATGCGCGACGTGTGTAGTCTATTTCTAATTTCACTTGATGAAGCAGCTTTTTTTGTTTCTCTTTGGTGAAGAAATATGATAAAATAAGCAAAAATAAAAGGGGAGATTCTTTCAGATGGAAGGCGTAAAAATGCTCACAGTTAAGGAGGCTGCGTTCCTTTTAGATGTCTCGACCAGCACAATTTATCGAATGATAAAAGGCGGAATGTTAAAAGCAAGGAAAATTGGAAAGGCAGGAAAAACGTCTGATTATCGTATCCAGCCTCAGTCCATTGAGGGTTATATAGAAAAAGCAAGCTAAAAAGGTATGGATAAAAGAAACCAAAAATATACAGCCAATATTACAATGGGCTCAGCGCTTAAAGAAGAAGCGAAAACAGTATTGCAACACGTACACGCTGGGAACTCTAATAAGCCCGTCAGGGGCGAAGCGTCTTTTCATATCAAACAACTGGTGATAGAAGAGAACCTGCTGGACAAAGCTACGATTGCTTCGCGCAAAAATGCATGGGGCTTAATCGAAGGACGATACCTGAAAAATCCGAATTGTCCGACCAATTTGGTCGCTCAGATAGTGGCATCTCAAAAGGGCGAGTCTATCGTTGATTGGATGCTTTTTTACCACTGCTGCCTGGCAGACACTTTAATCTACGATGTTACAGTGGGTTTAACTTATCATAGATTTATATCAGGCGCAACAAGAATAGACAAACCCGATGTCATTAGCTTTTTGGAAGAGAGAAAAAAAGAGCATCCTGAAATAGAGAAGTTCTCTCAGTTGACCAAAGATAAAATCGCCAGAAACTATCTTACACTACTTAGGGATTTTGGATTATTAGAAGGCAAAGTCATCAAGTATTTCAAAACCGTTTTTGTACCCATCGAATTCTTCGTCTATGTGGTGTATTTCCTGATTGAACAGGGGATGGCTACCAAAGCTATTTTGTCATCCGATGAAATCATTGAAGGAGTCAAGCAGAAGCGCGCTGACTTTGTGAAAATTGGCGACAGGTTTCATTCCAAATTAGAGCTTACGTCTGAGAACATCGAGAAGGTAATCGAAGAGCGGATGCTCAAAAAGCGGGAAACCCATAAGCCTTCTCTTTTAGCTTACTACAAGGAACACGCCGGTGCCATCGGGAATATTGCCACCCTACAAGACGCCAATCGTCAGTTGCCGACGTGTGACGATGATAGTTTCTTAAAAACCTATCCGCTCATGCCCGCTCAACTGGACATCATCCCCGACATCTTCCGCGCTCTCAGGTCAGCAGGTCAACGTTTCACTCCATTGAGCGGCAGCGAACGCAGCTTGCTAGGTGTGGTACAAAGTGTCATCATAGATGATAGAACGGACATCAAAGATGCGGACATCGGGCGCATCGCAACCTACGACGAAATCTACGATATGGTTGAACATGAGATTGACACCCAGGTGCGCCGCGATATTGCAGAAGTGGAAAGATTGCTTCATTATCCCGATTTCTCCCTCCGTCGCATTCTGAAAGCGTTATACTTAATCCAGCAGTTGACGTGGGTTCCACGCAGCCTTGACAACTTGACCCGGCTGCTGATGCGGAATATTGAGGAGGATTTCAACCAAACCCGCAACGCTGTGGAAAGTGGATTGGAACAACTGATAGAAGGCAAATACGTCGTCAAGGTGGACAACCAGTACAAATATCTCAGCGGCGACGAACGCAAGATAGAAGAAGAGATTGCAGTTTTCAAGCCGAAACACAACGACATCCGCAGAGAAGCGCGCAAGATACTTTTGGGGCTATCAAAGCGATTTACGGACATCCATTACAAAAAGCTCGCGCATATCCCAATAGCAGCCCTTGCCGATGAAGAGAGCGTCGATGCCAAAAAAGCCGGCGATGTAACTTTGGAGGTATATTCGCCGATTGCCGTCGAATTCGGAGATGCGGACCTGGTGGAAATCAAAAATCAAAGCTACAGCGACGCACGTCAAGTCTGGTGGCTTCCCGATGAAGACGTCACGAATCTCATAAAAGAACTCACACGGCTGATTCAGGTGCATACTGTGGTAGAAGCCCGCAATAAGAAAACCACCAAAAGCGAGGAAGAAATCGCCATCTTGCGTGAGAAGCAGATTGAAGCGGACAGCCTGCGTAAAAGGGTTGAATCCGGTTTTAGAACAGCGCTGGCAAACGGCGTAATCATTTACAACGGAGAAGAGACTTCCCTTGATGGAAGCGCGAAGGATTTGAACACCATCTTTGCGCGGGAATTGAATGACATCCTTCCGCATATATATACTAAGTTTGATTTTGTCACCCACCAGGTCAATGAAAAAAGCGCCGTTGAACTGCTATCCCAGCCAACGCAGAACTTGCATAACATCGAATCCCATCTGTCATTGTTCGATGAGGCCGGAAATATCCAACTGCTCGGAACGAAGTGGAGAGGCGAAGCTTCTTTTCATAGCCCGGTCTTAAACGAGGTGTTGACCGAGGTTAAAGGACGAGCGCAGAAAGGAGAGGGATGCGATGGCAGAAGCCTAGCCGAACATTTTCGCAAAGCCCCTTACGGTTGGGATGGATACGTCACGCGCGTTGCGCTTTCCGCCCTGTTCCGCAGCGGCGACATTTCTACAAAATTCGAGGGGAAGGACTTCCAAAACTACACGCAGAGAGCCGCAGAAGATGCGTTGCGTACTCTGACGAACTTCAATAAAACGGAGTTCATTTATCAAGACACATCACTTACCTTGCAGGAACGCATGGAGGCGAAAGGGAAACTCGACATTCTGTTCTCCTACAAAGGCACGGACACTGCCAACGAACTGTCAAACGCTATCGTACTTTCTTTAGGAGAACTGGCCGCCGAAAACAAAAGTATCGCCGTCCACTGTCAATACGCCGAACTATCCTTGAAAGATGAATACGAAAGGTTGCGCAAATTATGCGAGGAGATTACAGAAGGTGCCAATGTCGCCAACAAGGTTCGGGCATTTTTAAAACATTACGACGAGTTGGAAACCGGTCAAAAATATCAGCAAAGCGTTAAAGAGTTTGTCGAAAGCGAAAAGCTAAATGTCTTTAAATCTGTCAATAAATTCATGGACTTAGACGACAAAGGTGAACTCTCAGACGAGGGACCTGCCCTCGAACGAAGTGAAGGGATGCAACTAGCTCTTGAAGAGATAAACGCTGTTTTGGAAAATCGAACGGTTATCTCAAGCTGGGATGTCCTGGTCCAAAATTACACTCAAGCGCTCTCTTTATACAGAAAGGCGTATACCCAGTCCCATGAAGAACGCTTTTCAGCATACCAACAAGCTGAAGGGGAAATCCGCTCATCCAGTGAAACGCAAAAGGTAGAGTACGAAAAACTGGACAATCTACTGAAAAATTGGAATGCCTACCTTTGCGAACAACTTGATTGGGACGAAACGCTTTTCCGTTGTCGTTCCTGCGGCGCGCCGCTATCTACAATCAACTTTCATCTCAAATTAGTCGAAACAAACAAGCAAGATATCTTGAAAGAACTACGCAAAACCACCGTCAAAGGCGGAAAAGATAAAGGCGCCTACGACACCGATACTGACACCAAATTCGTCTCGCTCAAAGAGCTTGCTGCTCTATCGGAAATCTGTACCGAAGACGATATTGCAAAATTGGTCGAGGAGATTCGAGATGAACTCGTTCATCTACTTTCTGAATATAAGAAAATTGTCATTCAGTAAAATATTGGCGAAAGAAGGGACGCAAAAGATCTAAAATTTACCTTAAAAATTTTTGTAGTTGGGGGTGTCTTTTGATGAACTCAGACACAATCACTTGGTATTTAGTTCAAGGTTTATCTCTTTCCGGGCAGTCCTTATTAAAATACATCGTCGGTTGCCTTCTTATTCAGGAGTTACAAAATATTGAGAATCTGACCACAATGACAATAATCAGTCCATTCCCTGCGGCAGCGCTTCATGAACGGGCTTCTGCGTTAGACGAGTTAGGGGAATACGAAGAAGCAATCGCTGATTATACTAAAGCTATTAACCTCGAACCGAATCTTGCGCAAATGTACTACAATAGGGGGAATACCTACGACGAGTTGGGAGAATACGAACTGGCGATTGCTGATTATTCCAAAGCGATTCAACTCAAGCCGGATTACGCCCTTGCGTATAACAACCGCGGGCTTGTATACAGGAAATTAGGGGAATACGAAAAAGCGCTTGAAGATTACGCAAAGGCGATTGAAATTGACCCTTACTATGCTGAAGCGTATGCCAATCGCGGGGCGGCTTATCAAATCACCGGTCAACTTGAAAAAGCAGTAGTGGAACTCAATGAGGCTATTGAGATAATGCCTGGTTCTGCTGGTATGTACTATAATCGCGGCGCCGCTCACCAGCAACTAAGCAAAAGGAAGGAAGCGCTTGAAGATTTTACCCAGGCGATTCGACTTGACCCTTCTTTGGATATAGCATATCGCAGTCGAGTCAACCTTTATTTGGCTTTGGGTGATTTGCAAAAGGCGCTTGAAGATTCAGACAGAGTAATTGAGTTAGCTCCAAACGACGCCGCGGCATATGGTAATCGGGGGGAGATTCATAGGGAGCTAAAGGATTATCAGAAAGCGGTAGCGGACTTGACAAAAGCGCTCGAACTTAATCTGGAAGAACCCAAAACATATATCATACGGGGCGCTGCCTACATAGGCCTGGGTGATATGCAAAAGGCGCTTGCGGATTTCGACAAAGCACTTGAATTGGACCCCCAAAACGCTGTGGCGTATAGGAATCGAGGGGTGATTTATGACGAGTTGGGCGAATATCAGAAGGCGATTGAAGATTTCACTAAAGCTATTGAATTCAAGGTGGGATACGCGGATACATATACCAAAAGGGGGATTGCTTATCTGCGGTTGGAAGATTTTGAGAGAGGGCTTGCAGATTTTAACAAGGCTCTTGAGCTTGATGAGAAAGACGCTGAAGCATATTATTACCGAGGGCAGATTTATGATGCGCAGGGAGAACCCCAGAAAGCAATAGAGGATTATACAAAAGCAATTGAACACAACATAGGTAATGAACGCGTATATTACAAGCGGGCTGTAGCCGCTATGTTAGTGGAAGACTATCAACTATCAATTGCGGATTTCACAAAAGCTCTCGAATACGAGCCAGATAATGCGTCGCTGTATTCGGCGCGCGGGCTTGCTTACGCTACGGCGGGTGATTATAAAAAATCAATCGCCGATTTTACCAAAGCTCTTGAATTCGAACCGGATGGCGCTCATTTGTATATGACGCGCGGCGCATCCTACGGAAGCATAGGCGAACATCAAAAAGCCATCGAAGACTTTACCAGAGCAATTGAACTCAATTCGGAAAATCTCCCCAAACAATTAATGGCTCAAATATACTACATGCGAGGGCTTTCATATAAGGACTCGGATGATGTGCAAAAGGCGACAGAAGATTACCAGAAAGCGATTGAACTTGACCCGGAAGTAGCGAATACCAGACAAGATTATACCAAAGAAGAAATAGAAGAGAAGACGGGCGCAGGCGATGATGATTTTGGAGGTGACGAGGAAAAGAATACGTCGGATGGAAGGAAAAGGAAAACGTCTGTAACCGGTCAGACAAAAAGGGGGAAAGTCGGACGCAACGCCCCATGTCCCTGTGGAAGTGGGAAAAAATATAAGAAATGTTGTGGGGCTTAGTTCTACTATTAGATTTCAATTAGTTTGACGTCTTTTACCTTTATTGGACTGAAGAAAAACCAACCAAAATGCTTGATTGGCTTTACCAAAAAACGAAAGGAGGGGCGCAAAAATGATTCTGAAATTTGAAGCATATCACGACGGAGAATTTTGGTGTGCCAGAGCTGTCAGAGAAAGCATTTTCATCTAGGGTGAAACGCTGGATGAACTAACGGAAAACATTAAAGAAGCTGTATCGTTGGTGGTTTACGAAGTAAACTACGCTTTATCCGACTTTGAAGAGGAATTGGAAAAGGGTAAAAACATTCCAAAGTTACAGGACATTATAAAGAGATGACTAAACTGATGAAAACATCATTCCCTCTATTCATCAAATATCCAAAGATAGCCCTTTACGAGGAACATCCAGATATCCTCGAAAACGAAGTGATGGTTTTTGAAAAGCTCGATGGGGGAAACTGCCAGTTTCGGAAGTTGAAGACCGGTAGGGTTCTTTGTGGCAACCGGTCAAACTATCTCAATGAGAAATATTTCAACCGCTACTGGTTTATAGATTTTCTCCGATGGGTACATCGAAACTACTCGCTTTTCGCGATTGAACCAAAGTATATCTTTTATGGCGAATGGCTTGCCCCTCACACATTAGAATATGCCAAAGAATTCCAAAACCGATTTTATCTCATTGATGTTTTCGATATAGAAACAGAACGGTTCTTAGAATACCCTTGTTCTTGTGAGTTGATTCAGGAATACCAGCTAAAAGACATCAATATGCTGAAGCCATTATTCACCGGCAAACTCAATGAAAAAGAACTGGATAACTTGCTTCTGAAAAGCGATTACGGGGCAGAACAAAAAGAGGGGGTTGTCATCAAGGATTATGCCAACCTGCGTTTTGTAAAATTGGTCAATCCACAATTCAAAGAACAAAACGAGAGCGTTTTCATAACCCTGACTTCCCCGATTGAAGCCGTTGCACGGTGCTATATCACCCAATCCAGAATCAACAAAGCCATCGAAGTCGCACGGTGTCAGGGGTTAAAAATCAATAATGTGAGGGATAACATCGAACAGCTCGTTCAGATTTTATTCGAGGATATAAAGGATGAATATCAAGATTACAACCGCCACAAAGGAATGGCGGAAACGGCTCTCAAGCGAGCAATCAAAAGGAGTTTAACAAATTAGGATAATAGAAACCGAGTTTTTTCGAAAAAACTCGGTTTCTTACCATTATGGACAAAGAAACCAAACGACAAATCAAAAACCTTGTATTGACGTTACGAGAAAGTTTTGAAGCCGACATCGCCGTCGTTCTTGGGCGATATGGGATTTTGGCGGACAAGAAATGGGAGCGAGCAGATAAGTTGACGTATCTTTCCGAAGATGAAAAGCTACTCAAAGACAAAATTGAAAAGACTATTCAAAAGGAGATGGGGAGCGGCATCACGCCCGAACCGCAGCGACGAAGGCATACATACGCGATACCAGTTTCACCCACATCAACCGTCTCATCGGTTTGCGTTGCATGGAAGAGCGCCGGCTGATTGACGAGACCATCAAAACCCGCGATGTCTATTCGGGTAGGAGTTTGCACCATCGGAATTTTCTACACGAACACCCCGAATACGCCTCTGACCCGGAGGATGGACTCGTCCCATGTCTGAAAAAAGTCTGCGCGGAAATTACCGACGAAATCAAAGTCCTG
>SDBU01009893.1_pt1 | contig 10632 bp, 8 predicted proteins | sample 2277071 | NCBI WGS metagenome assembly SDBU01 (sample SAMN10397929, study PRJNA504765) | marine sediment metagenome | isolation source: marine sediment core GS08_GC12, 126 cmbsf | place: Arctic Ocean: Gakkel Ridge, Loki's castle | collected 2008
GTATATCAAGAATCAGTGACCTTCGAAGTTATACTTCGCTGAAGCCACGGCCTTTAGGCCGTGCGACGCTCACTTACCGGCATTGGACCAGCTTGCACAATCGGCACAACATGATTTTTATACCTTTGTTGTCAAAGACGCTGGTCATTTAGATCTTTCTGATCTAGCGTTGTCCAAATCTGCATCCCCTCTTGTTCATCTTATCGCAACTATCAATAGTTCTCTTTTAAGGATAGGATCCATTAATGGATTGCGAGTAACAGAAATAGTAAATGCATATCTTTTGGCTTTCTTTAACAAATATCTAAAAGAAAAACCTTCAGAGCTATTGGATGGTAAAGACAAGCAATATGCCGAAGTTGAAACAAGACATTAAAAAAGGATCTTTATATGAAATTGAATCTAGTTTTATTGATATGTTCATTCTTGTTTCTTCCTGGATGCATAAACACTCCATCGGAACAAATTAATCAGAAAACACGCACCCTTCTTGTTCAAGCTATTCCAGACTCTCCAATAATTACTGCCGCTATAGGCAAATTAACTCCAAAAATAAATATCATCATCAAAAAAGAGCTGGGGTTAGATCAAAAATATGATTTTGCCTTTTTTCTTCCCAAGAAGAATCAGAAAATCACCCTCTACTGTGTGAATACTATCAATCAAAAAGGTGAGCCTGCGTTTTTGTCAGCGTTAGATAAGATGGTCCTCATGAATATGAAACCTGAACACGTTATCGCTACTTCAAACACGCAATTCTTTGGCAACCGACAAGATGAGCTCGTGATTATGATTGATGATCCAGAGAGAGAACTTTCAGAGCTCAATCAACAAATCAAAGCGATGGCACACCAATTGAATGATGCATACCACAAGCAACACGGGCACAATCTGTATAACATAGAAAAAAGTGAACGGTTTCCATTTACGCCACATATGGGGCTTGGGAGAATTCGATTACAATCGATCAAGAATAATATCAAAAATGCATCTCAGACAAACGACATTTTAGAGCGCATAAAAACAGAAATTAAGAAGGTTGCCAGCAAGGTTCTTGAAAAATTATTATCCCAAGAGAGTTCCCAGCTTTCTTTTAATAAATTCAGCGTTTTAGACCTTCAAAAACGAACCTACATTAAAGAATGGTAGGAAGAATCACAAAATATTGATAGGCCTCACTTAGATATGCGCGCTACGCTATATGGCAAGCCGTACTGATGCAAAAAATCGTTAACGCGCCGCTGAATCTTTTTATTTAAGTAAATTTTACTATGTCGTTCGCTTGGGTCATGCACAAGTAGCCCATGTACATTTTTATTTCCATTTTTTTTCAGCACCTTTGCAAGCTCTCGCACTCCTTCATTCGGAATAACCGTATCACTTTTACGCTGGCCAATAAAAATGGGAAGATTTTTGTCGATACGATTAATACGCGTGGCAAGATCATCTTTCTTTGGATCATATAAAGGGCAGAATCGCTGTAAAAAATTCGCAAGAACATGTTTGGAATATGGCAAATACGATAAATAACTTTTTGCCATTTGATTAATAATAGCTTGTGCCGATACAAATGGTGAAAACAAAATAAGTGCTTTTAAATTCTTCGGGTTTTGAGCAGCCAACTCAAGAGCAACTTTGGCCCCACGGCAATCACCAATAAGCACAATATTAATATGTGGATTTTGTTTCAATATAGCATCATAAACAGTTTTCAATGCTTCGATATCGTTATCTTGCCCGAAGCTAAATCCTTGCCTGCTATCATCATAGTCAAAGCTAACAAGGGGGCTATCGGCGACAATGTTATTTTCATACTGAAGATACCCGGCAAATGCACCCGCGCCTCGTTGAAGAAAGTAGTCTTTTGAATTTACTTTTTTTCTCAATGCATATCCGCGGGAAAAAATAAAAACGGTAGAATCGTCAGAAAAAAGCTGCACTCCCTGAACAACTCGATACGATTTGCCTTTAATTTCTAAATACGACTTATAAGGAACCGTATTAGTCTCAGCGATAGTTTGCACAAGCTTTCCGATTGAGCTCAGTTTACCCTTGACCTGCAAAGACACCGGCCTATATGTAAGAGCGTTGAGCGCGTTCAACGCAGCTGTATTTTCGGCAGCTTGAGATCGAAAAAAACCTGAAAGTGTTATAATTGTTGCTATTGCTAGAAATCGCAGTGATGATCGCATAACATACCCCTTAATTTACCTTCCCTATAAAACTCAGTATACTACAGGGCAATTATCATGACAAATGGCCAACCAATTCACGCAAAAGGGTTTAGTATGATTATGAAGTTAAAATATCTCCTATTTCTCGGCCTGATCGGCATCTCCGGATTAACAAGCTGGAAGACATATACCTACTTTTTCGATACCACGTGCCCATCAATCGTCTTAAAGGGGGTAAGCCAGAATGGCTGTTATGCAAAGGACGTTCCATGCAGTGTAATCAGCTCAAAAAACGGTGAAATTTCCATCTGGCTTGATAAGCAGGAACTCGTCAATAAATTTAGAATTGTTGGCAACCAGGAGGGATATCCTTTCACCATTCCTACAAAAACAATCGCTAATGACAATCATGTTCTTCGCATTGAGATAACTGACAGCTCGTTTCATAAAAACAAATCGGTAATTGAGCGACATTTTTCTGTCGACAACGTACCCCTGCAAGCTGCGCTCGTAAAGCCTGATGCGGAGTACAAGGTATTCCAAGGGAGAACACTGCACGTTCAGTTACAAGTAAATAAACAGATCAAAGAAGCAAAAATTTCGGCGCTATCACAAAAATATGATTGCTTTACTGAATCAAAAAATTCATCTGTATATGAAGCGTTCATACCTATTTCTTGCGAAGAAAAACCCAATGAATATCTATTTTCTGTAGACATAACCGACAATGTAGGCAATACAATACGCCTTGATAATAAATTCCAGGTGGTACTGTTTCCATTCAAAAAACAGACATTAAACATCAGCGATGAAAAAGTAAAAGAAGAAGTAGAACTCGGAAAAAATAGTAAATCATTCTCAGAATTAATTGAGAAATTAACTCAATCGTCACCAAAACAAAAACTGTGGAAGGGAACTTTTTGTACGCCGATTGAAATACAGCGAGTCACCACCGACTACGGCACCGTTCGAACCACGCAACACAAAGGCCGCTACACTCACAAAGCACTTGATGTTATTAATTTGCCGAAATCAGTTGTTTGGGCAACACAAGATGGTGTCGTCGTGCTCAAAGATCGATTTTCCTTTAGTGGCAATACCGTGGTAATCGATCATGGTATGGGACTTCTCTCTTTGTTCTTTCATCTACATGAATTTGCCGATATTCAAGAAGGCGACAAAATCGCCCATGGAAATAAGATAGGAACCATTGGTAAAACAGGATACGCAAGCGGCTATCACTTACATTGGGAAATGCGCCTGAATGACATTCCAATTGATCCGATGCAATGGACAAAATCTATATTTTAGGCACCACCTGCGGCACTTTTTGTTGCACATGGATTGTCGTCTGCAACTCGTCCATATAAAAAAGATACAAACCAATAAGCACAACCGCTCCTGAAGTAAAATAATGCCATGTGATAGTCTCTTTCAAAAAAAGCCAACTATACAATCCAATAAATAGTGGACTCAAAAAATCTGTAAAAGATACAAACGTCACCGTGTAATATTTAAGCAAGCGTAAATAGAAATTGTGACAAATAATATTGCTCACCACAATCAAGATCGCAAGCCAACCAGCAAACTCTCCGATATGACTTACATGAAAACCTTCAATAAAAAACGCGGTAATCAACGCAAGCACGCCACCGCCAAACATACGCACTCCGTTTGTCAATGACGCAGCATGGTTATTATCACGAATTAAGGTTCGAGATACAATCAGACCGTAGCAATGCGCAACAATTGCTGCAAAGATGGCAAGCTCAGGCCACGATATATAAAATAGCTCGCCTATCCCTTGTTCTGGTGTTGAGGTTGTAATTAAAATAGGAAGACATCCTACAAAACCAATGATTAGGCCAAGCCACTGCTTGCGCGTTAGCTTCTCGTTAAACACAATATAAGAAAAAAGCGCAGACACAAATGGAGATACATTAAGCAAAAATGCCAATTTAACTGCTGGCATATGCGCAAGCCCCCATGAACGAAGAACATATTTAAAATATACGCCAACAATAATAATTTGCAGATACGGCCACCAAAACTTTCGCTCGATACCGTTGATACCTTTTTTTCGCAGAATATTAAAACCAACCAATAATACCCCTGCAATAAACATGCGAATACCCGTCAAAAAAACTGGTGATGTAAAGTGAAGCAATTGCTTACTTATGGGAATAGACGTACCGAATAATGCATGGAGTGCAATAATATCTAGCATGTTGTGCAGCTTTAAATTTGAAAATCTTTGTAGAGCAAGCTGGGCTGTATCCCTTTATTGTTTTGATACTTATTACTTTTGTATCGTTCGAAGTCACCCTTAATGTCATGATAAAAAATCTGACAAATCTCAATATCGTGATACACGCGAATCGGATGGACACTAAACATCTCAAGTGTCCAATAACCACTAAATCCAACATCTCCAAACCCTGCAGTAATATGGATAAAAAGTCCAAGACGCCCGATCGATGATCGACCTTCCAGCATGGGAACAAGTGAATCAGTTCTTGTAAACTCTACCGTACGACCGAGATACAATTTTCCTGGTTTTAAGACAAGTCCCTCATCTGGAATAACCATATGATCAACATGATTCGGTTTCTTCATATCAAGAACCGGTTCGGTATACACAAGCAACTCACGATCTAATCGCAAGTTATAACTATTAGGATTCAATTGTTTTTTATTGAATGGTTCAATAATAATGTCGTCACCCAATCTTCTGTTTATTTCTTTACCAGAAAGAATCATGATTATCCTTCAATAACATTCGTTAGTTGTAAGAGTTTCATAAGATTGATAAACTAATCGGTACGTTTTTATTGAATTTTTACACTATTTGTAGCAAAAGGAAAGCTATGAGTGACATGCCAACAGACGGCATCATAAAAGAAATAAAAGAAGAAAGCAATCGCTTTCATGCGCTCAACATCGAAATTGCTAAAATTATTGTTGGTCAAGAAAATATCGTTGAGTTTATTGTTCTGGCTATTTTATGCAACGGCCACATTTTATTGGAAGGCGTCCCCGGTGTTGCAAAAACCACAATAATCAAGGCTACCGCGAGATCACTGGGGCTTGCATTTAATCGAATTCAGTTTACCCCAGATCTACTACCTGCAGACCTCATAGGCACACTGGTTTATAATCCAAAAACTCAAGAATTTGAAACGAAAAAAGGCCCTATTTTTGCCAACTTAATTTTGGCTGATGAAATTAATCGCGCACCGGCAAAAGTTCAGGCTGCGCTTCTTGAGTCAATGCAAGAACAACAAGTAACCATTGGATCGCAAACATTCCAACTTGATAAACCCTTTTTAGTGTTTGCTACACAAAATCCAATAGAACAAGAGGGAACCTACCGGCTTCCAGAAGCGCAAATTGATCGATTTATGTTTAAGCTAAACGTTCAATATCCAAGTCCAGAACAAGAAAAGGAAATATTACGCCGCAATTTAGACATCAATGCAATTCATCAGGTGCTCTCAAAAGAAGATATTTTTAAAGCTCAAGGCTTGGTAGAACAGGTATATGTTGATGAAAAAATAATTGACTACATAGTAAATTTAGTCTTTGCAACTCGCATTCCTGAAGAAACACAATTGCAGGATATTAAGCCCTACATAATGTATGGCGTTTCACCTCGGGCCACGCTTGCTCTTTTGCACGCGGCAAAGGCAAACGCCTTTTTGCAAAAGCGTCATTTTGTTGTGCCAGATGATATAAAGGCCGTCGCCCCTGCCATCTTGCGACACCGCCTCATACTAACCTATGAAGCGGAAGCGGATAATATACTGCCCGACACTATTGTTGACACTATTTTAAACACGGTACCATCACCATAAATATCACAGAAAACATAGGAATTAGTTAAAGCACCAAGTCGTCTTGACAAATACTTCAACAGAAAGGTATCGTGGACTCTGAAAACCGATATAAAGGAATGCTGCATGAAACATCCTCTATGGATAGTAAACAGCACACTATTTGTGCTAGTTGTATTTGCGCTTTGCTTTATCTTTTTTACACGTGTCTCCATTCCTGAACGTGAAGATATCGAACCTGCTTTATATAGTAAGTTAAAAAAAGAAAAAAAGTTGCAAATCAATATTAGCCAAATATACGAATCAGACTTGTTTGGAACCTACCAAACGGCGCTCGAGCTGCCAGACAAACTTATTGAGGCAGTCTTTCCACAACCACCAGAGCCACAGGCCATTGAAATCCCGGAACTGCCCAAGCCACAATTTTTAGATCCGCTCGATATCACACTCAAGGGAATCTTTTTAATAAGCAACGACAGCACAAAAAATAGAACCATTATTGCTGACAACAAAACAAAACGAGAAGCTAGTTATAAAATTGGCGACAAAATTGGTGATTCTCAACTTATCAGAGTATTAAACAATAAAATCATACTCTTGCGCTCAAACGGTCAACAAGAGGTATTGTACTTGCGCGAACAAGACGCAAAATTTGATGCTGGATACGCAATGATTGACGAGTGGAATCTTGTAACCAAAGCGCTGAGCAGTACTATGTTTATGGTTGATCCGATCGCATTTGTCAGACGAGTACCAGACCTCGGACAACTTATTGAGATGCTCCACCTAATCACGGCATATAAAAATGGTGTCAGCGTCGGATGCAGAATAGGAACCCTCAATGAAAAATCAGTTGGTACTGCGCTCGGATTGCAAACTGGCGATATTATTACTCAAATAGAGGGAATACCACCAACAGATATGAAAAATCGCTTAGCAATTTACGAAACGGTACTAAATAAAAAAGACAATGAACGAATCGTTGTGGAATTGGCTCGCAATAAAGAACCTCTTACATTTGAATATATAATTAAAGAACTTTTGCCAGAAGAAGGCCAGAAAGAAACACCACAAACACAATATACTTTGCAGAAATTGGAAGAAGAAGAAAAAATTAAAATTTTAAAACAAAAATATGAATTTGCCCCAACGTTACAAGATATTCGCAAACGAGAAAGACAAAACATGTTGGAAAAAGGACAATTGCCTCAACCATAGGAATTCATAATGAATGCTAGAAAATTAACATCTTTCTTTATTCTTATGGCAATGGCTCTATTTATGGTAACAACCATCGAAGCAAGACGCCGCTCACGGCGTCAGGGTGGAATAACACAAGCACTCCAAAAATCTCTCCCATCTGCCGATGATCCATTTGTAAACGAACCAATACAAGTAGCAAGCATCGACAAAATTTCACTTTCATTTGATGAACGAACAAAAGAAATTCCGCTGGATCCCTTGAAAGATCAATCTGTCCCAGAAGAAGCAAAAATTGCAAAAAAAACAACAACAAAACAGTCTCAGGGCTATGTTCTTCCAATAGAGCTGCGCAAAGAAGCGGAAAAAGAACTCGAAAAAGTGGAGAAACCGCTGGAGGAAGAGGAAAAAATCGAACTACAATTTGAGGATGCCGATCTACAAACCTTTGTAGAACAAATAGCCCATCTATTTGATGTTACGTTTATTTCAGACGAAGCAATCGATCCGCTGCCAAAAGGAACAAGCGATTCTCCAACAAAGGCACTCAAGGGTAATAAAATAACCTTTAAAACAAGTTCACCTGTCACCCGCCAACAAGCTTGGAATTTATTTATTACCTTTTTGTCTGTTGCCGGATTTGGCATCGTTCAACAACCCGATCCGACTATTTATCGAATTGAAGCGATTAAAGCCACACAAAAAGCTCCTTTACCAACATTTATTGGTGTCAATTATGAAACCCTACCAGAAACCGATGAACTGATTCGATATCTTTATTTCATAGAGAATGCCACTATCGAATCCATGTTAGACATTGTAAAGTCACTGCAAAGCAGTGCTGCCGCAGCTCCAATATTTCTCAAAGACCAAAAAGCATTCCTTCTAACAGACAAGTCCTATAATATCCGGTCCCTCATGAAAATTATTAAGGAGCTTGATAAAGTAACAATGCCACAAGCAATGTCTGTTTTAAAATTACGCGAAGCGGATGCGGTAGAGGTAAAAAAACTCTACGATGAACTCACTCAACAAGGCGAAGACCGTTCACCGTTTAGGCCATTCGGAGCGCGTAAACAACCCACCGCCATCTACTTTCCTGAAAATGCACGCATCATTGCTGAACCACGTACTAATTCGCTTATTTTACTCGGATCACAAGATGCGATCAGCAAGATAGAAGATTTTATCGTCAAGCATGTTGATGTTGCTCTTGATCAACCGTATTCGCCACTTTACACCTATCAACTGCAATATGCCGATGCAAAAACAGTTGCCGAAATTATGAACAAAACTACAAAACTTGGCAAAGAAACTGAAGCAGGAAAAAGCGGCGGTGTCCGTGGTCAAGACAAATATTTACGAAACATGGCATTCACACCTGAACCAAAAACCAATAAATTAATCATTAAAGGTGATTATGACGACTATCTCATCGCGAAAGAAATTATTCAAAAACTCGATGAACCGCAGCCACAAGTTGCCATTGAAGTACTCATTCTCTCGGTAGAACTTATAGACACGAAAGAACTGGGTACACAAATACGGAGCAAGGTAGCGAACAATATACCGGGACTAGACGGCCTCTTAGGAAAAAATGTTGCCTTTCAAACTTCCGGTCTGCGCGCCGGAGGGCCTCCGAGCCCAATTGTAACCAACAATACCGGTGCCGGCGTTACCCGATTGCTCGGTAATTTGCTCAATCTCGTAACCAATGCCGGTGTTGCAAATACTATCGTGACGTTTGGTCAGGACGTATTTGGCGTGTGGGGATTGTTCCAAGCACTGCGTACTATTACCAACTTGCAAGTAATCTCCAATCCATTCCTCGTTGCTTCAAATAAAACCCCTGCCAAAATCTCTCTCGGTGAAACACGCCGCATTGTAAGCGGCACCATCATAAGTGGTCCACAGACATCAGAGGATACATTTGAAAATGATGAGGCGGCGCTTAAAGTGAACATCGAACCACAAATCAATTCTGATGGCATGATTGTTTTGAAGTTACGGGTAGAGCTCACCGAATTTACTGACGCTAGCGATGCAAGTAGTGGTCAGAAGACAACAAAACTTGTTGAAACAAATGCAATCGTTTCTGATCGCGAAGTACTTGCGCTGGGAGGATTAATTCGCAACACCATCAAGGAGAATTTAAGCAAAGTTCCAATTCTAGCGGATATTCCAGTTCTTGGTTGGCTTTTTAAAAACAAGAGAAAATCAGTCGATAAAGATAGTTTGTTAATTCTCATTTCAACAAAAATCATCCCTCCACACGAAATAAGCGAGGTAAATAAATTTACACAAGAACGCCTGAAATACTATCGCAATGAAATGGGAGATATGGCCCAAGCGGATACTCCAATGGACCCAATTCACAAACTGTTCTTCTCAGAAGACACTGATAAAACAAGAGATATTGGTGAATTCCTCTTTGAACGACACCAACAAACCCAACGTAAGGGCCGCCGCAGAAGAAGGCGGACACAGAAACAAGCGCCAACACAATCTGAACAACAACCAGCTGTTACCGTCGCACAATCGCCAACGTTACACACCATTGCAGCGCCATCACAACCTATAGCAGACAAACCCACAACAAATGCCATTGCAAAAAATGAGGCCACTCCTGCGTTATTGCAAAGTAAAAGACGGCGCTCACGCTCATTGAGTACGTATTTATCAACCAATGATAGCGAGAAAACAGTATGATACAAGATATCTTTTTGCCAGAGAAGTTGGGCAATTATTTTCTTTTTTCGCAGCGAATTGTGGGCATTGATATTACCAAAACACACATATATGCAACATTGCTCACTGCAAAAGGCTCTACTGTCAGCATAAAAAAGCAAGTATCAGAATCTTTCAACACAGAGTCGTCTCCCAACAACGAACAACAAAATCACACGGACCGAACAATAGCCGCAATTACTCAAATAATGAGTACTATAGGAAAAGTGGATAAAATACGGGTTAGCTTGCCAAGCTCAGTGGCTGTCTTTAAAGAATTGCGTATGCCATTTACCGAACACGATAAAATTAATCTTGTAATCCGTTTTGAAGTTGAGCCACTTCTTCCATTTCCCGCAAAAGACGCCGTTATTGATTTCATTATTACACACGTAAATCAAGAAGAACAAAGCGCACAGGTATTAGTAGCCGCAGTACAAAAGCAACATGTGGCCCAACGGCTCTCGCTATTTGAGCAAGCAGGTGTTGACCCAACTACAATAACCGTTGATATGTTTGCGCTTTATGGACTGTATACACAAATTCCTGATTATCAATCGATGACCGACTCGGTTATACTCCTCGACCTTGACATGCACACAACACGTATTGTTGCCATCCATAATCAACAACTTCGCATCATTCGAACACTCTCTTACGGAATCGCCACCGTTGCAAAAAATGCCGGAACATCAACT
>SDBU01009894.1_pt1 | contig 10632 bp, 21 predicted proteins | sample 2277071 | NCBI WGS metagenome assembly SDBU01 (sample SAMN10397929, study PRJNA504765) | marine sediment metagenome | isolation source: marine sediment core GS08_GC12, 126 cmbsf | place: Arctic Ocean: Gakkel Ridge, Loki's castle | collected 2008
CTGTCTCGGCACGGCCCCTCAATGCGAGTGCCCACACTATCGGGCGGCTCGGCTGGCGGGGGTGCGCCAGCGTCTAATGTCTCCAGAGTGCCAATTGCAAACGGCGGCTCTTCGTCCATCTTCTTATAGTATCGCACAATATGTGCCCGAAGTCTAGCCAAATCTGCGGAAGGAATCTTCGGGGTCTGTCCGCGTGCGCCTGATAATGCACCTGCGGCAGCAAATATTCCTCTAGGTACGGCCTTTAGGCGGTTACCTGATACATCTGCTATCGGAAATTTGTAGGCTGTAATGTTCTCTCGGTTTGCACCGTCTACCCACAAGAACGCCCGCGCGTACTTATCCCAGTTTATATCTTCCTTGTCCGGGCCGCCTGCCCAGCTCGCTACATTTTTCCGTGCCCGCGAAGCATCCCATGCAGTATCTCTATCCGCCAGCGGCAGATTGCGGAATGGAAGTGCGCCCCATGCTTCATCAATTAAGCATCTAGAGTAAACTTCTATTATCTCGGCGTTGGGATTCGCGGCCATAGGCGTTGGGCTGATTTCAAATAGGTGAACCTCCTCAATATACATGCGGTCCAATTCATCGTCTGTCCGGCGCTTGAGAATATCAAACCCAATAGACATTTCCGTTATCGCGCCTGACTTCATAAGAGCTAGCTCTTCGCGGGCCGCCTGGACTTCCATCGTTAGCTGCCCCTCAAAATTAAGGGCTATCTTGTCTTCCCAAATGCGCGGTGCTGCGCCGATAACTATATCCGGGTCATGGTTTCTCAGAATCGGCCACGGCTTGTTGCGCTCCTTTATAGTCTTGGTAAATGCGCCCGGCATAAGCTCGACGCCGCCGGGCGGGGCAAATGGCGCATACGGTATCTCTCCAAACACTGCCGCGCGGCCTGAGAATCTGCCCGTATTTGTATCCGCCGCCCACAATTTAAAGTCAAAACCATGTAACATTGTATCCATCTCAAATCGCCTCCGTTGAGTAGCCCTCGTCGCATCGGCACTGATTGTGCACCTCCGAGGGGATATCTACCGGCCCGTCGATGGTGATAAACGGCTCGTCTATCGGCACGGTCGCCCCCTCCATCGGACCGCAGACCGAGCATACTTGTTCATCTACTGCTGTGAACCACTCCTTTATCATCCGCTTGCCGGGGAACAGGCCGTCACTCTTAGCTTGTCGGATGGTCTGCCGCTGCCCCTGCCCCCACGCACGCGCTAGCTCCGTTCTAGCTATGTTCTCTGCTCGCCGCCTAAGTAGGAACGAGGCTTTCTTGGCGACTGTCTCCTCAAGTCTCTTGCCCGTGAAACCGTTCTTTATCTGGAGGTCGCGGAAGTTCGCCACCGCCAAAGCCTGCTTTTCGGTAAGCCCGATTGTCGGCCGAATGAATCGCGCCGCCACCTTTGGATTGATCGGCTCCTCTACCGCAAATCTGTTCAGGAGCGCCCGTATGCCCGCTTTCTGCGAGTCTGATACCTGGACTACCCACTCAGCCCCGTGCACGTCCAAATAGTCTTGTATCCAGGGCCAGGCGGGGTTGTAGGCGAAGTCGCCCTCCACTATCGCCTCTATCGCGTGCGCTAGCGGCTTACCAGAAGCCGCCATTGCATTGCTCCACATTGGGCCGATCTTGTCCGCCAGAAGCTGGGAGTAGGTGTCGCGCCATGCTTCAAACTGCGCGCCGGTCAGATCACCGCTTATTAACGCCGCCTCTATATCAGCAAACTTGAGGGCCGCATTCTCTGCATTCCACGTATCGACCAGGAAGCGCGCGAACTTCGGCTCACGTGCTAGCGTGTAAGCATGGAACGCCTCCTGCGCTTCCGGTCCGCCGTATATGCGCGTCGCCATTAGCCCCCCATCTTTTCCTGATACGTCCGAATGTTCTCTGCTTCCCTCTCTACTTCGCCTTCAACCCATTTCAGTGCTGCTTCGGCAGTTATTTGCTGGGTTGTATCAGGAACAAGCACATACCGGTGAGGTTCGTTAATTTGATCCCAGCGCTCTTCCCTTATAGCGATTTTGCATTTCTCCTTTCTGGCAATTGTCGCCGCAATTAGCATGGCCGGAATCTTGTGCGGAAAAGATCGATCAATCCACATCTCCTCTTTGGGGCGCAGACCAACGAAAGACCGATCAGCGCCAATATGTGTATGCTGCTGCGTATAAACTACTACTTCCTTTCTCATGTCTACTCTCCTACTTGCGGTGTTGTGCTGCCCTCGCCAGTCACCTGACTAACGGGAACCATGTTAGCCGGCATGGTCAATACGTCTCCCTCCGGCCCGACAGGCTCTAAGCCAAGTTCCACGCGCGCCTCGTTACGAAGTTTGATACCAGAATCCACCATCCCTTTAAGCCGCTCCGCTAATGCCTTTGCATCTTCTTGTAGAGCATCTATCTCGGCCTTGTTGACAGTCAACCGTACATCCGGTCCGAAGCGCGGGGCCAGCCAAGTATTAATCTTGGCCGCAAACCTCCTGGCAATCGGCAGAATCGTATCGTGATACAGCCCCTGCGAAGCCTGTTCATAGTTGGAATATGTCGCATGCTCATGGTCGCCTACCACTTCGGGAGGGACGCCATAAGCGGTGAAGATTCGCACCCTTGACACGCTTTCAATCGCCGCCAGTCCCATGTCTAGCGGGGTCATTGATATCGGTTTGATTTCATATCCTGCTGGAGGGACAACAATCTTTCCGGCATTTGTAGCACCCGCCAGATAGCGCTGAACGAATTCTTCCACCGCTTCGCGCACTTTGGGGGTAACGTTTTCGGCCTTTGTCAGTGCTTGTCCCGACTGCCGGCCCGCGTTCTGCAATGTCCCTAAATACCAGCCCGCTATCAGAGTGTTAACGCGCAGGTCTAGAAACGCGGCCTCCGCAGGTGATATGCCGGTATAGGGGTCAAGTGGATTAACGGCCCATTGAAATTGCGCCATATTCTTAGTCGTTATAGTTTTTCCGCCAATCTTGAAGTTCGCAATAAGCCCCCACATGTTTGGGTCCGGCACCACTTGTACCGCGTTTGTCGGCAGCGGCCAGAGCATATTGGGCCGACCCTCGTTCGTCCCCGAGTCCGGCGAGGCCACCATCAAATATGATTCGCCGCCAAGGATGTTATATGTCAAATGCCGCTCAATAACTGGGAGTGCGCCGGTGTCCGCGTCAGCCTGGCCGAAGAGCCGGAGCAGCGGGCTATCCTCTATTACCTCCCCATCGCGCTTGAGCACTACCCACGGCAGCGCAGCAGTAGCACTCGCTATCAGATTGATGCATCTATATGACCACGCATTCCGCGTATACCCCCATTCGACAACATTTTCGTAACTAACATTTCCAAAACTTGTCCCGCCAAGAGATTCCCCGCTATAAAAGCGTCGCGCATACTCGGCACGCCCGCTCGCCCAAATATCTGTTGCCGTTGCTACCCAATTCGCCGCGCGCGCGACAGCACTCTTTATCACTCCCATTAGTCGCCTCCCAGAAGCGTGCGGAAGGAATCTATCCTCGGCGTCCAGTCCGGGGGCGTCTTAGATATCAGCGGGTTATTAATGAATATTCCGGCGGTTTTATTTCTAAGCTCTTCGTAAGTGTCCGCCGTCGCCACAATTTCGTCTCCATCCCACATCAACCAACTATCTAACGGCGCATTTCTTAAGGCTTCTAATCGCTTGTCAATAGCTTCCATCTTATCCCTCCGGCACAATGAAGAAAGGCTCGGCGTCTTCCATCAATTCTAGTGCACCATAAACATCCGCATCTAGCCTGTCGGGTGATCTGCTGCCCTTGTCGCCCTTAACAAACGTAGTCTTTTCATCTTCTAATTCGGGGAACACTCCGATATGATGATCTCTGCCCTGCTCTGTAAGAAGTGCTACCGGTTCCGCCCTCAGCCACTTCCCGCGCTTGGCGGTCACTTTCTTGACGGGCACATTCGGATCAATGGTTCTCAAGACGTGTGTTACCATATCCCAGCCACAATTAACCTCCGCCACTACTAGATCGGCCTTGTAGTGATGATAGGCCCAAATAACTCGACTCCCCCACTCTTCCGGCGTCCCGTGTAGGCTTTCATCTGCCAGCGTATAAAAATGTGCCGCTCCAAAGTCTCTGTCCGCACCCTTGCCTCTGACTATTATACCACATTTGCTCGAACTTGTATCGGCAGTTCCTGGCGGGTCAACCCCCACAACGATTCTTTCCATTTCTGGTATGGTGGATTCCGGTATCCGATTCTCATCTATCTGTGCCTGCGTCCAGAGCGCGCCCTCTACATCTTCAATATACTCGCCCAACACTTCCTGCCTATACAAATGTGTACCTCCATATCTTACCTCTAGGCGCTTGAGGTACCGGGGAGACAAATTGCGCCGGTTTTCATAAGAGCTATAGCGCGTAACTATAAAATCAGGATCGTCTAAGAGTTTCCTGATTATTGGTATGGGGCGGGGCGTTGTGGTGACAACTACTTGTGGGCATTTGCCAATCCTAACTGATAGATCAATCTGCTTCATTGTTTCATCCGGGTGGAGAAATTTAGCTAATTCGTCAATCCATGCACAGCCGAAGTTGCCACCGCGTAATTGGTCGGGCTTGTCCCCGCTATATAGAATCGCTCGCGCACCATTGGGCCACGTTAGATGGCGCTTATCGTCAACAAATACGGGAACAAAGCCTGGCCGCGAATTCGGTATTATTGCAGGGCTTATGTTGTCTTCATTCCCTTTTCCTTCAACCATATAATCCCGCGTATCGCTTTTTGTCTTTCCTACTAGGGCGATTGTTTCCTGCGGGTATTCATCTGCCCTGTCTATAATCCACTCGGCCCCCGTCCTGGTTTTCCCCCCTCCACGCCCAGAAGGTATTAGCCAGCCAAACCAGTCCCCCGGCGGCGCTAACTGATTAGGCCGCGCAAGGAACGGCCACAGGTTCGCCGCTACCGCATCTAGCTCTTCCTCACACAGCCCTCCCATTATCCGCTCCCGCTCGCCCTGCGGGAGGTCTGCCAGCCGCTCTACTAGTGACCTCGTATCTGCCGTCGCCACTCAACCTCCATTTATTACCCTCCCCCTCGACCCCGAACGGGCATTTGGCGCATCGTTAGGGTCTTCAATCTTGAAGCCTATCCCCTCTTCATATACCCACAATTCCCATTTATCCATCCATCTCTGCAAAAGCTGTCTAGCGTCTACTTCCCACTTGCTATTCGCGCTCATCCTTAACCCCGTTTGTCCACATCTCGTTTATAAGGGCCTCGAATTGTTCTCGCACATAATGGTGACTATTCCCGGCTGTTTTAGCTGCATGTATTGAAATTGCAACCGCAACACATGCTATCAGTACCGCAATTAGACTAATCATGTTCTCCTCCTTCGCACCCGAACGGGCACTCGACGCGAGCGTGTTCTATCAATTCGCCCGCACTAGAAATAACCGATAACCGACCTCCCATATAGCCCGTGCCCTGGCAGGTCTCGCATCGCGTGCGCGTCTTTACTGGCCGATCATAACAAACGTATTCTGCGCTCTGCCTTACCATCCCCCTCTCCTGCATACGCCTTATCCCCGCCTGAATATGCTCTCTCCATAGCCGCATCCCTCGCGCCCCAAACTCATCCGTCGTTTCTCTCATGCTCACCCTCCCGGCCCCGTGCCCGCGTCGGCGGGGCGCTCATACCAGCTATAGCCGCAGATAGGGCACGTGCGCTTCATGCGCTCCGGGTTTTCTATGTCTCCCGTTTCCGCTTTCAAGTATTCTGCCCCGATCTGAGCGCCCCCATCGCGCGAGGTGTAATCACACTTCTTACACTTCGTAATCGATCCCCAGGCCGGGTCCATCTTCTTCTCAGTCATCGGCACCGCTCCCTCCGTCGGGTGTAAATATAGCAGTAAACGACCCGGCGGTCTTGTCCCATGCCAATATCTTCCCCACCCCTGTCGCGATGGTTTTAAACGGCCACTGTGTTTTGTCCTGTATAATAGCAGGATGTTCTAGCCCAGAATGAATATGTTCTAGAAACTCCGTGGTGGCTGGAATCCTATACGGCTCACCGGGAACGGGCGGCACCGGCAGAATCCAATATTTTATCTGCTCTTGCTCACTCATTCTCCCCTCCTTTCTTGCTCACGTGCATAGGCGTACGGTAGATGCGCTTGCCACTTACCCACGCTACAGCAACCCCATTCGCCCCAAAGTAACTGATTGTGAAGTGTAAGTTTCCCTCCCGCTCCGCCGCTGGCCGACTCTCCGCGTGCTGCCCGACGGCCCTCAACGCCTTGGCTAACTCCGGCCTATGTATCATATCTTAGGCCGTTCCTTCCGCACGACGGGCATTCAACAAGAACTGCACGACAGTCAAAGGGCCTGACTCTTCCATTATAGTTCTGCAATTATCACAGCGCACGTGGTGTATCCGAGCTGTCTCCCTGTTATGTTCCGCAAGGGTAGGAATCTTTTCTGTTTCCTTACTCATGTCTGGTATCCCCGCATGGCCAGTAGCACCTTGCTCACGTAAGCCTGGTTAACGTACTCTCTCACGTCCGCCCCGCTCTTCCGCACACTATGCCGTTTGGGGCTGCCCTGATTCCACGCGCTGATTATGTCCTCCGTCTTCGACCACCTTCCGGTCAGCCACTGTAGGTGCTTAATCCCTATCGATAGGTTGACCTCCGGCTGGAGCATACGAGTTAGCCAGCCCTTGAGGCCCCGCTCCCGCGCCACCGCCCCCATGACCTGCATGAGTCCCCATGAGATTTGCTCCTCTACTAGCTCTAGTAGCGCGCCCTCCCATTTGTCGTTTAAGATTTCCGGCAAGTCTTTTATCCGCTCCGGCTTAGGATATTTAACATTTAGTTCGCAAGTTGTTGGGTACGGAACAAAATACCCGCTGCTCCCTTCGTCAATATCTTCGTCGTCTTCGCCGCCGAATCCCCACAGCCATTTATACCCCAGCTCATATCGCACGGCCCACGGCTCCCAGCCGCTCTCTACCTCGCACAGACCACACACAAGAGCAGGGTCAACACCCTTTGCCTCCGCCATGCTCCTAGCCAAGAAGATTAGCTTGACCTTGCTGGCCTCATTCCCCTCTGCGCCCAAATCAGCCATTAGCCTGTTTTTCATCTTCTCCCTCCTCTTCCATATCGCTCCAATAATATTCGTCCGCTTGAGCAGAAGTTCCTTCCATCCCGTGTCTTTCGAGGTCTAGCTCTTCATCGGGGGCGTCCTCAGTATGTAAGGAAAAGCATGGCTCGCCTCCCAAATCCATTCCCGGTATGCCCTCTATTCTCATGTGGCATTGGCTGTGCGTGCCTAACCAGTCTAACAGCGGGCCTGCTAAGTCTTCGTCTATATAGAGCCTGCCAGGATAATATTTGAACATCATCTTCCACCCGCCACAGCCCTTGCATTTGATGTATACGCGGTCATTCGCCATTCTCTCCCTCCTTTCCTTTCAACTCGGCCTTGGCGACCTCGCTCGCCAGCTTCTCTAGAGCGCTCTGCGCCAGCCCGTGGTCTACCTGGACCCGGCCCTCGACCTTGAGGTCAACACGAGCCGCCTTGCCGTAGTGTTCTGAATATCTGCGTTCCAACAGCCACGCTCCAGCCCGCCAATCATGTTCTACTTGAGTTTGAATTTGGTCGAATATCTTCTTCCTGCCTCTAGCCTCCGCGCGCATAGTTGCCGCCCGAAATTCCGCATAAGGCTTTAGCCCTTCCTCCCCTTTCGCAAGCCATTCATAATATGTCGTTTCGCCAATGCCGCCATGCTCTATGGCATGAACATGCACCTCCCCCCGCTCCAGAGCGTCACAGATAGCCTTTTGCACCTCCGGCGTTAGCTTAGTGGGGCGTCCCGGCTTGCGCTTGCTAGGCATTATATTCTATACTCTGTCACAAAATCCCATTCGCGTCCCTCTTTTTGAGCAAGACTAAGCCCCGTGTCTGTTTGAAAACTCTCCCATTTCTCCGCGTCTAACATTCTCCATCCCTCTTGCCATTGAGGTGCTACTTTATCTAGCGCCTCGTGAATATAGCACCAACAACGATCCCCCGAATCATCAAGCGGTCTTTCTCTGATACATGTTTCGTGCGCGATGGCCCCTAACATCATCTTCATTAGCCGATTCTCTGCCCGCACTCTTTCAATTTCTCTCATGGATATATAACCTCGAATTGGTCGTGCGAGCACATGTAATCATCTATCCCGTCTGGGGTTGCGCCCTCCCCGTCCTCATCTGTAATCATAACCCCGATTGTCTCAAAGGCAAGGGCCGCCAATTGACTGCAATATACCGGTTTGGTCAGGTTGTGGCGCGCCAAGCGCTTGAATTGAGGCCCCCTCCACTTGCGCCCGAAGAGCCGCCCTATCCAATAGATCGGGTAGCCGACGCTCTTGGCCGCCACCATCCGCACTAGCTGCCAGTAGAGGCCAAATAGCCCATAGCGCTCCCCCAGATGCTCACGAGCAGCCTCTACCACCTTGAGGCGGTCTGCCATGCTCAAGCCCTTCCGCCGGAATATTAGAACACCCGTGCCGTCCGGGGCTAGATAGTCGCCTATTGTTTTGCTTTCTATCACGCGCGGCCATGTGGACTCTATAAGCAGCGATGCACGTGGGATATTCACTACAGCCCTAGAAACAAGCGCTACATGCCCCGCCCTGGTAGGAGCCTCGCCGGGGTCGCGCTGGCCCCACAACAGGCCACGACTCAATAGATTCGGGCTGCTTGTCAATACTATATCAGCCGGTAGTAGCTTCATTCTTGCCTGTCTCCTCTAGCGTTTGCATACATATTTCTATGAGTGCCAGTATCTCTTCCTTGCCAAGTATAACACTATTATCTTCCTGTTCTAAATCCCACAGAACTATTAGCCGTTTACCACTGATCGGCACAAGCGTAATCGGGTATCCCTCCATCAATTGATTAAATTTGCTCTCCTCCCGATTCATTATCTCGTCCATTTCAAGGTTGAGCTTATTAATATATTCTTCCTCACTCATTCTCGCCTGCCTCCTTGTCTGCTGGTAGCCGAACGAACGGTGCTAATGCTTTTAGCCGGCGAAGAAACCGATCATGAATATCTTTCATGTTTTCAATCGGTTCTTCTTCCACCGCCGTAAAGAGCTGATAGAGCGTTTTGATAAGCCTATCAATTTTTAGTTCAAGTCGCAGCACCCTTTCGTTTACTTCGCGTGCCCACAGTTGGTCGGTGGGCTGCAAGTGTTTCTCACTCATTCTCGCCTGCCTCCTTGTCCTTCATTACACACCTGACGGGATGCCCTATCCACCTATGATGACATGCGCGGCATTTGTATCTTGAAGGATGCACGCCTTCCGATATATGATGCGTAAGTTTATTACATCCAGGACAATGCCGTTCTATAGTTATTATTAGCCCATAAGATATCTGTTCATTCATTCTCGCCGGCCTCCTTGTCTGATAACAGCCATAATATCCAATCACCTTGCTCCTGCATCCGGTATTCGCCCGGTTTGTCTTCCTCTTTCAAATATTGTCTAATCATTGCTGGTGTCAAGGCTAATTCCTTTGCCCAGCGCCTGGCCCAGTGCCGCAAGCTCGTAAGATACAAGAGCGGTTGCCCCGGAGTATTGCCCCACTTCCACGGGCGCGGACGGTCCGCTAAGAAAGAATCAAACATCTGACGCAGAATGATATAGGACGCAGCGGACAGTTCTTGAGACCATAATTCTAATGCCCTAGTTTCCGCGCGCTTTTTGTCTCTCCGCTTAATCGCCATGCTTGTCCTCGTAGTATTCAGACTCCCCAGCCTCTAGCTGCTCAAGGATGCGCTGGGCCTTGTCGGGCCGCATGATGTAATCAAAGTCGGCCCTCCAGTTGCGCTCGTTCCCGCCGAGATGGAAAGGGTCACTCGCTATGTGCTCGAATACCAGCCGCCACTGCTCAAGGTCTGGTAGCTCCTTGAGGCGTCCCCTTATAGCTATCTTCCGCTTCTCACTGACTCTCTTGACCCTTGGCAGTGAATGAGGGCCGCATATCTCGTTCCATAAGTCCACTAAATCCTGAATTAAGGGAGAGGGGTCATCGCCAGATGACTCTAGTCTCTTCTGTATTGTTGTATTGTTGTATTGCTGTACTGTAGTATTAGAGGATGCATCATGGCGGGAGGACAGCGGCTTCATAGAGTCATTATAGCTGGACATATCCTGACAAGCCTTGTAGTTTGATAGAGTTACAACTATACAACGGCAACCATTACGAACAGATAATGGCGCGTTCATAGCGCGAAGTTTAAGCATGTCTGTTTTGACCTGTGATTCCGTCCGGTCTAAGCGCGCGGCAAGGGCCGCCCAGGTCGTGATAACCTCCCCTGCGTCAAGATGAATAGAAAGCCGAGGATCGTAGCGGGGCTTGTAGGTTGCCATGTAGATTAGGGTGACGTAGAGCGTCCAGAGTCGATAAGGTAGTTTGAACAGATAACGTGGTGTGAGATTAAACCCTCTGCTCAATAAATCTTTTTCCACGTATATCACCCCCTTTCCGAAGAATGCTCCGCCCCGCGCAAGTGTAGGCAATGGAGGTCGCAGGCTCGCGCGGGGCAGACTCCAGGGTTGGGGAACCACCGGAGAGCTTATGGAA
>SDBU01009895.1_pt1 | contig 10630 bp, 8 predicted proteins | sample 2277071 | NCBI WGS metagenome assembly SDBU01 (sample SAMN10397929, study PRJNA504765) | marine sediment metagenome | isolation source: marine sediment core GS08_GC12, 126 cmbsf | place: Arctic Ocean: Gakkel Ridge, Loki's castle | collected 2008
CGTCTATCTTTGAATTAGCCGGATATGAGTGTACGGTGCTGCTCGGGCGCCCGTCCGGCATCCGCACGGACAGCTTCTCCATGTTGTAGCTGGCGATCACCTCCGATCGTCCGTCGGCCAGCTCGAGGACCATCTGCCACACGAGCGCGAGCAACTTGCGCGACGCGCGTTGACCGGTGCTGAAGATGGAGATCTCCGCGCCCGGCTGCGTGCTGACGTACGCCGCGGCGAACAGCGCCACGGCCATCGTCTTGCCGGTGCGGCGCGTCGCGATCAGGATGACGTCGCGGCGCAGCTCCACCAGGTCGTACTCGCGCATCAGGCGCGCCAGATGCCGCATCAGGTGCGCTCCGTAGATCTTGCCCAGGCACGCGCCGATGAAGGCGCGGTGGCACATGCGCTGCCACGGGCTGCGATCGTAGCCGTGCGGCGGCGGTCCCAGCTTGTCCAGCCGCGTGAGCGCCTGCGACAGCGCACGCAGCCGGCGCTCGCCTTCGTCCTTGCCGTGCGCGGCGTCCCCCGCGTGCGTCGGCGAGCGCACGTCCGGGCCCCACTCGCCAATGGCGTAGAACGCGAACCGGGGCGGCACCACGCTCGTGCGGTACAGGTGCTGCTCGTACTTGGCGCGGTCGCGGCGCGCGATCTCCGCGCTCCAGCCGGCCAGCGGCAGGCACGACCGGCAGCACGCTTCGCTGTCCGCTTCGGGCGGCATCTTCGGCACGCACGGCAACGGGCGCGCGCGTATATATGCATCGGAAACGCAGGTGTGTGCACGCTGAACGCCGCGTGCGCACGTGTGTGTGTGCGCGCGCGATGTCAGTGGTGGCGGTGGAACAGCTGCTGCAATATTGGACCGACTACACGAACAGCGACCAGAAAGATGCAGCCGTGCAATTGTTGCGCCGAAACGCCTACCAATGGAGCGCCGAGCACTGCACGTTCCGCGCCTCCGGAGCGGACGAGCTCGCCGCGCTGAACGACCCTAAGCGATTGCCGCCGCTGTTCACGTACGCCGACGCGGTCCAAAACGTTTCGTTTGTCGTGCTGGCGAAGCACGCCTACGTGACCGGCGCCCCCGATTCGGCGACTCTGCGCGTCGTGGTCGTGCCCGTGTTCGACGACAGCGCGAATCCCATCACGTTGTTGACCTACATTGATCACGACGAGGACGAGGAGGAGGATCTCGATCTTGCCATCGCTGACAAGCGGCTGCGGCCGCTGCCTCGCAAACGCTTCGACGACGAGGCGCCGCTGCGGGATCTGCGCAAATTGACCGCCAAAGACTACGGGCTGAAGATCCCGCGCGGCACGGCTGTGTACGTCACCTACTGGAACGGTGCGGTCGGCCCGACCGAGCCGGACGTTGCCGGAGACGTCGTGCCGAACTACGACATCCTGGGCGAGGTGAAGGAAGAGGTGGGCGAAGGTTCGCAGTTCATCGAGATCGACACGTTCATGCGCGGCGGACTGCCGCAGCCGCGCCCCACCACCGACCTGGTGCCGCTCTGGGCGCACGACGCCGTCTACCGGCTGAGGCTGAAACCGGACGTGAACGCGTTCAAGGAGAACAAGCCGGCGTGGGCGCGATTCGAACGGTCGGTGCGGCGCCTCGTTGGATTTACGGTGACGCCGGCGTACGCTGACGTGTCCAAGGCGGAGGGCCCTGATTTGGCCACAATGCCGCCGGCATTGAAAATCACAAGGTCCAGACAGGGCCGCGAGATCACCGAGATCGGCGAGATCGTTCCCGACGTGACGCAAGGCGGCGACAGGCGGGCGTATCTGCAGTTGGTACCGGCGAAAGGCAAGCCCCCACGCGGCTGGTGGATACGCTCTAGGCCGACGGCGCTGACCGCCACAGCGGTGCCGCCGAAGACATACGCGACGTACTCTACGGAACGCGTCCTTTACGGCTACGTGAAATCGGTTGCGGTGGCAGCCCGGGAAATCAAGATCGTGCGCGGCGACTTGGAGGCGGCCGCCGCCAAGACCGGGACCGTCGCAAGGAGCGACGTCGTGCAACACCTGCGGGACCGTGCAAACTATGTCCTGCACATGACCGCGGAAGTGAAAGCGGAACCCGAGAAGTCGCCGCCGCCATCGCCGCCGCCGCCGCCGCTGGAGCCATCACCGGAGCCGTTACCAACGCCGGAAGAGGAGGCGCCAGCGCAGCTGCTGGAGAGAATCAGGCGGCTGGAGGCTGAGCTCCGACGGGAACGAGGCCTGCGCCTGGCGGCCGAAGAAGAAAACAGCCGATTGAGCAGCAACCTCGATCGTGCCAGGCGCTCGTCTGCCGACCTGGAACGACGCCTGAACGAATGCACCGCAGAACTCGACTCAGCAACGGTTATCATACGACGACTCAACGCTCGAATCGAGCAGTTGGAGGAGGCGCTCAGGCAAGCCGGTCGCCCGCCGGCACCGGCGCCCGCGCCGGTGCCGGCACCGCCGCCACGTCGACCGCCGGAGCGGCCGCGCGATCCGTTCGCGTTCGAGCGCGCGCTTGCCAACGACGCCTCGCTGGTGGCGGAGCCGTGGGACCAGCCGCCGCCGCCGCCGCAGCTGGCGGCACCGCCGGAGCTGGCGCCGGATCTGCAGGTGCCGATGAGCGCGGCGTTCTTCCGCCACAGAGAGGACACCGCTGTCGCGATCGTCGACACGCGGCGAGCGGTGCCCATGGTGGGAATCACGGCGGGCGCGCAAGCGGTGCACTCCGACTACGCGTTGATGATCGATGCGGTCGCCGCGCAAGCAAGCACCTACGGCGGCGCGCACGTGCGCGGCGAGCGGCTGCGCTATCTGCACCAGTTGCCCGCGCGCGGTTCGGTGCGAGTGCTGTGGCTGCAGCGGAGCACGAGCGCAACCTACGATCTGACCGCCGTCGCGCGGCCGGGCGAACGTACGGTGGTGTTGAGCGTGCCGCTGTTCAACGACCCCGTCGCCCGCTCTGTGCGGCGGTATCCGCCGGTCTCCGTGCAATTGGGGTTTCCGCTGCGCGACGCGAAACTTCACGTGGTTTTGCGCGCGGCCGACGCATCCCCGCCCACCTACGACGTGATCGCCGTCCACGCGACGTTCACGTGGGCGGCCGCCGCTGCTGTACCGTGACGCAATGTTGTGCTCGGCGTCACATAAAAAAGGACAATTTTTCCACCGACCGAGCAACCAACGCGTGTGTGCATGAGAGGGGTAGGGGTAGGGGCGCGCGCGCGCGCACACACACACACACCGTCCACCGATGCGCGCGAACCCGCAGCGTGCCCTGCGTGCGCGCACCAAACGCGCGCTCGACGACGTGCCGAGGGCGGAGATCGGTGACAAGCGACGGCGACTGCAGCGCGCGTTCAAGTGCTACGTGGCGCTGGCACTGGCGTCGCACGTGACGCTGGCCGCGCTCACGGCGGTGTACATCGTCGTGTGGCAGCACACCGGCTACGTGGCGGTGCTGTACGCGCGCGTGCTCGTGGTGGTGCGCATCGTGCTGCTGGTGCGCGTGCTGTCGATCAGAAGGATCGACGTGGTGGTGCTGGTCGGCGTGCGACGCTACCACAAGGTGGTGCGCCACTTCAAGCGCCACCCGGCGCTGGCGCTTTGGCTGTGGGTCGGCTTCGTGGACTTGTACGTGCTGCGCTACAAGGCGGTGCTGATCGACGTGCTGCATTTCGCGCTGAGCGGCCCGGCGGACACGCTGCAGTTCCCCGCCTACGTGCTGCTCGACGTGCTCTACATCGTCGACTTCCACCTAACCTTTTATTTGGTGTACTGGGTCGGCACGTGCGGCACCGTCGATCGCCTGCTGCTGGCGCCGCACCGGCGCCCCCGCGGAGGAGGTGCCGGCGCTTACCAGGTGGTGTGAAGCGCGCGCGCGCGCGCGCTCAAAAAGCCACTGTGCCCCCGAGGCCTCGGTGGTCGCGTGCCGACGGGCTGGCGCAGCGCGCGTGGCATCGGCATGGCCAGCGCGCGTCCGGCGCCGACAACGCTTCGTGCAACGGGCGCGGCTGCGCGAGTGCGTCCTCCGATGATGGCGGCGGCAACCGGCACAACCGTGCGCCGCCGCCGCGCATCAGACGGCTCGGCGGGCTTCGCGGGGCGCGACTTCGGCACGACCGCGAGCATGTCGCGATGCAGCTGGACGATGCCGAACGCTTGCTGCTCTTGCGCGTTGAGCCCCATCACTTGCGCGATCTGCGTCGGGTTCCAATTGAGGTCGCGAAAATCAGACGGGCCCATGTCAAGCTGGAAGAGCTGCCGCTTGTGCAATCCGAGGGCGCGCCATTGCAGCAAACTGTAGTCGAGACAGGGCATCGACTTCTTCGTCATGCCGTCCGCGAGCAGCTTGTCGACGGTGCATCCGAGCCCGCGCATCCCGGCCGGCGTCAGTCGCCATTTGCCGAAGTCGGCGAGCGTCATCATCAGGTCGTCGACGAGGTTCTTGTAGGTGACGCCGTACAGGCGCTGCAGCGTGCCCAGCGGCAGGAATGGCTGGTGGCCCTTCTTGTCCATCGTGTAGAAGAGGTGGTCCTTGCGCAGGCCGAGGTCCCGTAGGTTGTCCCAGTTCTTCACGTTCAACAAGAAGTACTGGTCGAGCAAGCCGATGCCCGCGTCGAACAGCTTCTCCATGTCGACTCCGTTGTTCAGCAACAGGTGGATGTCGATTTCCCGGTCGTTCAATTTGAATGCTTCCTTCCAGCTCGCCGTCAACGCCCGCTTTTGCGATCGCGACAGCACGCAATGCCGGTAGACCCTTCTGTAGTACTCCTCCAGCGCCGCCTTGTCTTCGTCGTCGTCGGCGGCGGCGGCGGCGCCCTCCTCGCAGTCGTACTCGCCCTCGTCGTCGTCGTCGAAGGCGGCACCGGCGTTTTCGTCGCTGCTGCCGCCGCCGCCGCCGCCGTCGTCGTCGTCGTCGTATTCTTCATCGGCAAAACGTCGCGATGGACGTCGCGCGGGCGCGCGACGTCCGACCTTTTTGCATGCCGTGCACTGCTTTCCTGGCGGGCGCGCCAGGAACCCGCCTCCGCACCGGTCCGACACGTGGTACGCGTGACCGCACGGCAGTAGGACGATGGGCGCCACCGACTTGGTGAGCACGCGCTCGCAGAACGGACAGTCCTTGTTCAACACGTACAACACCGAGCAGTCGTCGCTGGTGTTCGGGCGCACCCCTCTTTCCACGCTCTGCGCGGCCGGAGCCGACGCGGCGCTGCTGCCTGGTTCCGGTGCGTGCAGCGCAGGGTAGTTGGTGTCGGTCATGGGTGCGTTCTCCGTGCGGTGCACGCACACGACCCGATAAATAAAAGCGCGTGCCTGTTGGTGCGATCGAAGCAAAAAGAAGACCGCTGCAACAGATGTAGTGCGGTGCAAAACGCGTGCATTGGTTGAGCGCCGCGACACGGCGATGTTCGACGCGGCGGCCCAGCCGCAGGTGGCGGCAACGTCCACGCTGCTGACGGCGCTCTTCGCTGCGGCCAGCGTGATGGCCCACTTCGGCGTGTGTTGCCGTCGCCCACAGGACGCGCGCTCTCCCACGTTCGTGACCACCGCCGATCGCGTGCTGGCGTGGGTGTACGCGGCGGTGGCGATCGCCTACGACGCGTCGATCGTGTACGTCGGCGCCGCGGTGCGCGACGAACGGCGCTGGCCGCACGCGCCCGCGCTGCTGGTGTTCGCGTGGATCGCCGTCAACATCGTGGCGCTGCTGCCGGTGCTGGTGGCGCTGCGCTCGCGCACGCGTCACCGCGCGCTGCTCTACGCCGCGTACTCCGCGCACGCCACCGGCGTCGCCGTGTCGGTGGTGGCCGCCGCGGCGGCCGACGAGCTTCCAGTCGGCGCGTGGCCCTGGCAGCTGGTGACGCCGGCGCTGCTGGTCGTCGTCGGCGCGTGGATCACCTACCGGCCGCCGCGCGTGCTGCGCCTGGACGCCGATCGCGCGCGCTACGAGACACGGCGCCAGAAGCGCGGCGTCGGCGCCGACCGCGACTACATGACGCTGACGGAGCGCGACGGTGCCATGCATGCCGACGCCGACGCCGACGGATCGGATCCGGACCCGGACCCGGACAGCCAACGGGACGCGCCGGTGCTAGTAGCCAGCGCCCCTCGCGCCACGTGGCGCGTGTGATGTGCCGCGCGGAAGGGAGCGCCGGAGGCGCCGCGGCCGCGGCCGCGAAGCCGTACTCTTGGTACGCCGAGGGAGAGGGCGCCACGATACGGCGCTTCGCCGTAGCGGCGATCGAGGAGCTCGAGGAGCTCGAGGAGCTCCGCGCGCCGCCCCTGGAGGGCGGCGGCGGCGGCGGCGCGGCGCTCGGCGGCGATGGCAAACACCGAGAACACCTTGGTGACGACGAACAGCCCGAATACGATGGCGAACACCGAGTTGAAGCCGACGAAGACGACGGGCGCCGTCCGCGCCGGCACCATCGTACCGGTGCCCAGCGACGCCATCGACTCGACGGCGAGAAACACCGAGAGGCCGAAGCGCCCGAGGCGCGTCGATTCGGGCGTCAGCGCCACGCTGGAGAACGCCTGGTCGTCGACGAACTGCGCCGCGGCGTACGCCAGCGCGAACTGCATCACGGTGAGCACGAAGATGATCGCCAGCCGCCACACGCTGAGGCGCTTGATGCGCCGGCGCGGACGCACCAACGTCCACACGAACACCGCCCACACGGCAAGCACGTGCGCGTTGTACACGGCGGCCAGTGCAAACACCGGCGCCGCCGCGTCCTGTAGAAAATACACGAGCAGCCACGCGAACAGCAGCAACGCGTTGATGCCGAGCGCGATCGGACGGTGCAGGCGGCGTTTCAGAGAGATCGGGGCCAACACGTCCGGAACCGGCCGCTTCTCCGGCGGCGGCGGCATCATCGTCGTCGTCGTCGTCGTCGTCGCAAACGAATGGATTTTGTAACACACGCAACGTGCGCACGCGACCAGGGGGGGGAGGGGGGCCCTATCTATGGGCGCGCGCGCGTTCGATCGGCAGCGGCGCCATCAGCGGCCGCCGGCGGCGGCGGCGGCGGCGGTGCGGGTACGAAGAAGAAGCACTCGTCGAGGTCGAGCTCGCGCGTCGCCGGCGGCGGATCGAGCCCTCGCAGGCGCGTCGTCTCCGGCTTCCACGTGATGCTGTTCGGCGGCTCGAGAGGCATGCACGAGTCGGTCACGTCGGCGCTGTCGTAGACCGGGCACACCACCAACGCGACGGACGCCTTGTGCTGCACCACCATGCCCACCTGGCGGCGGTTCGTGTCGCGGTTGACGTACAGCACGTGCTGCCCGCGCGGGTCGACGTCGTGCAGCCAGTGGCACCGGTCGGGACACGCGGTGCGTCCGTATCCACTGGCAATAAGGAAGTGCGACGTGCACGCCACCGTGCACGCCTGCGCGACGTCCATCGTGCCGCCGCACACCCAGCACGCGTGGCGCCGTTCTCTGTAGCGCGTGCGCATGGGTACGCGCTCGACCGCAACCATGCGCAGACGTACTTCATGACGCGTCCGCTTCGACGACCGCGTCGCGCGCGTTTCGCGAAAGGCGGCGGCTCCGATGAAGACGACGCGCGTCTCTTCTTCTTCTTCTTCTTCTTCTTCTCGAGATCGTTGCTTGGGAGCGCCTCGGACGCAGCCGCCGGAGGCGGCTGCGGAGGAGACGCCGGCGCGGGCGAGTCCGTTACCTCGTCGGCCGCCCCGATGCTGACGTCACCGTCGCTGTCACTGCAGGCGTCGCCCCCGCCTCCGTCGATGTCGCTGCCGTTGCCCTTGTGGATGCTCTTGTTGTTGTCGGTGAACCGGTCCTCCGCGAGAGGGCTCTCGGTGCGTGCGTCATTCGCAGTGCTTGCGTCCGCTGCTCCCTCCCCGACTCCTTCGGCGATGACGCCAGCGCCGGCGGCTTCTCCTTGTTTCTTCTCGTAGTCGTCGTCGTCGTCGTCGTCGCCGTCGTGCACTTCCGCGGCCGATGTTGACACACGATGCTCCGAACGTTCGCGCGAGCGTTCGCGGTGACGACTGCGGCTGCGGCTGCGACGACGAGGGCGAGGGCGAGGGCTGCGGCTGCGGCTGCGACGGCGACGCCGCTGCTCAGCGCGCGTCTCCCGTTCCTGTTCGTAGCGCCGGGATCGCGCGCGGTCCCGCGAGACCGAGCGATTGCGCCGCGCCAACGACCTTGGAGGCAGCGGCGGCGGTCGCCAGTATCCGCGGTTGCGCCCGCCGCGACGCAGCGGCGGCGGCGGCGGCGGCGATCGATTGCGCATGCGATTGTCGTCGCGATAAGCCCATGAGGGCGGGTACGTCTCCGCCAGCCACGATGGATATTGCATCGGCGTGGCGCCGGGTGGCCAGAAGTACTGCGGCACCGACGCCGGCGCCGCCTGCATACCGTCGGGACCGGGCGCCGCGATGAACATCGTGGGCACCGCCGGTGCCATGTTTCCGCCTGCTGGAGATTGCATGCCGATGCCGAAGCCGCCGCCCCCGCCCCCGAGATCGCGTGTGCCCTTGTTCGTCTGCATTTGCGCTGCACGCTGCCGGTCTGACACTGGGATGGAATGGAATGGAATGGAAATAAAAAAGTCCGGGCAGGAAAAAACCGATTTCTCCGACTTAGCCCACGACTAGAGGTAAGGAGGCGTCATCTTGACCGCATCCCCCTCCCTCTCGACGGACAGCGGCACGAAATTCTGCCAGCCTATAACGGCGACGACGTCAAAACCACTTGCCGCTGCAGCGCACCGCCGATGGTCACCACCGTGCCGCGCTGCTTCGCGGTTGCGTCCCAATGGATCGCCGTGACGATTGCGGCCTTCGGGATTGCATGCACCGTCTGTTACGCGTTTACTTGGACGATACTGATGCTGCCGCTGAGTCCGCGCCAGCGCGAAACCGTCTTCACGGTGATATGCGCGGCGTGTGTTTGGTTCCCGATGGCTTGTGCCATCCAACATCAACTGCGCGGGCCTGAAATTCTCACGTGGCCTTTGGCGAACGTGATCGTATTGGCGCTAGCTCGCATCGTCTTCGGCTGACGATGTCCGCTGGCGATCGCGATGTAAGAGCTGGGTGCGGTGTACGACCAGGAAGAACGAATACGATTAAAAAAACGATGACAACGCTGTCGTGCGTACGTGCGTGCGTGCCAGTCTAGCTGCGACCGCCGCCGGCGGCGCCGATGCTGCGCACGAGCTCACGCGGATCGGACGGAAAATAGGAGCACGCGAATTTCGCCAGCGAGTCGCACACCGACCGCTTGCCCTCGTCCGCCGCGTGAGGCCACACCACGCGCGCCGCGTCCACCAGCGCGGTCAGCGTGTCGGTACTGACGTCCGCGTCTCCGCTGGCAGCAGGAGCAGCGGCGGCGGCTGCGGCGACGCCGACAACCCCGCTGGCCAGAACTTCTTCCACCGGCGGCGCCGGAGCCGTTTTCTTCTTCTTCTTCTTCGGCGGCGCCGTCGACTTGCGCGGGGCCGACTGCGCGGTGCTGGTGCGCAACGAGGCGATCACCGTCGAGGCCGACGCCGGCGTCGCCGTCGCCTCCACATCAGCAGCAGCAGCAGCGGCGGCGGTGGCCTTCTTCGACACGCACAGCTGCGCGAGGTGCTGCAGCAGCCCGTCCTTGTGTTGGAGCGTCTTGGACTTGGACACGACGGCTTGCACGATGATGTCGACCGGCAGCGTCAGCGTGATCACGCCCTCGACGCGGATGCGGCGCTTGCACCTGTCCTCTTCGGCGTTCCTGGAGAACGCGCGGTAGTGCGTGACGCCCGCGACGGTGGCCAAGTCTCTCAGCACCGCGAAGCACACACGCTTATCGTCGTCCACGCGCGTGCCGTCCGGCAGGCATGTGATCCCGGCGACGTCCGCCTTCACTCCGACGACGCGGATCTCGTTCCCTTCCCACGCGTCGTCCCGGAGCATGATCACCGGCGCTCCGTCGCACTTGATCAACGGCGCCGTGTGCGGGCCGCCGCCGTCGCGCTGCTTGCTCTCCGGTTTCTTCCTCTTCTTCGCCGGCGCCGCGGCCGCCACGTCGTTGCCCGCCTTCGCCTTCGACTTCTTTGGCGTGTCGTCGGCATCGCGCCGACGCCGCTGTCCGGCGCCGGCGCCGCCATCGTGCACGCGGCGTTTCGCTGGTACCGCGCCTTCGTGATGCGCGTGCGACCTCGACTGTTTGCGTTTTTTGTTGTCGTTGTGATGAGCGCGCTCCTTTGGGTCGTCGTCGTCCTCCTCCTCGTCGTCGTCGTCGTCGTCGTCGTCGTCCGGTTGCTTGCGATACGATTCGTCCGACTCCGAACCGACGTCGCCGTCGTCCACCTCGCTGCTCTCGCTGATGACGCTGTTCTCCTCGCCGTCGTCGTCGTCGTCGTCGTCGTCGTCGAAGATAGCATCGAGATCCTCCTCGTCGTCGTCGTCGTCGTCGTTGCCCGCCACCGCGGCCGCGGGACACTTCATCGGAGCCGGGTACTGTTTTCCTCCCGTCGTCGGGTGCCCAGTCGGCGTCGCCGCTTGCGCTTGCATCGTCGATGGCGCACCGGTGGTCGTCTTCGCCGCCACCATCACGATATGTACGCTGCGTTACCAATCTGCGCGCGTCAATGAGGATGAGTAACGCCGCGCCAACGCGTTTTTTGTGGTATGCGTGC
>SDBU01009896.1_pt1 | contig 10630 bp, 12 predicted proteins | sample 2277071 | NCBI WGS metagenome assembly SDBU01 (sample SAMN10397929, study PRJNA504765) | marine sediment metagenome | isolation source: marine sediment core GS08_GC12, 126 cmbsf | place: Arctic Ocean: Gakkel Ridge, Loki's castle | collected 2008
AGAGGACGATCAATTGATAATAGATGTAGCCCTTTCAAATAATTTTGATCCGGAAAGTCTAAAAGTCGACATAGAAAATTCAGTTTGTGCTGTAATCGATGTCATAAGGGCCACTTCGACTATTGCTACTCTTTTTGGAAGTGGTGTAAAAAGCATTATAGTAGCCGGTACGCTTGATGAGGCATACTCGCTAAAGAAGGCCTTACCGGATAGGCTCCTTTGCGGAGAAAAGGGCGGTCTTAAACCGGACGGCTTTGATCATGGTAATTCACCCCTGGAATTTTCCACTATGGACCTTTCAGGACGTAAGGCCATACTTAAGACTACAAACGGCACAGTAGCTTTCCTGAAAGCGGCAGAAGCACATGCGGTATTTTCACTAGCCGCATTAAATTTCAGGCATACGATGGAGGATGTCCTTGGTAATGCCTTAAAAGATAAAAGGGATATACTTTTTTTATGTTCGGGAGAGATGGGAAAGATCGCATATGATGATGCCTATATAGCCGGTCTTGCAGTGAAGTACCTTCTCTCTAAACCTCATGATTTTATATATAGCGATAGCGCAAAGCTGGTCCTCTCTGCAGTAATCGGGGACAGGTCACTTCATGATGCTCTCTCAAAATCTACAAGTGCGCAGTCCTTAAGAGGAGTGGGTCTTGGAGATGATATTGCATTCTGTTCAAGACTGAATGGCTATAATCTGACAATCATGACCGTCTCTGCCGGTGAAGTAAAGAATACCGGGATGGCAGGAAAAGGCAGCTTTATAGAGCTTACACTTTATAAAAGATAAATAATTAATCTTCCCTCTGGTCGTCTCCACAGTCTTTGAAATATACATGGCCCTCGACCATGGGAACATCCAGTGAGGATAGCCAGGCATATCCTTTGACTTCGATATCTATCTGAACTACATATATCCCGGGATTGGTTATATCATTTATCAAGACATCGACACTGGCTGTTTCTCCAGGCTCCAGGTTATTTGGAAGCACAGAACGTGTGGTCTTGTCATATTCCACAAAGTCGACATCCTGCCCGTAAAAATGATAGCCTATCCTGACTGTGTTTGTCCCGCTGACCCTCCATGTGAAATCAGAGTTGTTTGTGACTTCTACAGTGACATAATTATCTGCATTACTGCATAGATAAGAAGGCATATAGCCTGAGAGTTCTGCCCCTAATCGGGCACTCTCGAAATCAACTGCTTCTACCACTTCTTCTTCTAAAGCTTCTGCCAATTCCTCGATCTCTTCGGTGGTAAGTTCTTCTCCTATTTCCGATCCGCCATTTTCACTTGACGCTACAGCAGCAGGGCTGCAGGATATCAAAGATACTGATATTAGAAGGATTATGATTAAAACTAAACTGAAGATTAATATTTTTTTGATTCCCATCTTAGATTTCTACCTCGCTTATCTAATAGTATTATAAATTTTATTGGACTTTACTGATTGCTTATTATAAATTAGTTTGATTATTTTTTGAATAAAAGAACTTAAATATATATAATTATATTTGGTATTTTTAATTATTGATCCGAGAGGTTAGATTATGACATCATTGGAAATCGTAGGACTTGTAGCAATCATACTCATATCTGCATTTGCTGTCGTAGCAATAATAGTAGCTGTCCCCCTGTTCAGGCTGCTGAATAAAGTAAGATTTATGGCTGACAGACTCAGTGAGAGTTTGATCCCTCTGGTGGAAAAATTAAATGATACAGTAACTCATTTAAACACTGAGGTCGGGTCCCTTACTGATCTTACCCAGAGCATAAGCTCAATAGTCGAGCAGCTGGAAAAAATAATAAGACTTGCAAGGATACTCATCACAAGCCCGATCGTCAAACTCATAAGTGCCTCGGCAGGGATAATAAGCGGTCTTGGAAAGACAGGTAAGGGTCAGAAAGAAGAGTAATTTCATATATTTATTTTATGGACCGTGAATTATATACACAGACTGCATTAATATAATTTTAAATCTTAAAGGAGGACCAGGATGAATGTGGAAGATAGCAATAGAGGTAGAAGTCATGCTCCCGAGGTCTTAATAACATTGACACTTGGTTTGGCAGTAGGTTTTGTGGCAGGTATCCTGCTTGCTCCAAAAAGCGGCAAAGATACAAGAAAAGAATTGATCGAGAAAGGCGAAGAGTTTGCAGAAAAGACAAAAGAAGGATTTGAAGTAGCCAGGGTGAAGCTTGCTGAAGTAAAGGGGATGGGAGAAGAGTTTTTAGAAAAGAGCAAAGATGCTTTCGAAAAAACTACAAAGACCGTTAGCCAAAAGGCAGGCAAGGCAAAGAAAAAGGTAGAAAAAGTCATAAGCAAGGGCAAGGCAGCTGCTAAAAAAGTGGAAGAATCTCTTTCATAGGAGCCTGTCCAAAAACTAGGCTCAGGCTTGCAGGCAGTCTTCTAGACAGGACCAGTAAATATTGATAGAAAAAGATATCGCATTAAAGGTACTCGGGACACTGAACTCTGGCGGAGCCAGTTTTTCTGAGGTCTATATACAAAAAAGCATAAGCAATTCACTGAAGCTTGAAGACAGCAGGATCGAAGACTCAAATAGCGGATATGATATGGGTTGCGGGCTGCGTGTATGGATAGGCGACAGCACCTACTATGCTTATGTAGACTCAATTGAAGAGAAAAAACTCATTGAAGCGGCAAAGATCCTGGGTGCTGCAGGAAAGAGTTCGACAACCGGGAAAATATTTGACCTGAACAGGGATCTGCGGCAGGCACCATCAGGTTATAAGGCAAATATCCTAAAAAAACCTTCAACTACTGAGGCAAATGAAAAAAAGGATATCCTTATGGCAGTTGACAGGGTGTGCAGGGAATATGATAAGCATATAATACAGGTGACTACTTCGCTGTCCGATATCGAGGAAGAGGTCTATACCGCAAATTCTTATGGAGAAGAGTCCTTCCAGAAAGTAGTAAAATTATTTCTTTCAGTAAATGCCGTAGCCAAAAAAGATAGTGATATGAGGACAGGTTATAAATCACTTGCAAAGACAAGCGGTTATGAAGCTGTCAGCATTTCAAAAGCCTGTGGTATTGCAAGGGAAGCTTCAAGGATAGCTATAACCATGCTTGATGCAGTCGATGCTCCCATGGGTTCTCTCCCGGTAGTAATCGGACCCGCATTTGGCGGCGTAATATTCCATGAAGCCTGCGGGCATGGTCTTGAGGCTGATTCGATAATAAAAGATGCATCGGTCTTTAAGGGAAAAGAAGGCAAAAAGATCGCATCAGACATAGTAACTGCAATCGATGATTCGTCGATGTCCAATCATTGGGGTTCATTTAAGTTTGACGGGGAGGGTTATCCCTCATCATCCACCACTCTTATAAAGGACGGGATACTTGAGAATTTTATCTATGACCTGAGAGCTTCCAGGAAGCTTGGAAAAGAAAGGACACCCAATGGCAGAAGGCAGTCATTCAGGCATGTTCCCATTCCAAGAATGACAAATACATATATAGCCAGGGGCAATGAAAAACCGGAAGACTTAATAAAATCAGTTAAAAAGGGAATATTCGCAAAGGAGTTTGCTGGCGGCCAGGTAGATCCGGCAACAGGAGATTTTGTTTTTGGTATAAGCGAAGGATACCTTATTGAGTCAGGCAGGCTTGGGAAACCGATAAAAGGTGCGACCCTTATCGGTAATGGTCCGGATATATTAAAAAAGATCGAAGCTATCGCAGATGACCTTGATTTTGCTCCTGGATTCTGTGGAAAGCAGGGTCAGTCCATCGCTAATGAAGTCGGCCAGCCAACCATCAAAGTCTCGGAGATCACGGTAGGGGGGACAGGCGGAAAGTAGAAAAGGACCTGGATTCTAAAGATGACAGAAAATAATAAAATTGAAACTAAAATTGAAGAACTTGAGAGGATATGCGGTGAAACTGCTGCAAAGATACCTCCAGGGAGCGCAGACCAGTGGGAAATATTCGCTGCACGAAGCCTTGAAAATGAGATAGATGTCTTTAATGGAGACATTGAGACACTTTCCTTTTCTGACTCTACTGGAATAGGCATCAGGGTATTTAAAAACGGTTCCATAGGTTATGCATATACTGCTGTTCTTGAGGAAGATGCCATCAGGGATACCATAAAGAAAGCACTGGATAATTCAAAGATCACTAAAAACGATAAGCTGAATTACCTTCCAACCAAAAAGGACCATAAATATAGTAAAAACCAGGTGGATAAAAATCTTCTTTTCGATAGAGACTACCTAAAAGTGTCAATAACCGAAAAGATCGAGATGGCAAAAGAACTAGAAATACTTACAAAAAAAGCCGACAGAAGGGTCTCGGGGGTCACCAATGTGATGTACAGTGACGGTATATCAGAAATAGCAATACTTAATTCCAATGGGCTCTCTGACAGCTATAATACGACAATAGCCCTGGTATATGTAAATGCCATATCCAGGAAGGGCGGAGATACTTCCACAGGTGATTATTTTGGGATCTCGAGAAATCCTTCAGATATCGGACTGGCTGACATTGCTGCAAAAGCTGCTGAAAGATCTGTTTCAATACTTGGCGGTAAAAAAATAAATTCACAATCCCTGGATATAGTCCTTGATCCAATGGTCGCGGCTCAGTTTATGGCGGTTATCGCATCGACCCTTAATGCGGACTCTGTCCAGAAGGGAAAATCCCTTTTTAAGGATAGCATAGGCAAGAAAATATTTGATATAGAAGCTGGTATCTTTGATGACGGCACCCTTCCCAGCGGACTGGCTTCACGCCCCTTTGACGGGGAAGGAGTGATAAAGGGTAAAACGGCTGTTTTTGAAAAAGGAATACTTAAGACCTTTCTCTATGATACATATACGGCAAGAAAGGACAGGACACTTTCAACCGGAAATGCCACGAGAGCTTCTTATAGGTCCACTCCCTCAGTAGGTACATCGAACTTCTATATAAGTCCGGGAAGACACACTCCGGAAGATATAATCGGAAGCGTAAGTAAGGGATTTTATGTGATGGATATTATTGGCCTGGGCTCAGGGACCAATCCAATATCCGGGCAGATGAGTGTAGGGGCCAAGGGACTGCTGATTGAAAAGGGAAAACTTTCAAGTCCTGTAAAAGAAGTAACCATAGCAACTGATATATTAAGTTTTCTAAAAAGCTTCAAGATGATAGGCAGTGACCTCAAATTCGTCCCTGCGGGAGGATATCTTGGAAGCCCTACGATCCTTGTAGAAAATATCTCTATAAGCGGAACATAGGCAAGACAGACATTACGGCCTATACACTTCTGCATTCCTTTTTATCTTGCTCACCCCATAGGCAATGGCAAATCCTGCTCCAAGGGCTGCTATGCTCAGCATGATTGGCAGTAAAGAAAGCTTAAAGCTTTCCAGGGATTGCATTATGACCTGAAAAATAGACCCTATCACCAGGCCGATTATAAAATAATAAGTATTTGATGGAATTCTTTTTAAACAGTAGCCAATGAGCCTGGCACAAACGACTATGCCAACTATGGCTCCTATACTAAAAATAATAAGCTGTACTGCCATCAGCTCATTTACAAAATACAGCACATTTTTATATTCGCCCAGGCCAAGCAGGATAGCCGAACCTGAAACACCGGGTATGACCATTGCTGAAGAAGTAACTATTCCACAAAAAAACAGCCATAGGCCATACTTAATACTGATGCCTGTTATATTGATTATATTAAATATTGTAAAATTTATTTTAAAAGCATCGACATTATTATCCCGGCCGATAAAAAATGTAATAAGTACCACTAATCCAAGTCCAATTACGAAAAACAGGACCCTGATGGGTCTTATCTTCATGTCATAATGAATAGTTACAAGGAAAGGCAGCGAACCCAGTATGAGACCGATGAAAAAAAAGAATGTAGGCTGGGAAAAAATATCCGATGATAGAAGAAAACTAAAGGTCCTGGCAAATAGAAGAATTGCTGCGATCCCGCCAAGTATAACCGGCAATAAAAATAAGATATATTGTTTCCTCTTTTTTTTATTGGTAAAAAATTTGCCGATAGCTTCTATCAGTCTTTCATATATACCCATTACCAGGGCCATGGTGCCTCCTGATACTCCTGGTACCAGATTTGCCACGCCAATTACCATGCCTTTAAAAAAATTGAAAACCGGCTCTGTGCTTTTTAATAATTTTTTCTTTTTCATCTTTTTAAGTTATCTAAAAAATCATTTCTTCATGCCTGAAGTAACAAATATCAGTATTTTAGCATCCATTTCTATTTTTTATTTTGTATAGTTTTATGTTAATATCTTGAAACTAATATAAAAATTGATAAAAATTCTAAATATTATATAAGTTGAATATTTTACAGTCAATTGTTTTAGGTCTAATTCAGGGGATAACTGAATTTTTCCCCATTTCGAGTTCCGGACACCTGGTAATAATCCCGTATTTTTCCGGCTGGGATTATCCGCCTCTTTACTTCACGGTCACTGTCCACTTCGCAACACTTCTCGCTGTCCTCACTGTCCTTTACAGGGATGCATGGAGGATAATAAGGGGATTTGTATTGGGACTGTTTAATAGGAAATGGCGGAGCAGCACTGATTTTAAAATGGGTCTTTACATAATAATAGCAACAATACCTGCTGTGCTTATGGGCCTTTTTCTTGATGAATTCATAGAGAGTATCTTTTCCAAGCCCCTGATAGTGGCAATATTTCTGCTCGTGACAGCCTTCATACTGTGGGGAGGAGAATACAGGGGAAGAAAAGTAAAGCAAAAGAAATCCCTGACTTATCTATCATCGGCGGCTTCCGGTATTGGACAGGCCCTTGCAGTATTTCCGGGTATCTCAAGAGCAGGTGCCACCATATCGTTTGCACGGTTTTTTGGTGTTAAAAGAGAGGAAGCGGTAAAATTTTCATTTTTACTTTCAATACCCATAATACTCGGATCATTTGTGTTTGAGTTATCCCGTTCAACTGATGCTGTATTCGGTGGGGGAGAAAATACCATGTGGGTTCTTTTTGCAGGTCTTGTATCTGCATATCTGTCAGGGTTTTTTGCAATCAAATACCTGCTCTACCTCACGAAGAAAAAGAACTTAAATATTTTTGCAGTATATTGCATTTGTCTTTCAATAGCTATTTTTGTATTTTATATTATAAATAATATTACCTAGAGAGGTGGTCAATAAAATGAAAGGAGTAATTCTTGCAGGGGGACTCGGTACACGGATGATGCCCTGTACAAAGGTTACAAATAAACATCTGCTGCCTGTATATAATAAACCATTGATCTATTATCCATTGAATACACTTGTAAAGGGCGGCCTCAAAGATATCATGATAGTCACAGGAGGAAATAATGCCGGTGATTTTCTGGTACTTCTTGGGAATGGAAGCGAATTCGGCCTGAAAGATCTGGGCTACACATACCAGGAAGGTGAAGGCGGGATCGCTGACGCATTAAAACTTGCAAAGAATTTTGTGGATGAAGAAAAAGTCATTGTCATGCTTGGAGATAATATAATAAAGGATGATATCTCAGAAGCTATAAGGGAATTCGAGAATCAGCCAAAGGGAGCAAAGATATTTCTAAAAGAGGTAAGCGATCCTGAAAGGTTCGGGGTAGCTGAGATAAAGGATGGCAGGGTAATTAATATAGAGGAAAAACCTAAAGATCCAAAATCAAATTATGCTGTTATCGGCCTGTATATGTACGACAATGATGTTTTTGATATAGTAAAGAGTCTAAAGCCTTCAAATAGGGGAGAGCTCGAGATAACAGATGTAAATAATGAATATATAAGAAGAGGGACAATGACCTATTCCATCATCGATGGATGGTGGACAGATGCGGGAACATTTGAATCCCTCTATAGGGCAAGCAAATTGATTGCTGAGGATAAAGTTTAGAGATAAAAAAAAGCACAATAAATTGTACTTTTTTTGAAATCGGCAGGTGACAATCTTAAATCTCCTACTACAGTGACATCCTCACGATAATAAATTATCGTGCATCCCGTTTGGGATCTGGTTCCTGCTTCACAGAGCTAACTTGCAGTGCAGCAGTTGTTCTCTAAAACAGGCTTTAATTTGGATGTGCCCCACCCTATTTGAAAAAAGCATATAACTAATTATGAACAAAATATTAACTCTCATCCCGGATTTAAAAAACCGGGGATTCCCGCTTTTGTTTCTAATTAATAGTGTTTGGCGACAGCCGCCAGTTCTGTCCTTAAATTTCCCATATCTCAATATCCAAGTAATAAATATTATTATTAATATGGGCAGTTTTGTCAATTCTACTACTATATATTAACTATATTGGTTGAGTGGCAGGCAGCGCATGATCTGATCTCGTGAAATCCCTTCCAGCTCTTATCAGATGTTATATATGCCCAGTTTACATCCTGACCCCTGTCATCATTTTGGATCGCCCATAGATTTCCCCGGATAACTGAAGCAGGATCTGTGCCGGCTACCCCTGGATCATCACCGGACTTAAAAATATCACCTTTCTCAGATATTTTGCCTGATATATCCGGGTCACTTACCTGAAAGGGACCTGTATTAATACAAATAGCATTAGGGTAGCTTTCTGATACACCTACAGCCTGCTTCTGTCTGGCATGATTCTTTCTCAAGGTATTAAGGGCTTCTTCCAGAACAATGCTGCCATCACAACTTTTAAATTCCCCACAATTCTGGAATATAAGGGCATTACCCCGCTCTTTTGCTATACCGTAGAATTTCTCTGTATTACCGCATTTTAGACACTTGTACATCTTGCCCCCTTTAGAGTTGATCATTTAGAGTTGAAAGTCCTCAGTTATTATAGGTTATTATAGTATATTACTAGTTAAAAACAATACAAAATATTAAAATTAAAACAGAAAATTAAACTACAATATAAATTAATAGTTTAATGTACAGATATACGACAATTATAAAGAGCAGAGTGATGTCAATATATCAGAATAACAACAGTTAATGGAGCAGAGTAATATAGCAGAGTGATTGACTAATAAAAATCACTTTGCTAATATTCATAAAATTCTGCTAATATATATTTATTAAATTAAATAAAGGAGCAGCACATATGGTTCACATGCAAGTCCAAAAGGATCACGTACAAGTAAGGATCAAAACCGAATCAGCCGTTATCAGTGGAATTGTGCATACTATGGTAAACGGAAGGCTGAGCGACTATATAACTTCTCATGTAGGCAAATTTATTCCTGTTACCGATGCTGAAGTAAAGTATCTTGAGAAGCCCTGTAAAGATCTTGAAAAAAAAGGAGTGAAGAGGGAAGTCGTATTTGTAAATGTAGAAAAAATAGAAATGATTGAATATTTATAAATTTTCTATGGAAGAAAATTGACAAATTCCATTTATGTAATATAATAATATTCGAATATATAAATTTAGATATTTGTGATATTTATTTATTATTATATATTTAATTATTTATAAATTAATGGTCATAGAAAGGAAGATCATGTCTGATAATATTATACAATTGACAGATGATAATTTCGAAACTGAGGTAATAAAATCAACAGCGCCCATACTGGTAGATTTTTGGGCGGTTTGGTGCGGTCCCTGCAAGATGATAACACCCGAGCTGGAGAAGATCGCTGATGAAAAAGGCAGCGATGTTTTAAGGATCGGGAAAGTAAATGTTGATGAATGCAGGGATACTGCTATTAAGTATGGTATAAGCAGCATACCTACACTGCTATTATTTAAAGATGGCGAAGTAGCCAAAAAACTTGTAGGCGCTATGGGTAAAGACAGAATACTGGATGAAATAGGAGAATTCATTTAATTAATGACTCAATTATTATTAGGTACTTCAGGGTATAGCTATTCCGACTGGATCGGGCCCTTTTACCCTGAAGGACTGGATAAAAGTGAGCAACTTTCTTTTTACAGTGCATTCTTTGATACAGTCGAGATAAATTTCACATATTATAAGATTCCAAATCCCCATATATTTGACCGCATGGCGGCGAAGGTCGCCGGTGACTTTATTTTCTCAGTAAAGACGCACAGCAGCATGACGCATACCCGTGATTGCCCCGCAGATGATTATAAGCGCTATATCGATGCCCTGGCACCTCTCAGGGACTCAGGAAAACTCGGGGTAGTATTGATGCAGTTTCCCTGGGGGTTTAAGCTATCTGCATCGAATATGGATTATCTGGGCATTTTAAGGGAGAAGCTGGTGGGTCTGGAGCTGTGCGCAGAATTCAGGCACAATAGCTGGCTCACGGACGAGGTCTATGATTTCTTAAGGTCGAGTGCCATTGGATTCTGCAATGTCGACCAGCCCCGTCTAAAGACACTACTCGGCCCTACAGATATAAACACAACGGACTCCGGATATATCAGGTTTCACGGGCAGAATGCAGCCAACTGGTGGAAGCCTGCCGAAGCCTATATGCGCTATGATCATATGTACAGCCAGGACGAGTTATTGCCCTGGGTACCGCGCATAAAAAAGCTCTCTGCGTCCACAAAAAAATCCTATATATACTTCAATAATCACTATAAGGCACAGGCGGTAAAGTCGGCAAATCTACTGCAGAATCTCCTGGAAACTTAGGACAGGCTCCCGGCCATATTCT
>SDBU01009897.1_pt1 | contig 10630 bp, 29 predicted proteins | sample 2277071 | NCBI WGS metagenome assembly SDBU01 (sample SAMN10397929, study PRJNA504765) | marine sediment metagenome | isolation source: marine sediment core GS08_GC12, 126 cmbsf | place: Arctic Ocean: Gakkel Ridge, Loki's castle | collected 2008
AGAGTTTCAATCCCCTTCTCTGATAAGATAGCCGAGCATTTTCCATCAAAACACTTGAAAGAGAATCGGAACATATCTCGATTCTTAGATTTAATAAAAGCTGTGGCCATACTTCATCAACACGATAAAGTAAAACATAGATTCCAAATCATCGACGCTGATTTATACGATTATCAAATTGCAAGAGATCTATGGTGATCCATATTAATTGTAGTTTCATAGTTTTTTAATTTTTATTGAATCGAGTGAGTGATAGCCTAGACCTATTTCAAGTTGTGTATGCCAAGGTCGAAAAAAGCCGTCATTCGGGTACATATGTGCTATGGCGTCGAAGAAAATCAGATTTATTATTTTAAGTTTTAGTTTCATAGTTTTTTAGGTTTATATCTATAGTTACACCTGAGCGTACGTTCATGCGGGTCAAAAACTCGCATAACAGAATCGTTGCTCATATAGTAAGGATTACTTTTAGGTCTTAATTCAGCATCTTTTAATTCATGTGCAAGCGTAAAGTAAATATTATGCCATGCTAGTTTTAATATCATAGTTTTTTAAACCCCGCTCGTAAGTGCGTGTATAAACCAATCGCGTAATCTCGGATATAGGCCCGTCGGTTCATGATAAACATTCCTACCATCTTTAATTTCATAAGTTTTATTCTCCTCTTGAGGCCAAAGTTTCTTACGGCACACGAGTCTGCTTTCAAGTTCTTCTTTGAACATCGATACTGCTTGTTCGTTTCCATGTGCTGAGTGAAAGCCCCCTGTGTGAATAAGAGGGTACCAGGTAAATTCTAAATTCATAGTTTTTTCCATCTCCACTTAACTCCTAGAGAACTATATCCTATACACACATTTTTTTTAGGAAATGTTGCTCCCCATTCTGTCATAGTTTTAAATTTCATAGTGTACATAAATATCATCATAGTTTTTTCCATTTTTTAGGACGTGCTTTTAGACTATCTACATTCATCCCTACCTGACTACATCTCCACGTCCAAGGAAGTGTAGAGTAGAGACGCATATCGGTGCATTCTCTACAGGCCCAAGTAGCTTTCCAACAATTCAGCGCACCGTGTTGTAGTTTCAAGGTCATAATTTTCTCCATAAAATTGTATTAGAAGTTCTGGATTTATAACAACTAGGATAAATAAAGTCAGCAAGAAAAAAATGTCCGCACCCATAAGTATAAGTATTTGGGTACTCAACCCCATGATGACATGTATTACAATAGACATATGGGTATGCTCCAAAGACATTGTATTTTTCTTCTCTACGTCCAGCTATGAATAAGAATTCTAGTTTCATAACTTTATCCGCTCCCTTATGGATCTGAATTCGTTACATGGCTTGTACTCTACTACCTCTCCCTTGTAGTGCCTGTGATGTTTCAGGCATTGATATGTAGAATGAAACACCACATCATTTTCATCTCGAATATTAAACTGTACACTGAATTTACATTCGCAGCAAGTATAAAAAATCTCATCCCATAGGGGAGGGACAGTAAAAGGTATCCCCAGGGTTAGTACTAATTTCATAATTTTTTTAACTCCAACTTTTTATATTTACTACATTTTATATAGGCGTCTTCAGCCTCGGCCCCATGAATAAGAGTATCATAAGGCGAGCACATATATTCGGAAAGCGCGTATGAACCAAGTATTCCCCCAGATTTTATTATTTCTAGAATTCCTACCATACCATTACAATTGTAACAGTATTGGCCATCTTCAGGATTATCATTTTCATATGCAGGACTTTCTCTATGCTGCAGGTTAAATATCAAGTTCATAATTTTTTCAATTCCTCCAATGCTCCAAGCACGTGCCTGAATACTTCTAGATATGTCCATTTTTTATCTGTAGATCTTTGTAGAGGGCTATCATATCCTAGGAAATCTCCGAGGTGGGCATAATCCCAACCATACCACCAAATTTTTTTATACTCGGGTTCCTTGTAGTTTAAACTCTCATACCTCCCACAAAACGTAAGACCTCCATGCACATCCAGATCTATCAACTCATAGTCTTTTCCGTAATGCTTGTGGCGAGATGCAACGCCTACATATGCTGTAGGATGTGTTCCACAATCAAGAATCATATAATAAAAGTCTCCATGTTTTGCTAGAGTTACTATATGACTACTTCTCTTGGACGAATAATTAAATGCTGGGAGAATTCCCCTAAAAAACAATTTCATAATTTTATTCTCGTACGAAGGAGATCGAAGTACAGATTGCCTCTCGATTTTTTATAATTTAATATGCTCGAAATACGATGAGTTCGTCTATGCATTTTCATATGAGATCCAGTTATTTGAGCATAAGATAGTAGGTCGGAACAAAGATATGTCAGACAAAAATGGTCTCCAAATCCAAATTTTAATTTCATAATTTTTTTATCCTATATATAACAAAATATTCATCGCCATATTCAATTTTTGTAGTAAAATATAACCTCTGCGGATCATACATAACATCATTCAACGAAGAATAGGGGAGCAACACTATGGGAATAGTAATTTCATGTTTAGCTGGTCCATCTTTGTCAAAATGCGCAAAGTGATTTTTAAATTCATATTCGCGCATTAAAAATTGTAGTTTCATAATTTTTTCCATATATTTTTGTACACGGAACATGGCTTAGCGTTTCTCGGCTCTTTTTTACGTCCTATTTCACACCAAACAAAATCCCTTTGGTTTGAAAGGTAAACGGTACCTACAAGTCCATGTGAACATGTGCCACACGATATAGGTACCGTAGCTCTTTTGGGGTTTATTGCAATCATGTAATAAAGACCAACTAGTTCTAATTTCATATGATTTTCAAATACCTCTTGTGATCCCAACTCATGAGATTCTTGAAAAGAAAATCTTTTGGATATACTCGCTTGTACATAGTAAATGGATCGCGAAGAACTGTATCGTCTATTCGCCCTATTATGTGAAGGCCTCGAATGACTATATAGAGAAATATTATTGTATTTATAAATATTATTGCAATTCCTAATCCCATGGTCGCATCTCCTCTTCATCTTCTTCGAGTTCACGTACGTAATCTCGTTCGTAGAATTGCTCGAAATCCCAGATCCAAAATTTATTAAAAAGTATCTCAGATTTTTCTGCGTATTTATACTTAAATGCGGGGTGTTCATTTTCTAGCTTAGTTCCCTTGTAATATGCCCAAATTGCCCGAATTACGGTATACAGATAAGCAGATAATATGAGCTTTACTAGCATTAATAGTGGACTCATTTTTCCTCCAGAAATTTTTTAAATTCTATTATCCACATAATTACTCCTTTAAATTAAAGATTATATATACTTCTTATGCCAATTTTTTAAGATAAAAGAACTCGGGTGAGTTCTTTTGGAAGGTGCGGCATTATTCCTTTAACAATTTACGAAATTCCCTGAGTCTTATTTTAAAGACCTCTTCATTAAAATCGCCATTTCCATACATATCCAGGGCAGCTTGCTTGTATCCTATTTCATAGGCAAGCTCAGTTCTATGTTCTACGATAGCGGCATCTTCTAAATCTTCAGAAGAAGGTACGTCACTTTTACACGATAGGAATAGGAACATGGTCAGGGCTATTAACAAGACTTTTTTCATAATTCTCCTTTAAATGTTTTGCTTGTTTAAGAATATTTTTTGTTGTGGTTTCTACATCGCCCACGGTCATCATTTTAGAATTGCCAGCAAGTGCGACAATTAATTTTTCTTCGAGAGGGGGTTCGTTGTAGATAGCATTTATGAGGGCCTGAATTATTCTATCCTGGTCGGGAGCTGATTCAGTGCCGGCCTCGTTCCATGCCATGAATTCCCGGTACTTGCGTGCGCCAGCATTAATTTCTTCGGCTGAACCTAACTTACGCAAGCTTGGAGTCTTTGCAGGATCACTGAGGGTTATATCGGGATAACCTTCGAGCATGGCTATAAGGCGAGTAATCTTGCCATGTTCAGTACCCACAATTATATATGTACCTCTGCGCCATATTTCATCGGGGAATACCTGCAGATCTTGAGTCAGAATTTGGATCGTATCATCTTCACCCTCTAGTGAATCAATATATCCTTCGAATGCGGCATTCGCACCCTGCTCGTCTATAGGAGTGGGTAGGGTAGTAACTTTCAGGAGAGTAGACTTGCGAACTATTGAATTCTGATACGGTTCTTTTAGAAGTGTAATTCTTGTACGTTCTGTATCGAGTCCCGAATCATCAAAATTAATATACGCGCCTTTATGCCAGGTAGATCCACCGATACAAAGATCTGATGTGAGTTTAAAGATATTTTTAATCATTTTTTCTCCTTTCAAGAAATCATTGCAATGATATATAAAGCTATAGCTATTAATAAGACCCCTATAAATCCTGTGAGTGCGGCCCAAAGATCTGCTACAAGCAGGATTCCAATTAGGATTATGCCATAATACACGGCACATACAAGAAGGCATACTATTCCTGATATGAATAAGATCAGTATTATTTTTTCACTCATTTTTTCTTTCCTTTCTCTGCGACTAGAGATGCTATCAAGATAGCAGGTCCAAATGTAAAACAGATATGAAAAACTGTTCTAATCACATGCGCAGAATTTTTAGCCATGTCTCCCAAGCGTAGATGATATTCTTCTACCGAAGGAGTAATAATAAAGTACTCTATTGCGAATACCCAGACTGCTAATAATAGTAGCCACCAAATGACGATTTTTTTATTTTTCATTATCGATCTCATTTGTTTCCCAACCAAGGGCCACTGTGGGGGCACCATTTATACATTCAAGTTTGTCATTGCAGTACCTGATATTTTCCTTGACAGTTCCGGGTTTCAGATCATACCCGCCACTTATATCTTTTGTGAAGACGGATATGCAATTATCTGGTCTTCTTTCATGACATACGTGACAGGTCCAAGTTAAATTTTCCATTCTCTTTCCTTTCTCTGTATATACCGCGCAGCGTTGCCTCATCTAAAAGACAGGGAGGATTATAACTGGTATAGGCATCTTTCTTTAATGATTTAATTATTTTTTCGAGCTGTCTGTCACGCCTGTGCGGGTTCAAGTATGTGAAGTTAAAGCCATACCCCTTGCAAGAGAAAATATGTATACGAGTAGTTTCATTTTTCCTCTCCCTTTCCATGTATTATTGTCTTTTCCCAAAATTTCATAAGGCCTGGCAGTTTCAAGTTCAGGTCTATCCCGTCCCAGATCATAACCAGGAATACGACAAATGTTATAAGTCCGGCTAAAGTGAACACGGTTATCTCTTTGACAGTAGCACTTTCTTTCGAAAGCTTGATACCCAAGATTCCGCTAGTAGCGCCCAGAATAAGCCAGGCGCCTGCAAGTATTAAATATATCATTCATCCCCCCAATTCTCTATCACCCAGTTGATAGCGCCAATCGCTAGAACAAAGGCTACGATCCAGGCCATTACAGAAGCTGCGATACCCTCGAACCATGTCCAGATAGTCCAGAATTCTCCCTGCAAGCCAGCTACGAGAGCCCATACGACGAATGCTAGAAGCATCCTATATACGTCTTTTGTTATCACAAGTTTCTCCATAGTATTATTTAAAATATTATTATGTATAAATCCCTCGAATATTAGTTTCATTTAATTCCTTATTTGTTCCAAAATTTAGTCTAGTGCCGCTAACCAGAATTGTTGATAAATTTTCGCATTTCATCTGGCGTATTCAAATTCCCCACCATCATTAAGCCTACCCCCATTTTTATGGCCGGATGATCACACGTTTCATCGTGTTTTCCCAAGTTAGATATAAACGAAGCATAAGCTTGTGTCAATTCATTTCTATCGACATATTCTAGTGCTCTTTGTTTACACCATTTCAGGTGTTCTTGTCTATTCATCGCATATCTTTCTTATTTTTGATTACAATTTTGTTCCAAAATTTACTGATAGATTCAGGAAATTTTATAAATAAATTCCCTTTAGTAATGAAGATTGCCAGAAAACCGGCAAGTATGAGCCATCCGAGCAAGCCGTACCAGAACAGATCCCTGACAGTAGTATCATCATCCGAAATTCTATCTCCAGCTATTCCTGCAAGCAAGCCGCCTACGATCCAGAGAAATATGTACACGAGTATATGCATTAGTTTTCTCCTTTCAAGTTTTCCAAGCGTTCCCTATGTTGCATGAGTCTCTCTATGGTAATAGACTGATCATAGTCTTCCCATTCGAGTAATTTCAAGCTATCAGCGTCGTGCAGGGCCTGCTGGTATCCTTCTAGATAAGAACTTGCCCGCGAGGCAATCGCAAGCTTTTCATGCATGACACTGAGCTCGCTTGACGTGACAGCATCTTGAGATTCATTGTTTACGAAAAAATTTATACTTAGAAGCAATACTATTGACCCCGCCGGTATCAAAATTGCTAGATATGTTTTATCATTCATGTTTTTCTCCATTTCTTAAAAATCCCTGAGCTCGCATTGCCATCGCGGTTTGCCGTAATTCTTCTTCATCCAGATCACCTAGAGGCAGTAGCCTGGGCCTAGTTTTCCATAAATTTTCTATTGTCTTGTCGTCGAAATACTCTGAAAGTATCTCCTTGAATTTTTTGTATGTCATGTTAGTTTATTTTCTCCTTTCCAGAGAAGCTTGAGTTCTTCACGTTTCCCCCAGATTATAAGTCCAGGTAAAACCAAGATAATTACTGCAAGTGCTCCATATCTATACCACCCGAGTTCTTCCACACTCATGCTTTCTATAGGTAGGGATGCCAAGAGCGTAAGGTAGTAGGATATGCTTGCGCCAATATATGCAGCCAGAATAATAAGCCACTTGAACTTTCGCAAGAAAGCACGCCTGTTTAAGTCATAATGAAGCTCTACTATTGCTTGAGCGTCGCCAAGATTTTCAGACGCATCCAGTATGAAAATTCCACGTTTCAGGTCCTTACGGGTCTTGCAGGTCATAGATACAAATTGTTCTCGAGGGTCGTTGTCCTGATTTACTACTACCCTACCACCCCCCTTGTGTATCCAATCAGGGGTACCAGGTACCTTGAGCCATTCAGGTACTACTCTCGCGAGCAGGTAGACTCCATACAAGATCGTTAGTACTAGAATTACTAGCACTATGTAAATTAATATATCCACTAGAATTCTCCTCGAATTATTTGAATTATGATAATTAAAAGCCAGATTGAGCCAACAAGTATGAAAGCTTTTTTCACGGCGGTCACAAGTGTTTTCCAAAAATATTTATTCATACATATATTCCTCTCCAGAAAATTCATACTTGCATTTTTTACAAGAGTTTGCTACTATTCTTGTTTTTTCTAGCACGATTGAAATGAACTCGCTGTAGTTCTCTCTAGGCACTCCATTGTCAATCATGAAACACCATATACAGCCACTTTCGTATTCTTCTTTCAGGGTACGTAATTCAGATTTATTCATTTTTTTTGCTTCTTTCTTCCCCTATTTTTATGGGCTCAATTAATTTGAGCCAGGCGTTTGCACCCTCTTCTTTCGAGATTTCTTCTATTGGCATATTTACCGCGAGTGCGATAGTTCCCCAGGCAATTCTATTTTCTTCCCAAATTTCTAGACCACATATGCCATGTTGAGGACTAGCAGCCAGTAGGGCTTCTTTGCAGAAAGAATCGCATTCAATTTCTTCGGGCGCAAGTTCTTGCAGGAATGTGCCAAACCCATGATGCACATATTCAGCAATTGCTTGTAGTTGTATAGTACTGTCATTAACCTTTGTGATTTTTAGCCTTATCATTTAATCAATTCCCCTTTCAAGCCTGAAAGCTTTTTCTCGCAAATCTATAGCTTGATGAGCTATCTCACCAAATGCAAACATGAAAGCAACGACGAGTACAACGATCAAGAGAATTAACCAATTATTTAAGTTTTTCATTTCTTACTTTCTATTTTATTGTTTAAATTTTTAATTTTGTACATATTGATAAAGTTAATCCATATGGTAACCTTTATCAGTTTTAGTTGGTCTTTCTACATCTACGTTATTTTTCAAAATATTATAATAAAAGTCGTCGTTTACATACCTATAATTGTCAATCTGCGCTACTTCCTTTTGCAAAGCTCGTAAAAACTCAAGTGGCTTATCTGGTAAAAGGTTGGAATTATTTTTAATAACTTCATTAATTTTTACAAGCGAATTGTTTACTGAATCTGGTACCAAAATAAAATATCCCCCTTCTTTGTTTTTGATTTCCATTTCATTGGAACGAACTCTTGTTAATACTTTTTCATTACCAGAAATTCCACCAATTAATAATGTTAAGTGATTCAAATCGTTTGCTTTTAGAATTTTCTGCATTTCTTTGGAAAAGGATTCAACATTGTAATCCGGTTTCGAAAATGAATTGGACTTTAAAGTATTAATAAAAGCTTCAAAGTTTGTTCCTAATCCAGCAGCTCCAATTAGATAAGTTTTTTGGTCTAATGTAAATTTACAAATCTTAGAAAAACCATCTTTACTTAAATTAGGGTCTTCTAAGTGAGCGAGCAGTGTGTCTGCGGAAATAATTATCTTACCATTATTAATTAAACCTATTATAACACTCATTTTAAACTCTCTTTCCCGTCGATTTCTCGACGATTTTATCTTTTTCCAAGTGTTTTAAAAGTCGACCACTCGAGCAAGTCATTCCACAACTTTGCATTGCTATGTCTTTAGCATCGCGAGCATTTCTTGCGACTATCTTGTACTCCCTGAAGAGTCGGTATTCTTTCAATTTTTTGTTCATATTAATCCTTGTAGACTCCTAGATAGCCCTGAATTTTCAAGGACCCGACGGTTATTTTTGGGTTCTTATTTTCGGGGGGAACTCGCGGTTCACCGAGTCGCTTGTTCTGTAGAAATTCCAGGTGATCACTTACAGTCTGACTATAAGTTTTTCCTGACGCAGTTTTCATGCTTGCCAGATATTTTTTGTTGTTTGGATCTAGAGTATTAGATACCCAATCTTCTTCCTCGTTCAATTTTAATACGGCATCCAGGCGATCCCGCAGGATTTCTGCATTTTCTCTGGAGAAGAATATATCAATAAATTCTTCTTTTTCTTGAGTTCTGATAGTAATCATTACATCTGCCTTGTTATTCACACAACCTAGACAGGTCTTGCTCTGTACCCCATCAAGCGATTTTACGTTAAAATTCATTTCATTCTCCTAAATTGTTTCAAAATTTTAAAATTTATTCTGTTATCGAACATATAAAAAAGGCCCGGTTTTGCTTTCGCTACCGAGCCTTTATCCCGTATAAAATTAGGGGCCTTCGAGTTGGTCCCCCTAATCTTTGCCTGCATCGTGTCCCACTTTATCATACGTGTATCGGTTTATCGTTGAGAAGCAACGAGTGATGGATATTTACTTCTGAAATAGAAGTTAACTTGACTAGTGTATAGGATGAAATCATCTGAGCCCTTGAAAATTTTCAAGGGATTCGTAAACTCGGGGAATTTAAATTCATCGAAAAGCTGGATTACTACTATACCTTCTACGTTTGGTTTTCCATTAAATAAATGCCAGACGACATTTACATGTTCGAAAAATTCTTTGCCCTGTATAGAAAATGTTGAAAGTTTTGTTTCCCACCATTCTGGGTTGTCCTTATCACTATTTATGAGTATAGAGATATCATGAAATTCTTGTTTTGGCATGTACACATTTATGTGTAGTATAGCTCCTTCGAGTTCGGCTATTTCGTATTTTACTGCAAACATTTTACTTTCCTTTCTGCTTAAAGCGAAGGCCCGATATTTCTACCGAGCCATTCAAGCGTATCGATAAGCTATGCGAAAGCTGGCATAGCTTGTAAATTTATTAAACTATTAATTCGCTTATCCACCTTGTCAAGTTTCTTGTCTAGCTTGCGCCATGTTCTCCCCTTGAAAGGGTATTTGCCCATTAATAGAATGATGTTACTTCGGACGTCCTGTAGGCAAACGAGGGGCTCGTTGCCAGAGCATTCAGCGTGATCTAACCGTAACTGGTGAATTGACATACCTCTTTTCATGAAGTATCCTCTCGAAATAATTCAACAAATAGTTAGAAGTTGCTCTTCTATATTATTCTTATACCTAATTCTCGAGCCATTTCCATACGTATCCACAAGAGGTTTTACGCCCTCCTCTAGCTACGCGAGAGATAGTATTTGAGGCTACGCCATGTATGCGCGCTGCTTCTGATGCGCTTTCGTAGATAGCTACGAATTCGCCTTCCGGTGTGTAGGCACAGATCTTGCGACTCTGTGTTCTGAAGGTATGGGCGGATTTACTCTTGTTGGTCTGACTTATTTTTTCGCGGGTAGAGCTAGAATGCTTTTTATTCAGAACTCCACCACTGTCCAGATTGTACCCGAACGTACGATTAAGTGTATTGAACTTGGAAATATACAAGCGTTCGAGTTCATCCACATCTTCTGAACTGCAATACAGTAGAACTTCTGTCTTGATATTACCCCAGCCATACTTGCGTATGGCATTGTAAATAGGAGTTCTATAAGTACCTTTCTTGGCAGCATTCTTGTGCGCGGCTACGCGACTCTTGAAGTTCACGGTTTGCCCCACGTAGATCTTGAGGTTCGGAAAGATAAAGTTGTAAACACAGTTTCTACC
>SDBU01009898.1_pt1 | contig 10630 bp, 10 predicted proteins | sample 2277071 | NCBI WGS metagenome assembly SDBU01 (sample SAMN10397929, study PRJNA504765) | marine sediment metagenome | isolation source: marine sediment core GS08_GC12, 126 cmbsf | place: Arctic Ocean: Gakkel Ridge, Loki's castle | collected 2008
TATACCTCAAAGCCGGTTATCGGCGTTATACCTTATTACCACCATATTCTAATCCCTGAGGAAGATTCTATATCCAGTGGTGATGGGGCAAGGGCTGAGAATGCAGCCGAGGTTATCAGTATCGCCGTTATTCATTTACCGCATCTGTCTAATTCCACTGATTTTGAACCCCTTCAACAGGAAGCCGGAGTGGCGGTACGATATGTACGCAATGTAAACGAACTTGGTCATCCCGATGCGGTTATCTTGCCGGGTAGCAAGAGCACAATTGCTGACCTGGTTTATTTGTGGCAGAGTGGGTTGGCTGAAGGCATAATCCAGCGGGTAAGAGGTGGCACACCGTTGGTTGGTATCTGTGGTGGTTTCCAGATGCTGGGTAAGGAGATAAAAGACCCTTCTCATGTGGAGTCTGGGGAGGATAGTGTCGCCGGGTTTGGTCTGCTGGACACCACTACCATTTTTCAACCACAAAAGACGACTTGCCAGGTCAAGGCACGGGTATTGAGCAACGAAGGTTTGTTAGAAGGTCTTGATGGCGAAGAGGTCGTAGGATATGAAATCCACATGGGGCAGACCATCAATAATACTACGCCGCTATTCCTGATTACCCAGAAAATTGGTGGGCAATCTGGCTATACTGATGGTGCTGTGGCTCATGATGGCCTTACCTTCGGTAGTTACCTGCATGGATTGTTTGACAATACCAATTTTCGCCATGCCTTTCTATCTAAACTGAGACAGCGGAGGGGACTTCCTCCAATACCAAGACTACCAATACCGTCAAGGCAGCAGCAGTATGACAAGTTAGCTGACATTGTTCGCCACAGCCTTAACTTGAAGCTGGTTTATCAGATATGTGGTTTAGCTGTTGAGTAATTTTGAGGTGAGTGCTCTAAGGTGAGACGTAAGAATAAGCTGGTTTTGATTTTATTCCTGCTGGGTGTGAGCCTGGTTGCCTCATTATTGCTGGCTAGTGCCTTTGGAGCGGTAGCCATCTCTTTGCCTGATATTTTAAAAATGGCTCTTAACAAAATAGCTATTTTTGATTTCCCATCGACCTGGAGGGTCGTGGATGAAACGATTATTTTCCAGATCAGGCTGCCCCGAGTAATAGGTGGTGCTCTAGTTGGAGCAGCGCTGGCTACTGCTGGGGTATTGTTTCAGGGTTTATTGCGTAATCCTATGGCTGACCCTTATATCATTGGAACCTCAGCTGGAGCAGCTTTAGGGGCGACTATAGCCATGATGTTGCCTATAAATATGGCTTTCCTTGGTTTTGGTCTGGTGCCGGTGGCAGCCTTTTGCAGTGCTCTGGCCACGGTAATTCTGGTCTATAATCTGGCAAGGGTGGGTGGCAAAACACCAATCATAAGCATGCTCTTAGCTGGATTTGTAGTCAGTGCGCTACTAGCAGCAGTTATGGCATTTCTGATATCCATGAGTGATCGTATGGACTTAAACCTTCAGTCAGTTTATTCATTTCTTTTCGGTCGTATCTCAGTGACTGGCTGGGAGCAGATAGCTGTTATTGCCCCGCTTGTTATTGGTGGAATCATTGGCGCCCGATTTTTCGCTTTCCATTTGAATGCTTTTTCTCTGGGTGAGGAGGGGGCTGCCTATTTAGGCGTTGAGGTTGAGAGGGATAAAATACTTATCCTGGGCTTGGGCTCTCTACTCACGGCGGCAGCTGTATCTATCAGTGGACTGGTTGGTTTTGTCGGGCTGGTGATGCCTCATGCCGTGCGCTTGAGTTTGGGGCCAGACCATCGTCTTCTATTACCAGCTTCAGCATTAGCCGGCGGTGCCTTTGTGGTTATTGCTGACCTCCTGGCTCGCATCCTTCTGGCTCCTGTTGAGATTCCGGTAGGGGTTGTTACTGCCATTATCGTCGCTCCATTTTTTCTCTACCTGCTAAGGCATACCAGAAGGGAGTACGCTTTCTAATGGTTGGCTTACAAATTAGTCAGGTTTCCTTTTCCTATTTCGAGGGGCTGGTTTTACATAACATTGATGTTTCCATCGAAGCCGGTGAGATGGTGGGCTTACTTGGGCCCAATGGCTCAGGCAAGACCACTCTGATTAAACTGGCCAGCGGCGTCTTGAAACCTGTCCAGGGGGAAATCAGGCTGGATGGCTCTAGCTTGAGCCGGTTGAGCCGAAAGTCTATAGCCCGCGATGTAGCTGTAGTACCACAGCAATTTCATATACCCTTTGCCTTTATTGTCGATGAGGTGGTAACGCTGGGACGAATTCCTTTCCTCAAGGCATTTGCTGAGGAAAGTGAAGTTGACAAGCGGTTGGTCACCAATGCCTTAGAGTTAGTTGGTATCGGTGAGCTGCGTGAGCGGCGTTTTGATGAGCTAAGCGGAGGGGAGCGGCAGAAGGTTATCCTGGCTATGGCATTGGCTCAACAGCCCAAGCTGCTACTCCTTGATGAGCCGATAGTGCATCTGGATATTGCCCACCAGGTGGAAATACTGGAGCTGGTGAGGAGTCTTAATGCTGAGCAGGGGATTACTGTTGTTGCGGCTATGCACGACCTTAACCTGGCAGCACTTTACTTTGACCGCTTAATCCTGCTCCATGAGGGCAGGGTTGTGGCTGACGGGACGCCAGCTCAGGTTCTAACCGAGGATAGAATAAGGGAGGTCTTTTCGGCATCGGTTAGCGTGGAGCCGCACCCGGCAACCGGTGTTCCTCATATAATTGTTATGCCTAAGGGGAGTGCTATCAAGTAGCAGTAGCCTTTAGTTGGACAGGATGAGGGGACAAAGGCTATAATCTTCGTAGCATGAGTTCTCAACCTAAACTCCGTATCCTTTACACCAGGGCAGAGATAGAAGCCAAGGTTGATAAGCTGGCGGATAAAATCAGGCGAGATTACCTTGGCAAACACCCAGTTTTGATATGTGTTCTTAAAGGCTCCTTTATGTTTACCGCTGACCTGATTCGCCGTCTTAATTTCCCGCTGGAAGTAGAGTTTGTCCAGCTATCCAGCTATGGTGGGGCTAAAGAAAGTTCGGGAAAAATTAAGATGGTGCAGGGTCTTCAGTCTCCGATTCAAGGCAGAGATGTACTGGTTATTGAGGACATAGTGGATACCGGCACTACTATTGCCTTCCTCCTGGATTATCTGCGCGATAAAAAGCCTGCCTCGTTGAAGCTATGTGCTCTTACTGATAAGCCTTCCCGACGGCAGGTTCCAGTTAAAATTGATTATCTCGGTTTCACAGTTCCCGATAAGTTTTTAGTCGGATACGGCTTAGATTTGGATCAGAAGTTCCGCAATCTCCCTGACATATGTGTTTTAGAGGATTAGGTCTGATGACAACAAAGTTGGCTAATCTAATCTCGGTTGCTAAGGGGGAACTTCCCGCAGACCTTGTTCTGGCTAATGCTGAGGTAGTGAATGTCTTTAATGGTGAGGTTGAGCCTGGCGATGTGGCTATTTATGAGGGCAGGATTGCTGGTGTGGGTAAGTATGACCAGGCAAAAGAGGTGCTGGACTTAAAAGGCAAATATCTAGCCCCAGGTCTTATCAATGGACACACTCATTTGGAAAGCTCTATGCTTGATATTGGGCAATATGCCCGGGCGGTGGTGCCACGGGGCACCCTGGCGGTGGTTACAGACCTCCATGAGATAGCTAATGTTTGCGGGCTGGACGGCATAAGGTATTCTTTGAGCCATGCCCGCCGTTTGCCGCTGGAGCTCTTTATGATGGCTCCTTCCTGTGTGCCAGCTACTCACCTGGAGACCTCGGGAGCAACTATCGGCCCTGAGGATGTCCGCCAGATTCTTAAATGGAGGGGTGTTATCGGGCTGGGGGAGGTGATGAACTTCCCCGGGGTACTCGGTGGTGACGAAGGTGTTTTGAGTAAAATCAATTTTGCCGGGGGTAAGGTTATTGATGGGCATGCCCCCGGTGTCTCGGGGAAAGACCTCAGTGCCTATATTGCGGCTGGTATTTACTCTGACCATGAGTCTGTTTCTCTGGATGAAGCCGGGGATAAGCTGAGGCAGGGTATGCGGGTCATGATTAGAGAGGGTTCTTCAGAGAAGAATCTGGATGCCTTGCTGCCTCTGGTCACCGATAAAACCTATAAAAGGTGTATGTTTGTGGTTGATGACCGCAGTTGTGTTGACCTGCTTAAGGATGGTGATATTGATGCCGTGCTGCGCAAGGCGATAAAGCGGGGGCTTGACCCGGTGCGGGCTATTCAGCTAGCTACCATTAATACTGCTGAGTATTTCGGTCTGGCTCGGCTTGGAGGGGTAGCCCCTGGCTATATGGCCGATTTAATTGTGCTCAACGACCTATCTGAGTTGCGGATAGATATGGTCTTTCACCGGGGTCGCCTGGTAGCCCGAGAAGGGAAACCCTTATTCTCCTTATCTCAACGCACTGGCAAACGTATAACCGGTACGGTAAATATTAAACCCTTCACTGTAGAGGCATTGAGGCTGAGGGCTTCGGGAGAAACCGAGCCAGTTATTGAGATTGTACCCGGTCAGATAATTACCCGAAAGAAAATAGAGAGAGCTAAGGTTGCCGGTGGCGTTGTCGTGCCGGATATCGACCGCGATATTCTGAAGCTGGTGGTGGTCGAGAGGCACAAGGCTACGGGTAACATCGGGGTGGGATTGGTTACGGGGTTCGGCTTGAAGAAAGGGGCGCTGGCTTCCTCCATTGCCCATGATTCTCATAATATCGTTGCTGTTGGCACCGATGATAAGGGCATATTCGCCGCCGTCAGGGAAATTGAGAGGCTGCAGGGTGGTCTGGTGGTTGCAAGTGATGGCAAGGTGTTGGCAAGCTTAGCCCTGCCCATTGCTGGATTGTTGTCCGACGAGCCACTGGAAGTGGTGGTGGATAAGCTGGAAAGGCTGGAGCAGCTTGCCGGAGATTTGGGTACAAGACTTCCTTCGCCCTTTGCCACCCTTTCCTTTCTGGCTCTGCCGGTAATCCCTGAGCTCAGGCTAACCGACCTTGGCCTGGTGGATGTAAATGAGTTCAGGTTAGTAAAGTAAATAGTCAGCGGAGGGAACGACAATTACGTATTCTGCCAGTTCACGAGCTATATTTGAGAACCGACAGGATGCCGGCAGGCGGCTAGCAGCGGAGCTGAGTGAATATAGTAACCAACCCGTTGTGGTGCTTGCCATTCCTAACGGGGGCGTGCCGATAGCGCTGGAGGTAGCCAGTGCGCTCGAAGCTGAGCTTGACCTGGTTGTCTGCCGTAAAATTCCCATGCTCCTTAACCCTGAGGGGAGCCTGGGGGCTGCGGCCGATGACGGAACAGTTATCCTCAATGAGGAAGCAGTGAGAAAAATCGGCTTGAGTCGGCAGCAACTGGAGCATGACATCGGCAGAATAAGAGCTGATATTAAACAGCGCAGCCTGCTCTACAAAGGGGATAGGCCAATTGTTAGAGTGGGTGGAAAGGCAGTAATAATCATTGACGATGGGCTGGCCTCAGGCTATACCATGATGGCGGCGGTGGCATCGGTGCGCCATCGTAGCCCGAAGGAGGTAATTGTAGCCGTGCCCGTGGCACCGGCGGTAACTGTGGAGCGTTTGGAAAAGGTCGCTGACAGGGTGGTAACCTGCCTTATTGGGCGCATGCCAAACTTTTATCTATCCGATTTCTATCGTTACTATTATGACCTCAGCGATAAGGATGTAATCCGCTACCTTAAAGAGTGGCGGGCGCAGAGGTTCAGGGCAAAGATTGAGCCACCGCAAGATAAGTGATAGCACCGAGGGGTTGATTTACTAGAGGGAGCAACGGAATGTTTTTGTACGAAATTATAACTAATAAGGCAATAGTAATACCTGTCAGTTCCTGGACTGTAGCACAACTGATAAAGCTATTCGTCGTTCTGGCACGAGAAAAGCGCTTTGACTGGTGGTTTTTGTTCAAGAGCGGTGGTATGCCCAGCTCGCATGCAGCGCTGGTCTGTGCGTTAGCTGCGGCGGTGGCTATGATGCAGGGCTTCGACTCAGTAGCCTTTGGCATCACTGTTATCCTGGCTATGGTGGTTATGTATGATGCGGCTGGTGTGCGGCAAGCAGTGAGCGAGCAATCAATTGTCCTTAACCGCATAGTAAAAGAGCTTCTGGAGAAACGTCCTAGAGATGTGGTGGAGCGTGACCTGCGGGAGTTCATCGGGCATACGCCATTTCAGGTCATTGCCGGCGCTGTATTGGGCATTTTTGTTGCCTGGCTCTGGCTAACCATAAGTGGAGTGTAAGGTTGGGTGAGGGGGTCTGGTGGATGTGGGCGGGTTTAGGGTGGTTAAGTGAGGATCCGGATGGTTATTAAATTGTTTGGGACGCCCTATTTCTTTTCGGCATCTTGCTACTTCTTCCTCACCTCATACTCTATTCCATCTGCTTTATAAACCTGCCTTCTCACTTTGTCAAGCTTCTTATCCCTGTTTAGTCCTCTGCTCTTGTATGAGCCTCTCTCCGTATTCGAGCAGGAGACTGGCTCGTTCTGGGGTCATGTTCTTTCTTGATTCCAGGTAGGCTTTTAGTGCTTCAAGAGGAGTTATCTCTTCGGCTGTCCACTTCCCCACTCTGCGGCGTTCTTTTCGTTGTATGTCTCTGGCGATGGTAAAGTAGTGGGCTTCTTTTAAGGCATTCCTGATGTCACTATCTCTAAGCTGACCCTCAATCTGTGCCGGCAGGCCGATCTGGAGTCGCACTATAGCATCCCTGACCTCGTGTTCATGCTCGGCAATAGCCTTGAGCACAGTTGATGTGGGGTCAGCGTCCTGTGGTTCAATACCAATGTCAATGGTGAGGAAGCGGCGTCCGGTTACCTGATGGAAGTCAAAGGAAACCTGCCTTTTCCCCGTTTCCTGGTCTGGCTCAATTTCTACCACGTAGAACCCCTTGTCGCCGTCTTCCTCGCTGAAATCCAGTCGTTCCAGGCTGCCAGAATAAACTACCGGAGGATTATCAGACAAGACCTGGTGCTTATGAATATGCCCCAGGGCTACATAGTCAAAAGCTGGATTGGCAATATTGCTTACTAACAGGACGTGTTCCTGCCCTATGGTCATCGACCTCTCTGAGCCTACTTTGGCGCCAGATACCCAGACATGGGCGGCTAGTATAGAGGGTAGTTCGGGGTCAAGCTTTGGGATATTGGCAGCAACAACATTGGTTAGCACCTGCTGTAGCTTCTGATTAATCTGCTCAAAGTCAAGGTTCTTAGTCTCTTCTTTGGTTAGCAGGGCACTGCGTCTGAGCCAGGGTAAGGAGACAATCTGGATGATGCCACTCTTAGTCGGGATGCGGTGAATTTCGGGACGGTTGGAGACATAAACGTTTTCGATAGCTAGGGTGTCAAAGATTTCGGTGGTGGTAGCCTTGCCTATGGCGTTGGGCAGGTCATGGTTACCGATGAGGAGAAAGATAGGAACGCCACTGGTGGACAGGCGATTAATGCGTCTGGCAAATTCCCGTTGCTGGGTCTGGCTTGGCTCACGGCTCTTATAGGCGTCACCACAGAAAAGGACAAGGTCTACCTTGTTTTCCAGGGCATAGTCTATAACCTGGTCGAGAGCGGACAGAAAGTCGTGGAAGCGTGAGGATAATCCGGTAGCCGGGTCAATACGCCCGTAGCTTTCAACACCGAGGTGAAGGTCGGCGAAGTGGATGATTTTCAACCCTATTCCCCTTTATCCTCCTGCCCCTTGATAAGGGGAAGGGGGAACGATATTAAAAAAAGGGGCGGAGCCCCTCTTAGACGCCCTACTCTTTCCATATCTTGCCACCCGGGGGGAGAATGAAAAAGTCTTCTCCTGCCAGCTTAGCCTGTAAGGTTGTCCTCAGCTCGCTGATAGGGACTCGTATTTGTTTCATGGTATCGCGTTCCCGGATGGTGACCTGCTTGTCTTCAAGTGATTGGAAGTCGATAGTGGTGCATAAAGGAGTGCCAATCTCGTCCTGGCGCCGGTAACGGCGACCGATTGATTGGGCATCATCATACTGTACCATCCAGCATTGGCGCAGGTCAGCATATATCTCTTTGGCTGCTGCAACCAGTTGCTCCCGTCTGCTCAAGGGCAATATGGCTACTTTGATGGGAGCCAGGCGGGGGTGGAGGTGGAGCACCACCCTTATTTCGTTATTGTCTGGCTCTTCAGCGTAGGCATTGCACAGGAAAGCCAGGGCTGAGCGGTCTACCCCGGCCGATGGCTCTATTATATAAGGGACAAAATGCTCCTTGGTCTCCTCATCGTAGTACTCCAGGCTCTTGCCACTATACTTGGCGTGCTGAATAAGGTCAAAGTCACCGCGGTTGGCGATACCTTCTAGCTCAGACCATCCCATGGGGAATAAATAGTCAATATCAGAGCACTCCCGGGCATAGTGAGCCAGTTCCTCTTTAGTGTGTTGGCGTAGTCGGAGATTTCCCCTTTTAATACCTAAGTTGACATACCAGTTGAGGCGCTCCTCAATCCAGCGGTCGAACCACTCTCTGTCGGTTCCTGGCTTGACGAAAAACTCGATTTCCATCTGCTCAAATTCCCGGCTGCGAAAGATAAAGTTGCCGGTGGTAATCTCATTGCGGAAGGCCTTGCCTATCTGGGCGATGCCGAAAGGCAGCTTTTTCCTTGTTGTATTAAGAACGTTTTCAAAGTTTACAAAAATGCCCTGTGCCGTCTCCGGGCGCAGGTAGACTACGTTGGCTTCTTCCTCAACAGGTCCCATGAAGGTCTTGAACATTAAGTTGAACAGGCGTGGCTCAGTCAGCTCACCACTGCAGGATGGGCAGGTGTTGCCTTCTATCTCATCGGCACGCCACCTGAGGTGGCAGCTTTTGCACTCTACCAGGGCGTCACTAAATCCCTCCAGGTGTCCGCTGGCTTCCCAGACTCGAGGGTGCATCAGGATGCTGGTATCCAGTCCGACCATGTCATCCCGCTCTTGAACCATAGCTTGCCACCAGGCTTCCTTTATGTTCCGCTTCAACTCTACGCCCAAGGGGCCGTAGTCCCAGAAGCTGGACAGACCGCCGTAGATTTCGCTACCAGGGAAGATGAAACCACGCCGCCGGCATAGGGAGACAATCTTTTCCATATCAACCTTTGGTGCTGGCTCAGTCACTATTATTCCTCCTTATTCCTTTGGCTCAGAAACATATTGTTTTCTTGCTCTTAAGACGATAAGGGCGAGAAGTAGAACCATGGCGATTGTGGCTAGCCCCAGAATAATTAATAGAAATATCCACATGGGAATAATGTGTATCTGGTATGAATTGTAGCTGAAAATATAGAGCATTGCAAAGAAGATTATAAGCTGCGGCAGAGCAATCATATTACCCATAAGTGGTAGCATTCCTTCTGGTTTTATCCAGGCACCCCTCGTTTGCCTGGCGAAGATGCCCAGTTTTGTTATTATCCAGACGGTTGCCCATGCCAGCAGGGTGAGAAAGAGTTGTGGTATCAGCACCCAGACCACAGCCGCTCCGCGACTGATCCACCCGTCAGGGGTGCCATCAAGCTCAAAGTGATAAGCTACCTCAGCGGGAAGCAGGTGGTAGAAGTAGGCAGATAGTAGTATAGACAGGAGAAGTATGGCTAAGGGCAATATGATATGGCTCCAGCGGAAAGATAATCCTTTTGCCTTTATACTTTCTTCAGTCATTTTCTAAGTAAAAGTTAACAGCTTTGAGTTCAGATGTCAAAGGTACGAGTGCATGGTTGCTCGGGAGAAGGGTTGTTTGAGGTATCTTCTTGCCGATGGCCTGGCCTGATGGTAGAATGGAAAGAATGTCTCAGAAAGGGGATATAATGATTCTTAAGAAACTTGTGACAGGGTCATTTGCCACTAACTGCTATATTGTCGGTTCTGATTCCGATAAAGTGGGGATGATAATTGACCCCGGGGATGAAGCCAGGCAGATTCTGGATAATGTTAAGGACTTGGGACTTGACATAAAGCTAATCGTGTTAACCCACGGACACTTCGACCACCTTGGTGCCTTGAAGGAGGTTAAGGAGGCAACCGGAGCTGAGTTGGCGGTTCATGCTGATGATGCCAGCTATCTTCAGGAGCGTCCCTTGAAGACTACTTTTGGTTTTCCCTATCCTGACACACCGCCCATCGACAGGTTACTTAATGGTGGGGATAGCGTAGATATTGGAGATTTAAACTTTTCGGTTCTTCATACACCGGGTCATAGCCCGGGTGGTATTTGCCTCCTCGGGCAGGGGGTGGTGTTCAGCGGGGATACCCTGTTCAACTATGGTATAGGCAGGACTGATTTCCCTGGCGGCAGCCATGATCAACTCCTGAATAGCATCCATACCAAACTGATGGTGCTACCCGATGACACTGCTGTTTATCCCGGTCATGGTCCTGATACTACTATCGGCACCGAGCGTCAGGGAAACCCTTTCCTGACTGGGTTAGCCTAGCAGACCGGAAAAGCCGGCCAGAACCGGGGCCAGAACCAGAGCCACTATTGACATCAGTTTTATCATAATATTTAGAGACGGACCTGCGGTATCTTTCATCGGGTCACCGACAGTATCCCCGATGACGGCAGCTTTGTGAGCATCTGACCCTTTACCACCGAAAGCACCTGTCTCTATCCACTTTTTGGCGTTG
>SDBU01009899.1_pt1 | contig 10630 bp, 6 predicted proteins | sample 2277071 | NCBI WGS metagenome assembly SDBU01 (sample SAMN10397929, study PRJNA504765) | marine sediment metagenome | isolation source: marine sediment core GS08_GC12, 126 cmbsf | place: Arctic Ocean: Gakkel Ridge, Loki's castle | collected 2008
GGTTCGGTGGACAGAGCTTGATGTGCGAGGGTGGGATTGCACGCGCCTAAGATTGTATAAGCTCGAAAGTCGACTCCCAATTTCTTTTTCATCGTTGCGCGAACATCAATTTCGGTCAGCACCCCGAAACCTTCCTCACCCAACGCTTCCTTTTACCAGTGTGGTTGCATTCTCAAAGTTAGTTGAGAGCATAATTTGATAAGAAATTTTTATAGGCATTGCACCTCCGGATGTGCTTGATGTGACGTTCTTATGGACCAACCAACCCTGAGTGAGAGTAGAGCTCTAACTCGAGAGTTTTTCAATTGCCTCGTGGGCTTCCGCCGGCCATTTCAATTTCTTGGCGAATTGCCTGATATAAGTGTTCGGCTTTCAACTGGTGTAAGGTGTAGCAAATTCCACCTAGACGATCTGCGAGCGTATCTGTAAGCCCTTGGTCGAAGGCGGCATGCTCCATGTTGATAACGACGGATCGGATTTTGGATTGGCGAATTTGGTCTGCAATCAAATGGGCTTCTTCTTGTGGAGGCAGGTTGCCCATTGAAACATTGCCAGCACCATCGGTTAGCAAGATCATCAAAGGGAGTACATCCGGGTGAACGATTTTTTCCCGTTCGAATATTTCATATGCCAGCTGCAACCCGGCAGAGAGGGGGGTTTTGCCGCCCACTGGAATATCAGCCAATGCACGTTGCGCAAGTTCTACTGAACTGGTTGGGGGAAGGATGGATAGCGCCCGATCTTTTTGGAATACCACCAAGCCAACACGATCGCGGCGCTGATAGGCATCGGTCAATAGGCTGAGTATTGCGCCCTTTGTCGCGGACATCCGTTCAGCAACGGCCATTGACCAGGAGGCATCAACCACAAACAGAATGAGGTTGGCGGATTTCTGAACCCTCACCTTGCGCTGAAAATCTGATGGTTGGATCGCGAAAGCCACATGCTTACGTTGATCTACCCTCTTTTTCTGATGGGGAGCAGCGGCGCGAAGTGTAGCATCGAAGGCGATATCGTCTGTTTTCCCAGAAGCAGGTCGCGCCATGATATATCTTCCGCGTTTGCGATCCGATCTGGTTCGTGTTCGCCGGCCGCTGTGTCGACGGCTTAAGTGATCGCGGTGTGCAGCCAGTCGTCGCGGTTTAAAGGTATGGCCGATCTTGACTTGATCGCCACCTTCCCACCAACGCGCATCTAATGATTTGGGAGCAGATTTCTTTGTGGGTTCAGCTTGACTGAGGTCTCTAGACTCTTGTTGCTCATCAAGTCCTACGGATTTCTGTTGACTTTTTTTTTATCTTCTGTCGGTTCCCCGGATGGTTCGGGTTCAGTTACCTCACTCAATCCAGTTTTTTCTTGGATTTGCTCAATCCTTGCCTGAAGATCATCAATATTGACTTCTACTTGGTGGAACGGTCCTGAGCGTAAACGATGTGGCAGTGCTAACTCTGCAGCAAGGGCAATGTCTCTTTTGGAGATCGAATTCCGCCCTTCAAATGCCGCATGTGCTCTGGCAGCTTTGAGGATCACAAGGTCAGAGCGATGACCATCCACTTGAAATGAAGAAGTCAGAAGAGCGATTGAATGCAGATCCGATCGGGAGTATGTAACCTGGTCGACAAGATTTCGCGCAGCTTCAATTTGATCCGAAAGGCTTTTCTCTTTTTCTTGCCATTCTTCTCGAAATCCCTCCGGGTCAGTCTCAAAAGCAATGTTTCGTTCCATAATTAAGACTCGGTCGTATGCCTCCCGAAGCCCCCGAATTTCAACTGAGAGTGCAAAACGATCGAGCAGCTGAGGTCGAAGGTCGCCCTCCTCAGGGTTCATTGTGCCCACTAAGATGTATCGCGCAGGGTGACTGAAAGAAATGCCTTCTCGTTCAACGATATTCATTCCAAGGGCAGCAGAATCGAGCAAGACATCAACAACATGGTCGTCCAGAAGGTTTACCTCATCGATGTAGAGTAACCCGCGATTGGCCGCAGCCAATACGCCCGGCTCGAAGTGCTTTTCTCCAGCTTTGATTGCCTTTTCGATATCCAGTGTTCCCACAACTCGGTCTTCCGTCGCAGACACGGGGAGATCGACAAACGGGGTACGGCGCTTTAGGATGGGCAATTCTTCACCATTCCCATGCCTTTCTTTGCACTCCGTACACCAAGTTGTAGGGCGCTCCGGATCACACCCAAAGCGGCAGTCTCCAACAATTTCTACTTCGGGCAGTAAGGCAGCCAGAGCTCTGGCAGCAGTCGATTTTGCAGTTCCACGTTCGCCGCGTATAAGCACCCCACCAATTCGAGGGTTGACCGCGTTTAAAATCAGAGCGCGGCACATCCCCTCTTGACCAACAATTGCTGAAAAGGGGTAAACAACTGCCACTTGTATTTCCTCCGGCGGCATTATACCCCATTGAAGGAGTGTTTAATTCACGTTGCTCGGAATTGTCTAGCACCGCAGTGAGGTAATCTTGGTGTGGGCTGCGCATCTAACTAACCCCATGTCACACTAGGTCTAGATTTAATTCTTGCGATGCGTGAAAAATACGCTGAAAAGCAATAAGGTTGTCAAAGGCGGACTGGTCATTTATAATCCATCCACCTAACTTCGGAGAATGTGAGCTGAATGGATCGTAGCGAGGAGACTATCGAGCAAGAGACAACGCCTGAAAATGAATCTGGGGAAGATACTTCGCATCCTATGGAAGCGTTCTTGAATGACAAGACATATGGCCTGGATTCGCCACGAAGGGGAGAAATACGAACAGGTACAATAGCTCGAATTACAGATACTGATATCCTGGTAGATATTGGCTACAAATCAGAGGGCGTCATCCCTGCACGAGAATTAGAGCATCTACCGGAGGAAAAACGCGCTGAGTTCACCGTTGGAGCTGAGGTCACCGTTTTCATTCTACGAACTGGCGCCCCAACTCTCCTTTCTCTCTCCCGAGCAGAAGAAGAAAAAGATTGGATAGTAGCACAACAACTACTGGAATCGAAGGAAGTTTTCGAGGGTATTATTTCTGGCTATAACAAGGGCGGATTGATTGTTAAGCTGGGAGGAATTCGTGGTTTCATCCCTGCCTCACAGGTGAGCATTGCGCGAAGATGGAGGGCCGATGGCGATTCACCTGACCAACGTTGGGGAAAGATGGTCGGGGAACCCATCGCAGCCAAGGTGATTGAAGTAGAACGACGAAGAAATCGACTGATACTCTCCGAACGTGCAGCCGCAAGAGAAGCGCGTGATGTACTCAAACAACGTCTAATTGCTGAACTCAAGCCTGGCGAAGTACGCAAAGGTCATGTAATTAGCCTGGCCGATTTTGGTGCCTTTGTTGACATAGGCGGTGCGGATGGGTTGGTGCATACCTCCGAAATTAGTTGGAAACGGATATCACATCCAAGAGAGGTTTTAAAAGTCGGGCAAGAGGTCGAGGTGAGGGTCCTTGCGATCGACCCTGATCAAAACCGAATCAGCCTGAGCTTGCGCGAGTTGCTACCAGATCCCTGGGATACCATTGTGGAACAATTCCAAGAGGGACAGCTGGTAGAGGGTTCGATCACCAAGCTAACCAAATTTGGTGCGTTTGCCAGCCTTCTAGGTGTGTCGGATTATGAAGTAGAAGGGCTGATTCATATATCTGAACTTTCGGATCGGCACATTGATCACCCGCGCGAGGTTGTTAGCGAAAGTGAAACCCTCACCTTGCGAATCATTAGGGTGGACAAGGAACGTAGGCGAATAGGGCTGAGTCTGAAGAGGGTAGACTCTCCTGAATACGCTGAGTCGGATTGGCAAGCTGCAATGCAGAAACTTCAGATTGAAGAAGATGCGGCAGAGGCAGAAGCCGCGGAAGCTCCGTTAACTTCAGATGAAACTCCTGCAGAAGTAGATGTCGAAGTTATGCAGGCTGCAGATGCGCCTGAAAGCGTGCCTGAAGACGCAATCGACACCACAGATGATATTAGGGAAGCGATAGATGATGAAGTAGCTGAGGCCGATGAAGTTGATGAAGATAGGGCTAAGGCGCTCGCTCAAGAAGCAGAGGATGAAGTAGCTGAGGCCGATGAAGTTGATGAAGATAGGGCTGAGGCGCTCGCTCAAGAAGCAGAGGCAGAAACAGAAGTTGAAGCTGCCGATCACTCGGTTGAAGATGAATTGGTTGAAAAGGTTGAAGCAACTGAGGATGACGATGCTGAAGTAGCAGATGGAGCTGAGCTCCAGGAGTTGCCGGAGGCGAGTGAAGTACAGGAAGAACCAGCGGATGATGGGAGTGCCGCTCCAGAGTCTGAGATGGCTCGAGAGGAAATTGCTGAGGTCGAAACTGGGGCACAGGAAGACCTCGCTGGTGAAGAGCCAGTCCTTGAGCAGGGGGAAATCACTGATGAGCCACACTCCGGGGTGGCTGAGGAACCGTCTCTGGAGGACGAGCCTGACGCTCCTGATGAAGAGTAAAACATCGAGAGCGAAGGGACAAAGTAAGAGGTGTCCGACAGGCCGGTGGTAAAAAGACCCGGCCTGTTTTATGTTTTGGCATGAATTATGGCTTCGGATTTCTTAGAATTTAGGCTTAAGAAGCCAATAATCAATGTCTGGTAGAATAAGACCAAGCTAGGGGAATGTGATCGGAAATACGGAGGATTATGCGTGGCCGATAAAATGGAACGCTTTACCCAAAGAGCTCGAAGGGTGCTGAGCTTGGCACATGAAGAAGCGGAGAGAATGCACCACAACTATATTGGCACCGAGCATCTGTTGTTGGGTTTGATACGCGAAGAAGGCGGTGTAGCAGGTCGTGTATTGCGCGAACTCGGGCTTGAGCCCCCTCGTGTCAAGGAGATGGTAGAACGACTTACGGGAATTGGAAGGCATTCCGGGGGGAGGATTGAGCTTGCACCAGGCACTGAACAAGTCTTACAGTTGGCGGTTGAAGAAGCTCGGCGTATGGGACATCACTATATTGGTACGGAGCATTTATTACTCGGACTAGTGAGGCAAGGGGAGGGGGTTGGTCTAGATGTCTTAAGACGCTTGGGCGTGACCCCTGAGCAAATCCGACGACAGACGCGTAGGATTTTACAGGAAACCCCAATTCGTAGATCGGGCGAACGTGCGAAGACCAGAGCCAAGGAGCAGGCTACTAAGACACCGCTCGTCGATCAATTAGCCACGGATCTCACCGCACTCGCTGAAGAGGGCAAGTTGGATCCTGTGATTGGTCGTCAGATGGAGATCGAGCGTGTGATCCAAATCCTTGCTCGCCGCTCAAAGAACAACCCTGCCCTTATTGGAGAGCCGGGTGTTGGAAAAACGGCCATAGTTGAAGGGCTCGCACAGAGAATTATTGCTGCGGAAACCCCCGAACCCTTATTAGAGAAACGTGTCCTGCAGCTGGATGTCGGTTCACTGGTTGCCGGTACTATGTACCGTGGCCAGTTTGAGGAGCGGTTGAAAAGAGTCATTGATGAGCTCAAGTCATCCAAAGCCATCCTCTTCATTGATGAATTGCATATGCTCGTTGGAGCTGGTTCTGCAGGTTCATCTGTAGATGCAGCCAATATTCTCAAACCTGCTCTCTCAAGAGGTGAACTTCAGGTTATCGGCGCGACGACCCTGGATGAGTATCGCAAGCACATTGAGAGCGATGCGGCGCTAGAAAGGCGTTTCCAGCCAATCATGGTCGAAGAACCAAGCGTGGAAGAATCGATCGATATTCTCAAGGGTGTGAAGGGACCTTACGAAGCTCATCACAAGCTTCGTATAACAGAAGAGGCGCTCGAAGCAGCGGTTCACTTATCCGCTCGTTATGTGACCGATCGATTTCTGCCGGATAAGGCCATAGATCTGATCGATGAGTCGGCCTCGCGTGTGCGTATGTACAAGAGGCCTGAGGCAATTAGGTTGAAGGAAACTATCGATGAACTTCGCGCGACAAGGCGGGCTCATGCTGAGGCAGTTGACGACGATCGCTTGGATGATGCCCAGGAGCTGGTTGAGCGTGAAACTGAACTAAAACAAAAATTGGCTGAGCAGCGAACCAGTTGGGACAAGTCTGAATCTGGCCCCAAAGTAACGGCTGAAGATATCGCAGAAGTAGTCGCTATGTGGACTGGAATTCCTGTGATGCAGATCGCACAGGAGGAATCCGAACGGCTCCTTCAAATGGAGGAGGAACTACACAAGCGACTTATCGGGCAGGATGAAGCCATCAACGCAATTTCTAAGTCCGTTCGGCGGTCAAGAGCCGGGCTAAAAGACCCCAAGCGCCCCATCGGTTCTTTCATTTTCCTTGGCCCAACAGGAGTTGGCAAGACGGAGTTGACCAAAGCGCTAGCGGAATTCATTTTCGGTTCAGAAGATGCGTTGATACAAATTGACATGTCGGAATTGATGGAGCGTCATATGGTCAGCAGGTTAGTGGGCGCACCTCCGGGGTACGTGGGCTATGAGGATGCAGGCCAACTGACTGAGGCCATCCGCCGCCGACCTTTCTCCATCGTTGTCTTTGACGAAATTGAAAAGGCCCATCCGGACGCGCACAATATGCTGTTGCAGATTATGGAGGAAGGTCACCTTTCTGATGCGAAGGGAAGAAAAGTTGATTTCCGCAATGCCATCATCGTAATGACTTCCAACGTTGGGGCAGATCTTATTCGAAAGCAGACGCAAATAGGTTTTGAACTAAAGCATGATAAAGATACGGAAGAACGAATGGCATACGAGGATATGCGTAAAAAACTCACGGACGCACTTAATCGTGCATTCAGACCGGAATTTATTAATCGAGTAGATACTGTGATTGTTTTCCATGCATTATCAAGGGATCAAATCGCGGAAATCGTTGATCTTGAATTGGCGAAAGTCGCTGAGCGATTGATGGATAACCAAATTCATCTCCGACTAACAGAGCATGGACGAGCTTTACTCGCAGATTTGGGCTACAACCCCGAAATGGGAGCTCGGCCATTGCGACGAGAGATTCAAAGTAAGGTTGAAGATCAGCTCTCGGATGGCCTGCTTGCCGGTCATTTCAAAGATGGCGACACGATCTTAATTGATGCTGAGGATGGTGAAGTAATACTCAGAATCGATGAAACCGAAGAGGAAGGTGAAAAAACCGAAGTCATTGCAGCGGGTTGAGGCCTGTTAGTACAATTTGAACCCCCGGGGGTTTGGATATAAGATTTAGTTCTGAGCATCTACAGATATCCAAACCCCCGGGGGGTTTTTCGTGCGTGGAGGGATTGTGGCAAAGAGCAAGGTTGAATATATATGTCAGCAGTGTGGACGCAGGGCTGCAAAACAGATGGGGAAATGCCCGCAGTGTGGTAGTTGGAACAGCATGGTGGGCGAGGTTGTGAGCCCACGGCGTGAGCGTGGGGTTGTGGGACGGAATCGGGCTTCAAAAGCACAAAGACTCACTGAGATTGAAGGAGATCCTGAAGAGCGAATACCTCTCCCAATCGGCGAGTTCTCACGAGTCCTGGGCGGAGGAGTGGTTCCTGGATCCGTGGTTCTCATCGGGGGGGATCCTGGCATCGGAAAGTCTACGCTACTTCTTCAAGCAGCTTTGGCAATGTCGAAAAAAAGACGTGTTCTTTATATCTCTGGAGAAGAATCTGAACGTCAGATAAAGGCTCGTTCTGCCCGAGTACTGAAATCCTCCGCACTTCCTCATGAGCTATTTCTCTTAACCGAGACACATCTTGAGAGTGTTGTAGATCAGATTCAAAGCATAAACCCTGATTTGGTAGTGGTCGATTCGATTCAAACCATTCAGTCTCCTGATCTCGACTCGGCTGCGGGCTCGATATCCCAAGTGCGAGAGTGTGCCCACCAACTACAGAGCGTGGCAAAATCAACCGGGGTAGCGATATTTCTGGTCGGGCATGTGACCAAGGATGGCGCGATTGCCGGTCCAAAAGTACTCGAACATATCGTAGACACGGTCCTTTACCTTGAAGGGGATGCATTTCATGCATATCGATTGTTGCGGTCAGTAAAAAATCGATTTGGCCCGACCTCCGAGGTCGGTGTTTTCGAAATGCGCCCTACTGGGATGGAAGAGGTATCGAATCCCTCAGAGGCTTTCCTGGCAGAACGGGTGTTGAATTCCCCAGGCTCGACAATCGCGGTGACGATGGAGGGGACACGCCCCTTGCTGGTTGAAATTCAGGGCCTCACCAGCACGACAACTTTTGGCAATCCGCGTCGAACCGCTAATGGTGTCGACTTTAATCGCCTTTTATTAACCGTGGCAGTATTGACGCGCCGGGTGGGCCTACGACTCTCGGATCAAGATGTATTTGTAAACGTAGTTGGTGGCCTTCGAATTGCCGAGCCGGCTGCTGATTTGGCAGTTGCGGCTTCAATTGCATCATCGATGAAAGATCGACCGATTGATAAGAATCTTGCCCTCATTGGAGAAGTTGGCTTGTCTGGTGAATTACGCAGCGTTGCGCAGCTCTCAGCTCGTATTAATGAAGCTTCAAAGCTCGGGTTTAAGGGCGTAATTGTCCCCAAATCTTCAAACGTAAGCGAGGATTGGCCTTCAAATATCGAAATAATTCAAGCAGCTACGTTGCGTGAAGCTTTGCAAAAATCAATTTCGAAAGAATAAGTCAGCTCTTTCTACGATGTGTGAATTGCAGGCTGCACATCTCATTGAAACCCGCCCTATTTAGGCATTTATGCATTGCCTTGTTAAAAAATGTCACTTAAGGTTAATAGTTTCAGCTTGGTTGGCTGATTCGGGGGAGATTTGATGTTTTTAGCATCGACGAAGCTCCAAAATGGAACTTCGTTTTGCATCGTCAAGAAATCCCCGTGCAATTTACGTTTTAAGTTTAGGTTTCAAGAAACCTTAAAGACATTTTTGGTAGCACATTGTCCAATATCTGGGAGAAAGTTTGATATGTGCCCACATATACGGGTAGATGGGTGAATTGTGACGAGCGGCTTTCAATCTGCGCGATCAAGCGATTCCGGCGAGGCTTTAACATTGAACGATATTAAAGTTTTGTAACTTTTTAGAGTTCCGTATAGTAGAAGTATTGAATTGGTTATTCGATTTTGCTAGAATTCATCAACGCTGGTCGATTGCCTAACGTGGGGTAAAGAGGCAAGTCCCGATTACCTTCAAGACCGGAACATGCCACTCCCAAGTGGCAAAAACCTACGAACACTTTCAAAGGAATAAGGTTGGATATAGATCAAGTCATGATCTGAGTGGCAGGGCATAATGGGTTCCGCCAGCGCCCGATGGAGGAGAGAATGACCGCAGAACGTTTCTGGGAAGCCGCGCTTGGACAATTGCAGTTGGAAATGCCACGTGCTGCATTTGATACCTGGGTTCGTGATGCAGAGCTTCTTACTTACGAGGACGGAACCTTTATAGTGGGAGTTCAGAACGCCTATGCTAAGGATTGGTTGGAGGATCGCTTGCGATCCACAGTTACTAGAGTTTTGACTGGAATTTCCGGTCGGAGTGCCGATGTTCGTTTCGTCGTTTGGCATGATGATTCAGTGGATATAGAACATACCTCTGTCATGAGTTTGCCTGAAGTATTTCCCCAGAAGAAGGTAATCTCGAATACCAACGTTAGTCCGAAATACACTTTCGAGAGTTTTGTGGTCGGCCCCAGCAACCGATTGGCAGCAGCCGCAGCTCAGGCTGTAGCTGAAAACCCTGCCAGAGCCTACAACCCACTCTTTTTATATGGTGGAGTCGGTCTTGGAAAAACCCACTTATTGCATGCGATTGGCAATGCCTGTGGGGGCGCTGGTCTGCAAATCCTATATGTATCCTCAGAGGAATTCACCAACGATCTCATCAATGCAATTCGCACTCGCACTACCGATGCATTCCGGGATAGATATCGCCGGATTGACGTGCTGCTCATTGATGATATTCAGTTCATCGCTGGGAAGGAATCTACGCAAGAGGAGTTCTTTCACACCTTTAATACGCTACACGGGCAAGATAAACAATTGATCATATCATCCGATCGCCCGCCTAAAGCATTGATCACTCTCGAGGAGCGACTGCGTTCGCGCTTCGAATGGGGCTTGACCGCAGATATCCAAGCGCCAGATTATGAAACCCGACTTGCTATCTTGAGTTCAAAAGCTGAGCGGGCAGGCCGCAGGGTGCCTTCAAACTTCTTGGAGATTATTGCTAAGCGTGTTCAGAGTAATATTCGCGAACTCGAGGGGGCGTTGAATCGAGTGTACGCATTTTCGGATCTGAGTGGGTTGCCCTTGACAAAGGATTTGGTGGAATCGGCACTCGCGGATCTGTTACCAAGGACTGGCTCATTAACACCAGAGCATATTATTCGTGTTGTAGCGAAAATCTATGGGGTGGATGAAGAACGTTTATTGTCTAAACAGAGATCTCGAGATGTGTCTTTACCAAGGCAAGTGGCAATGTACCTGATTCGCGAGGAAACCGGTGCCTCCTTACCTCAAATTGGGGAAGCCTTGGGGGGGCGAGATCACACCACAGTGATGTACGGTTGTAATAAGATCTCCGACCGTCTGGAAACGGATGACGGGCTCCGGCGGCAGGTCTTTTCAATCCGTGAGGCACTCTTCGGTCACGCGCAAATATAGGATCGTTTCAATC
>SDBU01009900.1_pt1 | contig 10630 bp, 7 predicted proteins | sample 2277071 | NCBI WGS metagenome assembly SDBU01 (sample SAMN10397929, study PRJNA504765) | marine sediment metagenome | isolation source: marine sediment core GS08_GC12, 126 cmbsf | place: Arctic Ocean: Gakkel Ridge, Loki's castle | collected 2008
AAAAATAGCCGAGAAGATGTTCCCATTTGGATGGAAGAGGAGTTACTCCGTTTTATTTCAAGTGATGCAACGGTTTTTACCTTTGAGAAAAAAATATCAACTATTTCATTAGAAAGAGATTTTACTGTAAAGATGAAAAAAATGCTCGATATAAGCGGTAAATTCAATGGAGTTATTATAATACTCAATGATTTAACTGAACGTAAAATTATGGAAAAAAAGGTAAAGAATTCTGAATTTAAGTATCGAAATGCTTATGATCGTGCGAATTTTTACCAAGATATCTTTATTCATGACATGAATAACATTTTACATAATATTAATTTATCCTCCTCACTGCTTTTGATGAAACAGAAAGATTCGGAGAGTAAAATAGATAGCCTCGAAACCTTAGAAATTCTTGGGGAACAAGTAAAAAAGGGAGCATCTTTAGTTGCCACTGTTTATAAATTATCTAAAATAGAAGAAATGGATGTATTATTAAAACCTACTGAAATTTACAAACTGTTAAGTAAATCTATTGAATTCGTAAAAAGAAATTATTCCACACAGAATATTCAAATTAGGATAGATACTCAAAACAAGAAAATCAAGATAAGAGCAAACGATCTTTTGCTAGATTTATTTGAAAATATAATAACCAATGCCGTAAAATATAATGACAATTCCACAGTGAGGATTTCTATAAAGTTTACAAATATAAGAAAATACAATAAAGAATTTTTAAAATTAGAATTTAAAGATAATGGAATTGGAATTTCCGATAATATGAAAGTAGATGTTTTCCAGCGAGGTTCTCGTAAAGAAAAGAATATAAGAGGCATGGGATTAGGATTATCACTCGTGAAAAAAATTGTTGATAGCTATAATGGTGAGATTTGGGTTGAAGATAACATTAAAGGTGACTATTCAAAAGGTAGTAATTTCGTTGTGTTGTTTCCGATAACATATACCGAGTAAATCAATTAAGAAAAATTTTGAAAAAATCCTTCGTTTACTTACAAAAAGGTCAGTAATTACCTTTTTGACAAAAATTTAAATATTAAATTAGAATTATTTTACTTCAACTAAGGAGATTTAGTTAAAAAAAAGTAGGTGAAATCGAAGGGGAAGATTTGTTACAATTATGAGATGGACTCCCGAACAAGCAGCTGAAGTAGCTCGAAGAACTAATACATTAACTGATGGAACAGCACCCCCGTCGGTGCTTGCGGCTTGATCAAAACTCAAAATTGTCACGACAGCTAATAGTCCGAATAATCAATTTGCTATTACAATTTATGATGTAGATGATAAAGACTATGTTGAAGCATCTTTGACTGCGGTTTATTTCTCGGACACAACCAAAATGGAAACGTATCCCGTGCTGTCAGAGGAAGATTCTGCAAAATTGGGAGAGCTCTCAGCTAAAATGGCTACTGGACAATAGGATAAATATTGATTGAGATAATCAAAAAAGACTAAGTTATAAATAATAATTATTCCTTTTTTTCTATTTACTGTTTTTCATTCTTAACCATTAACTTTTCTCAAAATCCACTTTAATTCATAATTTTAATAAATTGTTTCTTTTATAATTACAATTATGGAGAAATCAAAAAAGTATATCGGTTCATTATCTCAAAAAAAATTATTAAAACTCTACTCAAAATATGTAAATGCTGCGAAAGTTCGAACTTTTAAGAGTTTTGGTTTAGGAGTAATTCCTGGTGTAAGAGAAGGAATAAAAATAAAAACATTGGAAGGTCCAAGAGATGGTGAACCTCCAATAAAGCTATATAATTGCCGATCTTCTGGGGGAGTCTTTAATTTAGGGCATAGAAATCCGAGAATTTTGCAAAGCCTTAAAAATGCGTTAGACGGAGGTTTGGATCTTGGAGACATATGCTACTCTCAGAACAGAGAGCATTACTGGGAAAAAGGTTAGCAGAACTAATGCCTGGGGATATTAGTAAAACAACATTTGGAGTGAGTGGTGGTGAAGCAATAGATACTGCTATAAAATTTTCAAGAGCTTATACAAAGAGAAAGGGATGTATCTCTGCGAAAGGGGGATATCATGGTCATACAGGATTTGCTCTTTTAACAGGAGATCCTGATTTTAAAGATCCATTTTTATGGAATTTTCCTGAATTTAAGCAAGTAGATTTTGGGGATGCTGAAGTAATGAGGAAAAACGTTACTGATGATATAGCATGCGTCATTTTGGAGACAATCCCTGCTACTGGTGGTGTTTTAATTGCTCCAGAAGGTTATTTTCCAGAAGTTAGGGAAATTTGTGATGAAATGGGAGTAATGTTAATTATAGATGAGGTTCAAGTCGGTCTTGGGAGAACTGGACACTTTTGGGCAATTCATGGGGGCTTACATCCTAATGAGAAGGTAGTACCGGATTTTATAGTTTGTGGAAAAGGCATGAGTTCTGGAATATACCCCTTATCTACTTGTAGTTACAAACCTTTTATTGAAAAAGCTGTCTTTAAGAATGATGCATTCATTCATATTTCTACGACAGGAGGTTCCGATTTGGGGTGTGCCATAGCACTGGAAATGTTAGAGATTCAGTCTGACCCAAAATTTTTAACTCACGTAAGAGAAATGGGAAGAATTTTCGGGGCGGGATTAAGAGAAATTCCTCATACAAATCCCGAAATTGTTAAAGATGTAAGAGGAAGGGGACTAATGTATGGCTTAGAATTTGATAGTGAAATTAATAGCCAATTAGGGATGCTTTCCATTATAAAAGAAGGTGTATTATTGAATTATTGTGGAAATAAGAAAGACACTCATATTATTATGCCTCCCTTGATTATTGCAAAATCAGAAGTTGAAGAGATTTTAGATAGGATAAGACAGGGAATAACTAATCTAAAAAAAATGAAAGTAAGTACTTAATCTAATTATCACCTTCACCTTTCTTGTATCATTTTCAATGATATTATTAAAAACTAGATAACTATGTAAGATCGACTAATTCATCTAGCTCTTCTATAGATCTTTGTATATAATGCACATCTTCTATTTTTAATTCAATCGCTTTTTGGGGACAAATACTAACACAACGGCTACATCCCTTACAGGCTTCACTTATAAAAGATTTACCATTTATTTCTTTTATTGCATCAACAAAACATATTCCATTTCTGCAGGTCCCACACCCAGTACATTTATTTGTCACCTGAATTTTAATGCCAGGCATTTTTTTTATCTTCGATCCAATCCTTGGTGTTAAAAATGGGGATACGCGCCATAAGCAGCAACATGGATCACAATTACATATGGTTAAAAGTTTTTCTCCTGGACCTATACCAAGCCATTGTGCGTCCAATTTATTTCTTCCAATCAAGTGAACCAAACCTGCTTCATTGCACTTCTTTATGTGGTCTAGAGCTTCATCTTTACTCACTAATCTTCCTAACTGTGGATTTATCCCTAGTACGGCTTCACCAAGGAATAAACATCCTAAATCCTGAGGATAATCCACGCATTTCATACTTGTTCTACAAATACAAAAGTTCATGATCCAGTGCTTTTTAGCTTTAGTTATGAAATGATTTAATATTTGAGAGGGTAATACATATTCTTGATACTCTCCCAAAAGTTTATCGATTTCAATGACTTTATCCTGAGGGAGATAAATGATGTCATCACCTTTAAAGAGAAGATTATCAACTAACCTCCCAAATATTGGTATTTTTGTCAATTTGGCAATGAATTTTATATTTGGAAATGTTTTCATTAGTAAGTTAACGAACCATAAAGGTCTAGCCAATCCTACAACAACCTCTTTGATAAAACATTTTAATATTGTAGAAAATAAAATTTAAAATAATAACATTGTTACATGGAATTTAAGTTAATGGAGGTTTTTTTTGAGCAATAGCGTTAATATCTCCCATATTATTTGTATACCCTCTTAAGAGAAAAGAGTAAATATATTCTTTATTTCCATCCAAAATATATTTCCTATTAATGGGGGAAAAAGTATCTCCCACTCCCTGTTGTTTGTAATCAATATTGAATGTGATAAATTCACGACGTGGTAACTGATGATTATGTCTCGAGGATTCTAAATCTTCCATTGTATAGGGCCAAGCACTAATATTAAGATTGGTTCCTCCAACATCTGATATTATTAAACCATTTTCTTCCTTATTGGTAAGGGCCATCCATCGTACATCAGTTCTATTCGCATTCTCCTGCGGTCTAACATATGGATGAATTAAATCTTCTATAAATCTGGAATAAATTCCAACCGCAGCTCCGGTTTTTCGATCAAACATAGTTTCATGAGGACCCCTTCCGTACCAAGTAATTTTATTGAATTCTTTTGGAACAGATGTTTGCATACCGAAACGGAACATGTTCATTTTAGGTGTAAACTCGTTTTTTATAATTATATCTCCATTTCCATAAATATAATATGTCAGTAATAATGGTTTATCAGAATTCACTAATGTAGATTCAACATTTATTCGAATAACTTGAGGTTTAATCTTCTCAAATTTAATTTTAACAACATTTCTTGTCTTATTCGCATCTCTCCATCTCTTCCTAATACTTAGATCTGGTTCTTTTATATAACGCGCTATACGTAAATCATTATCGGTTTGGGCTCGCCAGAAATTCGGCGCTAAGGTGTTAGAAATTAATTTTTTATTATTAAAAGAATAAGATATAATTACCCCAGTTTTCTTACTTATAATAACTTTGAAAAATTCACCTTTTATTAACAAATTATCATCTGATTCCTCAACAACTATTTTTCCTAACTTGTTTATCTCTATTTCTGGTTCAATTAGAATATCATACGGTATTTTAAATTGATCCCACGCTAGAATATGTCCTTTTTCAGCCCACAGTGAGTCATCTCTAAGGATAAAAACAATTTTTAGATGGTATTCTGTATTAGGTAAGAGTTCAGGACGATTAAATGGTATAACAACATCTTTAGAGTCATAAGGCTTTATATCAAATTTCTCCAATTTTCCTTCTTGGATTTCCCTACCATTAGCAGTCAGTTCCCATCTAATATCTAAAAAATCAGTAGATTGAAAATTATTTTTATTGAGAATCTTAATTTTACCTTCAATCAAATCAACAGGAATAACCTTAATATTTTGATATACTTTTTTAACTTCATAAAGAGCAGGATTAGGCGATCGATCTGGTAAGACAATTCCGTTGATACAATAATTCTTATCATTTGGTTCATCTCCAAAATCTCCACCATATGCCCAAAATTCTTTTCCATCCTCAGAAGTTTTTCTAAGTCCTTGATCTATAAAATCCCATATGAATCCTCCAATTGCATTTGGATAATTTTCAAAAACATCCCAATATTCTTGAAAATTGCCTAAACTATTTCCCATTGCATGGGAATATTCACATAACATATAGGGCATTATTTTTCCTTCTTTTAATTGCTTAATTTGACCGCGAAATCCATACTCTCTATTTTTAATCATATGCTCCAGTGAGTATGATGGATAATACATATAGCTAAGGACATCTGAAACTTCCTGCTTAAAATCTTGTTCATAATGAATTGGTCTTGTAACATCAATCTTAAGTGCCTCTTCCTTCATTTTTTTAAAATTATCTCCCATACCCGCCTCGTTCCCAAGAGACCACATTACAATACAGGGATGATTTTTATCTCTCTCAACCATGCTTACCATCCTATCAACACATGCATCTGTCCATTTGGGATCGCTTTTTGGTAAAATATCCCGTAATTCGTGGGCTTCTAAATTACATTCATCTATTATGTATATTCCATATAGATCACATAAATCGTACCATTTGGGATGATTTGGATAATGACTTGTTCGAACAGAATTAATGTTATTCTGTTTAAGTAACTTAATATCTTGAATCATTCGACTATAAGGAATGGCGCGCCCGTAATCAGGGTCATGTTCATGCCTATTAACACCTTTAAATTTAATAGACTTTCCATTTAAATAAAAGCCCCCATCATCCCTTATCTCAACTTGCTTAAATCCAAATTTACAATGCTCAACTTCAATAATTTCCTCGTGAGAGTTCTTTAGGATTAAAATTAGATCATAGAGATATGGTATCTCTGCGGACCATTTTTTAGGATTTGCAACTTGACTTTGGTGTTCGATTGTTTTTTCTGAATTACTCTCAATAATAATGTTTTTTGATACCAAAATATTGAAGTTATTCTGGTTATCGTATAATAATATTTCAATTCCAAAGTTATCAGCACCAATTGAGCTATAGTTCCGTACTTTTGATCGGATATTCAATATTGCATTTTCATAATCTCCATCAAAACAAGAATAAATGAAAAAGTCTCTAATATGTACTTTTGGAGTAGAAAATAAGTAGACATCTCTATAGATACCACTTAATCTCCACATATCCTGATCTTCGAGATAACTACCATCAGACCATCGATACACTTCCACCGCTAAAGTATTATTTCCTTCATGTAGATATTTAGTTATATTAAATTCTGCTGGTGTCATTGACCCTTGACTATATCCCACTTTTTTACCGTTTATCCAAATATAAAATGCTGATTTAACACCATCAAAATGAATAAAAATTTCTCGTCCGTCCCATGTATCTGGAATTGTAAATTCTGTTTTATAAGATCCTACTGGATTATATTCATAACTTATTTTAGGAATATCCACTTTTCCTACACTAAGAGGATATCTAACATTTAAATAAATTGGAGTCCCATAACCATGCATCTGCCAATTGCTTGGTACTGGAATTTCATCCCATTCATTTACATTATATTCACACTTATAAAAATCTTTAGGTCGATCCGCTGGTTTCCTAACCCATTTAAATCGCCAATTACCATTAAGAGATTTATAGAATATAGAACTCTCTTGTGTGCCTCTCAACGCTGATGCCATATCATGATAAGGAATGAGAGAATTATGAGCAGGTTCCTTATTCCGTCCAATTATCTCTACATTTTCCCAATCTAATCCCCCTTCCATTCTCAATCTCTATTTTTTATCTAGCAGATGTTTATTTAAAAATTTAAAAACCTTAAAAAACAATATGTTTTATCCCCATTTAAAACATCCGGAAATTATCTGCGATGATCACCACAATTTTGGTATATAAACTCCTAAGGTTTAATAGCTAATAACTGCAAGAGATATTATTTTAAGTGACTTAGGGTATCTCGTCATAATCAAGCTCCAACATATACTGGCCTTTTATGAATCTTTTTCACTCCTAAAATAATTAAGACGATTGTGACGAATGCTATACCGCCATAAACAATTGTTAGTACTTCACCCTCGGATATAGGAGGAGGTGGTAGTACGTATGACCAATATTTAACAAGCAGTTTTTCCCCATATGAAAATTCATAATCTCTAAGCTGACCTTTATGATTATATTCAACATTTATTTCAATAGCTCCACTGTTGTTTTCAAATCCTCTGGCTGGCACAATTAATGTATATCCATTAGATAGCGCCGTAGCAGATATGTTATTATAAAGGCCTCCTTTTGAATTCATTACTCCAAGAAACTCTGATACAAAGGATGACCAGTCAATATTTATCGGTGCAAATGGAACACTCATAATACTATAGGGACTAAATGATAGAGTCAAATTTAATGTCTGTCGTAAGAAACTTGAAGTGTCATTTACTATATACCAGATTCCGTTATAAATAGAATTAACCCCCGAATATGTAGATAATATCCATCCAGCTGTTGCGTTAACGGGTGTTGATGTGATTGTTGTATTATCAAATGGAGAGAAAAATGTTCCAGTTTCTTCAGTGCCTATAGATATGATATTAAAAGGCCAACGTGATTGGGGTGGAGTACTCTGGCTCCATATTACCCAATCCCAGTAAACAGTTGTCATATTAGATGATCCTAAAGGCCATAGATTACCTAAAGTTCCTTCCAAATCATCCCTAAAATATCTCCACCAATCTTGTCTATATATGCTTAGCCACCATAAATATTCATCACCGTCTTGTATTCCAACATAGGACTCTTGAGCTGGAGATACTTTAACAAAAGGAAGAAGAAGAAACAAAACTATAATTAATTGACTAAATTTTTTTGTCTTTTTCATATTATATTAACTATTTTTTTTCTAATTGATTTTTCAACAAGATAATGTAAAAAAAATTACCACTTTTTATATACTGATTTAACATAAGATTGTAATTTTTAAAGTGCTAAATGATAATTTAACTCTTCTATTATTGTTTTCAAATAACAATCCTACAGTTTAGTGAAAATAAAAGTAATTAAAAATAGACACAAACCATCTATGTAAATCTAATCTGCTAATTGATATATTTTTTTTCTTCTTATTTCATTTAGATGTGGATTCAAAAAACTAAAAAGCTTAAAAGAAAATTTTGCTTTATCTTAAGAATATGAGAATTCTTTACATTGATATTGACACATTAAGACCAGATCACCTTGGATGTTATGGGTATCATCGCAATACATCTCCTCATATCGATAAAATCGCAGAAGAAGGTACAATCTTCACAGAGTGTTATGTTTCAGACGCTCCATGCCTGCCGTCGAGAGCGGCTCTTTTTACAGGACGATTTGGTATCCATTCAGGAATTGTAGGACATGGGGGAACTACTGCAGATTTGAAGTTAACTGGTGAGATACGCGGATTTCAAGATCAATACCTGCGGTATAACTGGATTAGTATGCTTCGACGAGCTAAATTGTATCCTGTTTCTATTTCACCATTCGCAGAAAGACATTCTGCTTTTTGGTTCTATTCTGGATGGAAAGAAATGTATAATACCGGATTCAGGGGTAATGAAAGAGCTGATCAAGTGTTTCCTTTTGTAGAAAAGTGGTTAAAGGATAATAAACAGAAGGATAATTGGTTTTTGCATGTGAATTTTTGGGATCCTCACACCCCTTACCGTACTCCCATGGAATTCGGAAACTCTTTCGAGAATGAACCTGCACCTCCTTGGTTAACGCAAGAGGTCATTGATAAACAAAGAAAAAGCTATGGACCACATTCTGCTTGCGAACCTATGGGCTTTACGCTTCAAGAATCACCAGAAGGACTTCCCAGATTAAAGAGATTCAAAGAGATTCGAGATTTGGATGATTTCAAATTGTGGGTTGATGGTTATGATGTGGGTATAAGATACATAGATGATTATATTGGAAAAGTGGTTGAAATTCTTAAAGATTTCGGCATCTTTGAAGATACATTAATAATTATAAGTTCTGATCACGGAGAAAATCAAGGAGAATTAAATATTTATGGAGATCATGCAACTGCCTGTCATGTAACAAACCGAGTTCCTTTGATAATAAAATGGCCCCAGAAAAATTGGGGAAATGAGTACAATTCATTAATATATCAATCTGATATGGCTGCAACTCTTATTGATGGTTTTGAACTAACTGTTCCTGAATTTTGGGATGGAAAAAGCTTTTTAAACAGTCTTGATACCAACATTCAATTTGGAAGGGAATTCCTTGTGATTAGTCAAAATGCATGGAGTTGTCAACGTGGAGTAAGATTTAACAATTGGACGCTGATTAACACTTACCATACATGTTTGAAGGATTTTCCAAAAACTATGCTTTTTGATTACGAAAAGGATTATCATATGTTAAAAAATATTGCAGATGAAAGACCCGAAATTGTAGAAAAAGGTGTCGAACTCCTTGAGACATGGCATAAAAACATGATACCGGATAATTCTTCCAAAATAGATCCTATGGAAACTGTTTTGAAGGAAGGTGGCCCGTTCCACACAAGAGGAACACTAGTTTACTATTTAAATCGATTAAAAAAATCAGGAAGGGAAAAGATGGTGAAAATTATCCTTGATCGACAGGAGTCATATAATTTCTGAACTTCAAATCAAAGAGGATCATCAAATAAGATTATTGGATATTCGAATTCAGATCTTTGCTCCATTATCATAGAAAATTTAGTATAATTTAATCATTAAACTATTATTTAAAGGTGTTAAGAACTAAATTAATATTTATTAGCAGGAAAGTTTTATTTTAAACTAAATTTGATAAAATGCATTGCAATTTGATTAATTATGAAAATTGACATTGAATTATTAAAAGAATTAGAAAGAACAATAGATGTAATCAATCCTGAAAAAGCTAAAACCCCTATCAAAGTTCTCGGTTATGGAGAAATAACACTCGTGTTTGAAATCATCAATGATCCTCAGAATTATGCTTATAAGAGGCTGCCTATTTTCGAAAATCAAGGTCAAGCTCGAAAACATGAAATAATTTTTAAAGAATATAATAGGCTTTTAAAAGAAGATTTAAAGATAAATACCCCCCCATTTGATGTTGTATGGTTTGAGAATGATGAAGGTAAAATAATTTTCTACGGAGTTCAAGAAAAAGTTCCAAATGAGTCAATAGGAAATAAAGTTATTCATAAAGTTAGTAAAAATGATACAGTAGAATTATGCATCTTACGATGAGAGAAATGAAGAAAGTCTGGGAATTCAACTTAGGACATAAAGATTTGGAAATCGGTTTTGATGGTCAAATTTCAAATTTTGCAGTAAGTAATTTTAACCCAGAAAATCCTAAGGTGAATGAAGATTCTAAACTTATCTACATCGATACTGTCCCT
>SDBU01009901.1_pt1 | contig 10629 bp, 8 predicted proteins | sample 2277071 | NCBI WGS metagenome assembly SDBU01 (sample SAMN10397929, study PRJNA504765) | marine sediment metagenome | isolation source: marine sediment core GS08_GC12, 126 cmbsf | place: Arctic Ocean: Gakkel Ridge, Loki's castle | collected 2008
TGGTGTTGACGCGTATCTGATGGAGATCGAGGTCAACTACCGGCAGTCGCCGAGGTCGGAGACCGTCATCGTCGGGCTGCCCGACGCCGCCGTCAAGGAGAGCAAGGACCGCGTCTTGACCGCGCTCGCCAACTCCGGCTTCGTGCCCGTGCACGGGGTCACCACGATCAACCTCGCGCCCGCCGACATCAAGAAGGAAGGCCCGAGCTTCGACCTGCCGATCGCGCTCGGCCTGCTCGCCTCGACGGGCCAACTCCGCGCCGCCGATATGGGCGAGTTCATTATCATCGGCGAGCTTGCGCTTAATGGAGCCGTGCGGCCGGTCAAGGGCGTGCTGCCGGTCGCCATGTGCGCGCGCGAACGCGGCAAGCGCGGCGTGATCGTGCCCGTCGAGAACGCGGCCGAGGCCTCGGTCGTCGAGGGCATCGAGGTGTACGGCGTAGACGGCCTCGTCCAGGCCGTCAAGCTCATCGAGGGCGACGGCGAGTCCGTCCCCGTCACGGCCGACCTGCCCAAAGCATTCGCCGAGTCCGGCGCCTATCCGATTGACCTGAGCGACGTCAAAGGCCAGTCGCACGTCAAGCGCGGGCTCGAGGTGGCAGTCGCCGGCGGCCACAACATGCTCATGATCGGCCCGCCCGGCGCCGGCAAGAGCATGCTGGCCAAGTGCATCCCGACCATCCTGCCCGAGATGATGTTCGAGGAAGCGCTCGAGACCACAAAGATCCACAGCATCGTCGGCCTGCTCACGAGCAAGAACTACCTGATCGCCACGCGCCCGTTCCGCTCGCCGCACCACACGATCTCGAACGCCGGCCTGGTCGGCGGCGGCAGTTATCCGCGGCCCGGCGAGGTGAGCCTCTCGCACAACGGCGTGCTGTTTCTCGACGAGCTGCCCGAGTTCCGGCGCGACGCGCTCGAGGTCCTGCGCGAGCCGCTCGAGGAGGGCAAGATCACGATCAGCCGCGCGATGGGCTCGCTCACGTTCCCCGCCTCGTTCATGCTCGCGGCGGCCATGAACCCGTGCCCGTGCGGCTACTTCACCGACCAGACGCACCCGTGCCGGTGCCATTCGCGCGAGATCCAGCGCTACATCAACAAGATCAGCGGCCCGCTGCTCGACCGCATAGACATCCACGTGGACGTGCCCGCGCTCAAGTACCGCGAGATCGCCTCCGACGCCGCCAGCGAACGCTCGGCCGACGTGCGGGAGCGCGTCAACGCCGCACGCCGCTTCCAGCGCAAGCGTTTCGGCGGCCGGAAGCCGTACTCGAACGCCGGCATGACCTCGCGTCTCCTCAAAAAGTTCTGCCGCCCCGACGACGAAGCCCAGCAACTGCTCAAGACCGGCATGGCCAACCTCGGCATCTCGGCCCGCGCCTACGACCGCATCCTCAAGGTCGCCCGCACCATCGCCGACATCGAAACCACCGTTTCCGGTGATAGCGCCGACCCGATGGACCCCACGCTCCGCGCCCACCACATCAGCGAAGCGATCCAATACCGCACGCTGGACAGGAAGCTGTGGCTGTAGGAGGAGGAGTAGCCACAGATTTCACAGATTGGCACTGATCTGATCTGCGTGCATCTGTGCAATCTGTGGCTAATTCAATAAAAGGGACGCCATGAGTGACAAACCCAACATCGTTTTCCTCCTCACGGACCACCAGCTTCATTACCGGCATGGGTGGGACGAGGGCCCGAGGCCGCAGCGGCCTCACTTTGACCGGCTGGCGGCTGGGGGCGTGAATTTTACTCGGGCGTATACGGCGTGTCCGCTTTGTATGCCCGCGCGACGCACGATGCTCACGGGCGTTTTCCCGCATAAGCACCGTTTATTGAAGAATGGCGAGGCGCAGGCGCCGTCGAAGCACGAGGTCTACCTTGACCACCTTGCGGAGGCCGGCTACCGCAATTCTTATTTCGGCAAGTGGCACGCCGGCCCGGGGTGCGCCTACGACCACCACTGCGACGGCTACAGCTACACGAGTTACGGCAACCCTTACACGACGCCCGAGTACGCGGCCTACATCAAAGCGCGCGGCTTGCCCCATGCCGAGCACCTCGTCGAGCGCGTCTTCAACCGTTGGCAGCGCGAGCCGCTCGAGGAAGGCGAGCTCTACCGCAGCGAGGCACCGTGGCTGAGCGAAGCCGCGTCGGGCATCATGGTCACGCCGAAGGAATCGCACGAGTGCTTCTTCCTTGCCAACCTCGCGTGCGACAAACTGCGCGAGCTCGCGAAGGGCAATCAGCCGTTCCACCTGCGCGTCGATTTCTGGGGCCCGCACGCGCCGTACTTTCCGACGCAGGAGTTCGTTGACCTTTACGACCCGAAAGAAATTCCCGAATACCCCAGCTTCCGCGACGATTTATCGAATAAGCCCGAAGTCTACCGCAGCGAGGGCAACGCGCCGATGAAGGGTCCCAGCGGCAAGATCATCGTGCCCAACCCGCTCCCGTGGCCGGAATGGCAGAAAGTGATTTCTCGCTGCTACGCGCACATCACGATGGTGGACGCCGCCGGCGGCATGATTCTCGACGCCCTCGATGAGCTTTCTTTGAGCGACAACACCATCGTCATCTGGACCACCGACCACGGCGATGCGCTCGCCTGCCACGGCGGCCACTTCGACAAGGCCTCGTACATGCCCGAGGAGATGATGCGCGTGCCGATGGCCGCACGCTGGCCAGGCACAATCGGGTCCGGCCAGACAAGCGAAAAACTCGTCAGCCTTATTGACGTGGCGCCAACAATCCTCGACGCGGCCGGCGCGCAATTCAACAATCCCGTTGACGGCACAAGCCTTGTGCCCATCAGCACGGGCAGCGGTAAATGGCGCGACGACCTCATGAGCGAAACCCACGGCCACGGCCAGGACGTCCAAGGCCGGCTGCTCGTGACCGGCCGCTTTAAGTACATCGCCACACGCGGCCAGCTCCACGAGCTCTACGACCTCGATGCCGACCCCTACGAAATGAACAACCTCATCAACGACCCGGCCCACGCCGCCGTTCTCGACGAGATGCGCCAACGCCTCCGCACCTGGCAAAAGCAAACCAGCGACAAGGACGAAGTAATCGGGTAGGGTGGACCGGCGGCCAAATCTGTGCCCATCAGCGAAAATCGGTGGTTAACAGAACCGGGAAGCCAGCCACAGATTTCACAGATCGGCACTGATTGTGTGCCTGATGGCCAATGGCCATCAGGCACGAAGAGGGCGCTTCTGTCCTGATCTGTGTGCATCAGTGCAATCTGTGGCTAACTCCAAAAAGGAAGCGCCAATGAGCGACAAGCCAAACATCGTCTTCCTCTTGAACGACCACCAGCTCCATTATCGCCACGGCTGGGACGAAGGTCCGAGGCCGCAGCGGCCGCACTTCGACCGGCTCGCGGCGGGGGGCGTCAACTTCACCCGCGCCTACACCGCGTGCCCGCTTTGCATGCCCGCGCGGCGCACGATGCTCACGGGCGTCTTCCCCCACAACCATCGTTTGTTGAAGAATGGCGAGACGCAGGCGCCGTCGGAGCACGAGGTCTACCTCGACGTGCTCGCGCGCGAAGGCTACCGCAATGTTTATCTTGGCAAGTGGCACGCCGGCCCAGGCTGCGCCTACGACCACCACTGCGAAGGTTTCAGCTACACGAGTTACGGCAATCCCTACACGACGCCAGAGTACAAGGCGTTCTGCGAAGCGCGCGGTTTGCCTCTCGCCGAACACCTCATCGAACGCGACTTCGCTCGCTCCCAGCGAAAGAAGATGGCCCCCGGCGAGCTCTACCGCTGCGAGGACGCCTGGTGCAACGAGCACGCCTCGGGCCTCACCGTCACGCCCAAGGAAACGCACGAGTCGTTCTTCCTCGCCAACCTCGCGCGCGAAAAGCTGCGCGAGCTTGCCAAGGACGGCCAACCGTTTCACCTGCGCGTGGATTTTTGGGGCCCGCACCAGCCGTACTTCCCGACGAAAGAATTCGGCGACCTCTATAATCCCGAAGAGATTCCAGAGTACGGCAACTTCCGCGACGACCTTTCCATGAAACCAGAAATCTATCGCCGCGAAGGAAACGAGCCACTCCACAAGGACGGCAAGCTCGTGACGCCGAACCCGCTGCCCTGGAGCGAATGGCAGAAGGTCCTTTCACGCTGCTACGCGCATATCACGATGGTGGACGCCGCCGGCGGCATGATCCTCGACGCCCTCGACGAGCTCGGCTTGGCCGGCAACACCGTCGTCGTCTGGACGACCGACCACGGCGACGCGCTCGCGTGCCACGGCGGCCACTTCGACAAAGCCTCGTATATGCCCGAGGAGATGATGCGCGTGCCGATGGCCGTCCGCTGGCCAGGCCGGATCGCTCCCGGCCAGACAAGCGAACAACTCGTCGGCCTCATTGACGTCGCGCCGACAATCCTCGACGCGGCCGGCACAAAATTCGGCAATCCCGTCGACGGTACGAGCCTTGTCCCCATCTGTACCAGCGATGCCGGGTGGCGCGACGACCTGATGAGCGAGACCCACGGCCACGGCGAGGACGTCCAAGGCCGGCTGCTCGTGACAGGCCGCTACAAGTACATCGCCACACGCGGCCAGCTCCACGAACTCTATGACCTCGAAGAAGACCCTTACGAAATGAGCAATCTCATTAACGACCCGGCCCACAAAGACACGCTTGAGGAGATGCGCCGTCGCCTCCGCACCTGGCAAAAGCAAACCAACGACGAGGAAAAAGTGATCGGGTAGGGTGGATCTCTGTCATAATCTGTGCCCATCTGTGAAAATCGGCGGTTAATTCCTATCCTCAAAGGATCAACTCATGCCGGACAAGCCAAACATCGTCTTCCTCTTGAACGACCACCAGCTCCATTACCGCCACGGCTGGGACGGCGGCCCGATGCCGCAGCGGCCGCACTTCGACCGGCTCGCCTCGGAAGGCGTCAACTTCAGCCGCGCCTACACCTCGTGTCCGCTCTGCATGCCCGCCCGGCGCACGATGCTCACGGGCGTTTTCCCCCACAACCATCGTTTGTTGAAAAATGACGAGACGCAGACGCCGTCGGAGCACGAGGTCTATCTCGACGTGCTCGCGCGCGAAGGGTACCGCAACGTCTACCTGGGCAAGTGGCACGCCGGGCCCGGCTGCGCCTACGACCACCACTGCGAAGGTTTCAGCTATACGAGCTACAACAACCCTTATACGAAACCGGAATACAAGGCGTTTTGCGATGCGCGCGGTTTGCCTCTCGCTGAACACCTCATTGAACGTGACTTCACCCCCGCCTACCGCCGGCAGGAGTTCATGACTCCCGGCGGCCTCTACCGTTGCAGGGGGGACGATTGGTGTGACGAACACGCTTCGGGTCTCACCGTCACGCCAAAGGAAACGCACGAGACGTTTTTCCTCGCCAACCTCGCCTGCGACACACTTCGCGAACTCGCCAAGGACGGTCAACCGTTTCACGTGCGCGTGGATTTCTGGGGCCCGCACCAGCCATACTTTCCCACAAGAGAATTCGCCGGCCTCTACAATGCCGAAGAGATTCCCGAATACGGCAACTTCCGCGACGACCTGTCGAACAAACCCGGCGTCTACCGCTGCGAAGGAAACGAGCCGCTCCACACGGACCACAAGCTCATCATTCCGAACCCGCTCCCATGGCCCGAATGGCAGAAGGTGCTCGCACGCTGCTACGCGCACATCACGATGGTGGACGCCGCCGGCGGCATGGTCCTCGACGCCCTCGACGAGCTTTCTTTGAGCGAAAACACCTTCGTCGTCTGGACGACCGACCACGGCGATGCGCTCGCGTGCCACGGCGGCCACTTCAACAAAGGCGCCTACATGCCCGAAGAGATGATGCGCGTGCCGGTGGCCGTGCGCTGGCCGGGCCGGATCGGACCCGGCCAGACAAGCGACGAGCTCGTTAGCCTCATTGATGTCGCGCCAACAATCCTCGACGTGGCCGGCACGCAATTCAACAATCCCATAGACGGCACGAGCCTTGTCCCGCTCTGCACGGGCGAACCCGAGTGGCGCGACGGCCTCATGAGCGAGACGCACGGCACCGGCGAAGACGTCGAGGGCCGCATGCTTGTCACAGACCGCCACAAGTACATCGCTACGCGCGGCCAGCTCCACGAGCTCTACGACCTCGACGCCGACCCCTACGAACTCAACAACCTCATCAACGACCCGGCCCACAAAGACACCCTCGCCGGCCTCCGCCAGCGCCTCCGCACCTGGCAGCAACAGACCGGCGACAAGGAAGAAGTCATCGAGTAAACTACCGGGAATCTTTTCCGGACGTGGGCGTACCGCGACGACGCTGTCGTCGCGCCTAAATCTGTGTTTATCTGTGAAAATCGGTGGTGAATTCAAGTCCCCCAACAGATGTGATACAATTATACTGAAGAACCGAAGGCCTGAAGCGCGCCGCCGCGGCTTCAGACGGGGACCCGGCGATGTTGTGCCCACACTGCAAACAGGACCTGGAGCTCGTGCGCGGGGAGCAGTTCAACGTGCTGCGGTGCAGCGCGTGCGCCGGCTCATTCTATCCCCACGACGAGTTTCAGCGGTGCCTCGAGTTCGCACGCACACTGCCCCAAGAGCAGCTTTCGCTCGACGAGCTGATCGGCACGAAGCCTGTTGCAGCGCGGGACCGTGTCACGCACGGGACGCTGTGCCCGGCATGCCGCGAGCACCTCGAGCCGTTCAACTACGGCTATGACTCGAACGTGATCCTCGGCAGGTGCCCCGTGTGCAGCGGGCTGTGGGCCGAACCCGGCGACATCGAGCGGATCGTTCGCTACCTCAAAGGCCATCCCGTCCTCGATCATCTCGCCGAAGGCCTCGGCGACCAGGAGCGCGAGAAAGCCGTCCTCCAGCGCACCCTCGAGCGCAGCAAAGTCAAGCTCGCTATCCCGCTCTTCACGTTCCTGCCGATGAGTACCGCCGGCCAGCTCCAGTACCGGCCGTTGATGACGTGGGCCCTCATCGGGCTCAACGTGCTGCTGTTCATCTTGTGGCGCGACGTGTTCTTGGCGATAGCCGTGGTGCCTGCCGAGATCATGCGCGGCGAGCGCCTCTACACGCTGATCACGCACCAGTTCGCCCATGTGAGCTTGTCGCATCTGGTCGGCAACATGCTGTTCCTGCTCGCGTTCGGCGACCGCGTCGAGGACCGCATCGGCCTGTTCCGCTTTCTCGCCATCTACGTTCTCATCGGCGTTGTCGCCGGGTTGGCCCATGTGTTCGTCGTCGAGCACTCGACCGTGCCCTGCCTCGGCGCCAGCGGCGCAATCAGCGGCGTGATGGGACTCTACCTGATACTCTTCCCAAAGACGACCGTGCGCGTCGTGCTCATCTGGATCGCCGTGCCCGTGCCGGCGGTGTTGTATTTGGCCGCGTGGTTTGCGATGCAGATGCTCATCCCCTTTGACAGCAACATCGCGGTGGCCGCGCACCTCGGCGGCTTCTTTGCGGGCGTATGCGCCGGCGCCGTGGTGCGCGCCTTGCGTGTGGGCCAGCCGCCGCGGCCCAGCCCTGAGACAAAAGAAATAGCACAGCCTTCGCAAGACTGATTTGGATTCGACAATGCGGTGTCCGCAATGCGATACGCTGCTGCGGGTCGTCGAGGAAGAAGCGTTCAGCGCTCTCCTGTGCGACTCGTGCGACGGGGTGTTTTATCCGGGAAAAGAATTCGGCAAGCACCTCGAGCTCGTCAGGACGCGCTCGTTCAAGCAGCTCATCGAAGACAGCCCGGCCGCTCAACCGGCGGCCGGAAGGGCCCGGCGCAAGCCATCGGGACCGTGCCCCGCGTGCGGGGCGAAGATGAAATCAAAGCCCGTTGGTTTCGACTCAAACATCATGCTCGCGTGCACGCGCTGCGGCGGACTCTGGGCTAAGCCGGGCCAGATTGAAGACGTGGCGCGCTCGATAAAGGTACCGAGGTTGAGGTCCATAGACCAGCTCCCCGACGACATGCTCGACCGCTACGCGCAGGGACTCCTTGACGAGGACCGGCAAAATGCGGACTTCGAGCGTGCGACCCAGTTCGGGAAACAGGAACTCGCGTGGTGGGCGCTCCCGATTTTCAACTTCATGCCGATGAGCGCGGCTGACGATCTCCGGCGGATCTCGTTCGCTACCTACGGGCTCATGGCACTCAACGTCATGCTTCTCATTTTCGCACGCTCGCTCTTCCCCGAGATGGCGCTGGTGCCCGCAGAGGTCACCAAGGGCCTGCGGCTCCACACGCTCGTCACGCACCAGTTCGCGCACGGAGGCATTCTTCACTTGCTCTACAACATGTGGTTCCTCCGGGCATTCGGGGACCGTGTCGAGGACCGGCTTGGTCCGTGGTGGTACTTGGTGGTCTACCTTGCCTTAGGATCTGTGGCGGGCTTGGCCCACGCGTACATGGACCCTCACTCGTCAGTGCCGTGCCTGGGCGCAAGCGGCGCGATCAGCGCGATCATGGGCTTGTACCTCGTCCTGTTTCCGACGTTCATGGTGCGTGTTGTAGTGTTGTTCAGGACGGTCCGTGTCCCGGCCGTGCTCCACTTGACCATTTGGTTTACAGTGCAGGTGCTGGCTCAGTCGGCGCAAAACATCGCCGTTGCCGCGCACCTGGGCGGGTTTCTGGCCGGTGCCTGGGTCGGCGGCGTGGTCCGCATTTGGCGCCTCGGCCACCGGTCTGCTCGCTAGTATCTCGTCCCGGAAATGACCGTCATAAGAAAAGGCGGCATTTCGCGTATTTGAGACGCCGCCTGATCGCTTGAGCGTTGGATCTCGCCCCGAAGGGGCCACATAGAACAGCCCAGGGTCAGCGTCGGCCCTGAAGGGGCCGAGGCGCCACCCTGGGAACGGAGACGCCCTGTACCCTGAAAGGGTTCCATAAGCGCGTGGGTGCGAACTCCAGGCCTCACAAGAGGCTCTTATGTAACCCCTTCAGGGTATAATGATTTTGTTTGGCAACGTCACCCAGGGTGGCGCCTCGGCTCCTTTGGAGCCGACGCTGACCCTGGGCTATTCTATCCAGCCCTTTCAGGGCAAGGTCCACAAGCTGTTGACCTGGATGGACCAGGTCAGGGGGGTTATATGGGTTATTACCGGGACGTAATACTAGCGCTCGACATCGAAGGCGAAGCTGGCGTACAGCGCCTTGTCGCCCGTGCTGAGCAGGAGCTTCTTTTCGCCCTCGTGCAGGATGGCGCTCCCTCGGATCTCGACGGCGCTCGAGCGCCCTTGCCCCCCGCTTGCGATCTCGGTCTCGAACACGAGCAGGATGTCGCGGTCGCGCAGCAGCACGATGACGCCGTGGATCTCGAAGCGGTGCTCGAACTCCCCGGTGTCTTTGGCGAGCGCCGCGCCGTACTCGGGCGTGGCACACCGCAGCTCGACGGCCAGCACCTTCTTTGCCGGTTCGCCGGCGTTCGCGCCGGGCTCCTCGACCCAGAAGTTGATGACGAGCGTGACGCCGAACGAACGCAGCTCTTCGGGCGGCGGTTCCCGGTGGCCCGTGTCAATGTGCACGGGGACCCTCGGTTTCACAACGACACGGCTGCTTTGTGCCCCGGCGGTCGCCGCAGAGGCCGTCACGACCATGCACGCAGCGATTACAGCAGCGATTCTCATATCTCGTCTCCCGGTTGGTGGTTGTTGCGCGTGTTGACAAACGATACGCCGCCGCTAAGATGAGGGCAACGCAAATCACTGGAGGCTCCCATGAAGGCATGGCACGCATACGTCGTCGTCGTGGCGGTTGTGATCGCAGTAGCCACGAACCTTATCGCGCTCAGCAAGTCGAACCGGCCATCGGACCGCGAGGACCATGCAGCGCTGCGGGCCTCGGTTGACGCGCTCAGCGCCAGAATAGACGAGCTGCGCGCGGCCGTCCACGAGTTCTCGACGCGGCCGCTCGTTCGGACCACCGAGGCGAGCACGGCCACACGCGCAAGCGTATCCGTGGGCGAACCGGCCCCCGGAGGAGAATCCGGTCCCCGGGTCGAGCCGTCGGACAATGAACTCCAAACCGAGCCCGTGGACATCGTGCTCGAGATGGACGCAGCCGGAAGCTGCACGCTCGCCGGCCGAGGCGTCGGGCCCGAGGAGCTGGGCACCGAGCTGAAACGCGTTCTTCAGGCAAATCCGGCCATGCAGCTCGTCGTGCGGGCCCACGCGGAAACGCCCGAGGCGCAAGTGCAGGCCGTTCTCGAAGCGGCCTGGCACGCCGGCATCTTCAGGATCTCGCTGGCCACATCCAGTGGCACAAGCGTCTCGGAAGACCAGGATTAGGACCCAAACCGGCCAGCGCCCAGAACCCGGCAAACCCCGGCTGTTGACTTTTCGGCTAAGGTGCCGCACAATCCCGGCCGAGGGGTGAAGCAAAGAACGTTTGGGGAATCATGATTCTCGTAGTTGACGACAGCGATGCTCTGGTCGAGTCGATCCGGAGCAATCTCGAGCGGCTCGGCTACGGCGTCGAAGGCGCCAGCGACGGCGTCGAGGCGTTCGAGCACCTGCGCGATCCGCGCTGCAAGCTGATGCTGCTCTCGATGCGCTTGCCGAAACTCAACGGGGCCGAGCTGCTCATCCTGATGGGGGCCGAGGGCATTGAGATCCCCGTGATC
>SDBU01009902.1_pt1 | contig 10629 bp, 9 predicted proteins | sample 2277071 | NCBI WGS metagenome assembly SDBU01 (sample SAMN10397929, study PRJNA504765) | marine sediment metagenome | isolation source: marine sediment core GS08_GC12, 126 cmbsf | place: Arctic Ocean: Gakkel Ridge, Loki's castle | collected 2008
GGTATCGACGCCGAGCCCGCGCCTCGCTCGTTCCGGTGACATCGTCGCCACGCCGGTGGCGACTGTCGGCAAAATGGTCGCCGGACCGTTCCCGGGTGGAGGCTTCAACCAGTCCACCGGCCTGGTTCACGTCGACGTGGACACCACCGACGCCCTTATGATCCTCGTCGGCGTGCGCCGGCCCAACGCTGCCCGCTAACGCAGCTCTTCGCGTAAAGGAAAATCAGCATGTCAAAAGTTCACGGACGCTTTGGGTCTCTCTTGGTATCGGACGACGGAGGCTCCACCTACATCAGGGTCGGCGGCCTCGAGGAGATCGATCCCGACGGCAATCTCGACGAGGTCGAGTGCACAAACAAGGACTCCGGCAAGGTCCGCGAATACCTCGCGGGTCGCCGCGACCTCGTCGTCTCCGCCAATGGTTTCTGGGACGGAACGGACCCCGGCCAGCTGATCGTCAAAACGGCGTTCTACGACATCAGCAATCTCCTGCTGCAGTTCCGCATGGAGGATCTCACCGGCGCCGACGAGTGGCTCGACGTCGATTCTATCGTGACCAACTACGCTCCCGGTTCGCCAAACGACGACGCCACGACCCTGGCTCTGTCGTTCCGCGTCACCGGAGAGCACATCCCCACCGCGCAGCCGTAATCGCTGACGGACCCAAGGAGTAGTCATGCCAAACCCCCACCGTGGTGAAATCATGGTCACGCTCGGCGGCAAGCCGGGCAGCACCAAAGGCAAGTCCTATGTCATCCGCATCGGCACCAACCAGGTCTGCGATATCGAGGCCGGTCTCCAGCTCCCGCTGAGCAAGTGGAACGAGGGCGGGATGCGGCTGGTGCGGGAGATCATGTACGTGGCCACCGAGCAGCACGGAAAGCGACGCCTGACCCGGGAGGCGCTCGGCCTGCTCTTTGATGCTTCGGACATGGAGCACGTCGCCGGGCAAGCCAAAAAGGCAATGGACGCTGCCTACCCTGAAGGCGTGGAGAACGCCGACGGCGAAGGCGCGGAGGAAACCGAGCAAGCAGCCCCTTTGGCGGAGGTCCCGAAGGCGGCGAAGGCTGGGTAGACTGGCCACGCTATCTCAGGCTCGCTTGGAAAATCGGCGTTGACGAGCGCTTCTGGGATATGACCCTTCGGGAATTCCACATAGCGCTGGACGGCTACAGGGACCGCCAGAGAGATTCGCAGCGGTTCGAGGCAAGCCTGGCCCTCATGATTCGAAACGTACATGTGGCCAAAAAAGATCGATTGAAAGTGGACCAGGTAATCAAGGGCGAAGGCCGGCCGTTCATGGCCACCAGCGCCGCGCAGGCGGATGCGTACTTTGAGAATCACAACGCCAGAGTCCTGGACAGGAGAGAGAAGCGAAACCGAGACCTCGGTGACATGATGCGTCGCGGAGCACCTGTGCTGGTGCGGCGTGGCGCTTAATCTCGGCGTACTCACCTTCCAGGTAAGGGCGAACCTGGCCGGCTTCGACAAGTCGATGCAGGGCATCGCGGCCACCGTCGCGAAGAACACCATAGGCTTTCAGGCCGCGACCGTTGCGGCCGGGGCAATGGGGGCTGCTCTTGTCGGCGTCGGTGCGGCGGCCGTCAGCATCGCGGCCGGGTTCGAACAGGGCCTTGCCCGCGTCCAGGCGGTGTCCGGCGCAACCGAGGAACAACTCGACTCGATGAGTGCCGCGGCCCTCAGGGTCGCAGCTGCTACCAAGTTCACCGCGAGGGAATCCGCCGACGCCATGGGGCTGTTAGCTCAGGCTGGATTTGACGCGGACCAGATTATCGCCGCGTTGCCGGGCACGATGGAGCTCGCCGCCGCGGGTATGGTGAGTGTCGGGGACGCCGCGGGTATTGCGGTCGCAACTCTGCGTGGGATGGGTTTGGAGATCTCCGAGCTCGGGCGGGTCAATGACGTCCTGGTGAAGTCGAGCGCGAGTTCTAACGTCAACGTGCTGCAGCTGGGTGAATCGCTCAAGACGGTGGCACCCGTCGCAGCGTCAGCCGGCATATCGCTCGAGGAAACTGTCGCGGTCCTCGGCCTCCTCGGAGACGCAGGTATTCAGGCGTCGATGGCGGGGACGACGTTGCGCGGTGCCATCGCCAGACTACTGAGCCCGAGCAACCAGGTTACAGAGGCGCTCGATCGACTCGGCGTCACGGCGACAGACTCGCAGGGCGACCTCATCCCGTTTGCGGATGTGATCGAACAACTCGGGGACGCAGGAGCAAAGACAGGCGACCTAATGACGATCTTCGGCCTGAAGGCCGGCCCCGGCGTTGCCGCCCTGGTGTCGCGCGGCGCCGATGCCCTTCGGGATATGGAGGACTCTCTCAGGGACGCGGGCGGCACCGCCGAGAGCATCGCCAACACACAAATGGCAACCCTCACGGGTCAGTTGCTGATCATGAGCAGCAAGATCGAGGGCGTTGCCATCTCGTTTGGCAACGTCCTGCTACCGGCGGTCAAGCTCGTGGTTGGCGGCCTGCAGTCGGCCCTCGACGTTGTGCAGAGCCTATCGCCAGAGTTCAAGCAAGCCGCCGTCGTCGTGGCCGGAGTCGCCGCGGCCATGACCGGTCTCTTTGCTGCCACGGGTACGGTGCTGCTCGCCCTGCCTCTCCTGCCGCCTCTCTTCTCCGCCATCGGGACAACGGCCGCGCTGGCCTTCGGTCCTGTACTGGGGACGATAGCGGCCGTCGCCGCGGGAATCTTCGGTCTGATCCTCATCGTTGGCGCCTTCCGTCAGGCCTGGGACGCCGACCTGGGGGGGATGCGAACCAGCCTCATGGAGTTCGGGAGCTCGGTCGGTGAGCTGTGGCAAGACATCATCGGCTTCCTTACCGAGGAGTTCACCAAGTTCGCCGATTTCTTCCAAGAGAAGTTTGTGCTGATCGCCTCGTTTCTCAGCGGCGCGACGCCAGAGGAGGCGGCGGCCACGCTGGGGGAGGCGCAAGCCGGGGGCGGTGTCTTGGGCATCGAAGACTCATCGCTCGACGCTTTTACCGCCACGCTCGGGGCCATCGCCGACGACACCAAAGAAGTCTTCAGTGGCATCGGAAAAACGTTCGAAATCGGCATCGACGAAATCAAAGACCAAGCTCTGAGGCTCGCCAAGTCCCTAGGTATCATCTCGCCGGAGTCGAAAAAGACCGCCGCTGCGCTCGGTGTGGTGGCTGGCGCCGCAGGCATGACGGAGTCCAACATAGCCCAACTAGGCGGAGCGGCCGGCGGGGTAGCGGAAGAGCTTGAGTTCGACTTCTTGGGCGGCATCAAGGAGGCGTTCGCAGCTATTGCCGATGACCTGAATCAAGTAGCCGACCGCGCAGAGCTGGCGGCCGGGGTGGACGAGGCATTCACCAAAATGGCCGCAGAGTTTGACGCGGTGGCCACGGGCATCGGGGGTGTTCTGAAATCAGCGGGTAGCGGCATCGTCAACGCACTGGGTGAAGCCGGCGAGCTCGTCAACGCTGCCATTTCTGGAGCAGCAGAGGGCGGCATTTGGGGAGCCATCATCGCCGTCATTGCTGAGTTGCTGACTCAGGTTGACGAATTCACGAGTATCTCCGACCGCCTGAACGAATTTCTGAAACCCTTGCTCGAAGGCTTCAACGATCTACTCAAGGGCATCAAGCCGCTGATCGATCTCGACCTGGGATTCATCGGGACCGCGTTCGCGCTTATCGGCGCCATTTTCAAAACCCTAGGCACTGCACTGTCATTCGTTGTTAATTTCCTCATTGACGTTGCGACCGAGTTTGTGCGTTTCGCCCAAACTCTCGGCGTTAATGTCGGGACTGCGATCGAAGATCTGCAGCGCACCCGAATTGATGTTTCGGTCGATGACTTCACGGATACGTGGGACCAATTTGGAGACGACGTCTCGAAGGTGTGGGAAAGCGGCCAGAAAAAAGCCCAGGATAAAATCGCAGAGATCGTCAGCGACTTTGGAGATGCCGTGCCGGCCGGCCTCGCGGACACTCTTCGCGGAGAAGAGGAAGCGCAGCGTGGGTTTGGGCTCTCGCTCGGGGCCGCGAACAGGGGCCTCGATGATTTCAGCAAGGGCCTGGGCGACGCAAACCGGAAGCTTCTCAACGTTCCAACCGGGTTCGACATCGTGGCGGCCGTACGTTCCGCCGCGGGTGTCGGGGCAAGCATCCTTGGCGGCGGCGCTGAGCCGACGGCGGCGATGGCTGGTGGTGCGGTTTTCACCGGCAACACGTTTCTAATTTCAGCCGAAGACCCCGAAGAGTTCTTTGACCGCCTGGAGGAGATCGCGGAGGATCGGACCTTTGCGAGTTCGGGCGCCGGGGTTGACGAGGCTGCGGAGTTCTCGTTGCCTCAGACCACAGGGCAGAACGTCTGATGGAGTTTAAATTTCTAGTGATCAACGGATGGCGCGCCCGCGTCCTGGACGACGGCGCCTCCAAGAGCTTCGAGAAGATCGGAGATCGAGGCCGAGCGTTCACCGGGCGCATGCGGTCCACTCGGCGAGCGCTCAAGCGCAGATTCCGTGGAACACTGATCCGTAGCACGCGTTCTTTCGCGGAAGCATTCCAGGCGGCAGTTTTGGGCCTTGGCGAGCGTTGGCCGTTTGACTTCGAAGACACCGCGCGTCTGAAAGAGGATTTCTTTTCCACAAAGGGGCTCGGTGCTAAGCCGAGTTCCGATGCGCTTCTTGCGTTCGGCGTAGCGGCCGACGGCGCCGCTGTCTTTAACCGCGAGGGAGAGACGGAATCCCAGTTTGGCAGCGGCTCCTTAGCTTCGACGTTGGCGATCGCGAACATTTTGCCCGATGATGTTCGCGACGTTGAGGGCGGTACGACCGCTGGATTCACCGCCATCGGCACGGGAGCAATCAGTCTCGACACAGCCAACAAGCTACAGGGCACCCAGTCGCTCAAGGCAGTCAGTATGAGTGCGCTCGACGGCTTCGACACGGATTTCGTTCTCGCATCGCCGTTGACCACCTACACTCTCGTGGTCTACATCAAGCCCGTGACGGATCCGACAGTCGACATCATTTCTATCTCTCTGTTCGACGATGACATTGGCTTTTTGGCGGGGGGCAATATCAGCACCTTCGATTCCACAGGGAAGTGGGTCAAGGTTGAAATCACCGGCACCACCGGGGACAGCGCGACACAAATAAAACTCCGAGTGCAGATCGCGACCGCGGGCCGAACGTTCTTTTGCGACGCGTTCCAGATCGCCGCGGGCGACATCGATACGGCGATCTGGGTGGATGGCTCATCGGTTGTCTCAGATCTCATCTACCCGATCGGCTTTCTTGATGGCGCGGCCGACGTTACCGCCAACTTTTGGGTTAGGGCGGATGCAGTGAGCCCGGCAGGACAGTCGATCATACTGCTAATGAGCCCATCCTTTCTCGATACGCGTGGGTTCTGTATCGATCGCGCGCCTGGCGCAAATCAGATCCGATTTTTTACTACCGATCCGGACACAGGGGTTACGACTGGCATCAGCGTGTTCTCCGTTTTTGATGGAGCATGGCACATGGTGACTGCCGTGACGCGCTCCAAGCCCGTGGCCGGAGAGAGCAAGATGGATCTATATGTTGACGGCCTGTCGGTGGCTACAGCGAGCCCAGTTGGATTACCGGTGATCGACTCTAGTTTTGATATTCGGGTCGGCCATAAGAACGCTAACGATCTGTGGTGGCCAGAGCATCGCGGCCTGCTCGACGATGTTTCGATCTATCCCTACGCGGCACATCCCGATCAGATTGCTGGGTGGTTTGCGCTGGGCGAAGCCCTGGGTGATCTGCCAGAGTTCAAGGCCTCCGGCGACTTCGTTGGCGATACGCAAGTCATCGTAGAAGGCGACGTGGGCGAATCTCCCTATGTGGCATTTACCGATCGTGATGGCGTGCACCACAACGCAGGGCAAGAGGTGAACTTCACGCTGGACGAGGTTTGATCCGTGCGAACGATCACCGACGCAGAGGATCGGCTTCTTACTCGAAAGCACCGGGCCGAGCACGTTCGTGTGCTGATCGATCGAGACGGGGCCGGGGACTTTGCAGATGTCACCAACCTACTGAACGGCCGTGACTTTCTACGGTCGGTCCGCTGGGGCGAGAACATCGACAATCCCGTCGCCACAGCAACGATCACGCTGGTGCGGGAAAATTACGCGCTGAGCCTGGCCCCGTTGGCCGATAATTCGAAATTCAATCAGACCTCGCAGTTCATTGAGATCAACCGGCTGGTCCGCGTTGAGACGCAGATTCAGCCGATGGACACGCCTCTGGACGCCAGCGCATGGGAACGCCAGTTCGACGGACGTATCAACAAGATCGAGTGGGGCGGCAAGCAATCCCGTCTGGTGCTCAGGTGCCGCGATCTCGGCGGCGAGCTGCAGGACGAGTTCATAGAGACCCAGATCCGCCACGGCGGAGACTTCCTTGGCGGCGTCGACGTCGGCGCAGCGCCACAGCAACTCGACACGACGATCCAAGACATTCTCGATACCCACGCAGATTCACCGCCGACGCTGCTTGTTGCGACTACTCCAAGCTTTGCAGTCAACGAGTACCTGCAGCAGAAACAGCCGATCATGAAAGCCATCCGCACCCTCGGGATGCTGATCGCCTTCGATGTCCGCTATCGATTCGACAACGCCGGTGGGACTCATCGCCTGACGCTGATCGAGCCCGATCGCTCGCCAGTGGGAGTCGATCGCGAGTTCGGACCGGACGACTACGACGATCTGCCAAGCGTCTCGATCAACGCGGTCAACATACGCAATCGTATCCGGGTGATCTACCTCGATGAAGTCACCGGGGTCCGGACGGCAGTGGAGGTGAGCGACGCCGCGAGCATCGCGCGTTTTGGTCCGCGGTTCATGGAGATCACCGAAGGGGCCGTGACCGTCATCAAGACGTCGGCGATCGCCCTGCGGCTCGCAAACGGCGCCCTGGCGGAGCTCAAGGATCCAGACCTGGAGGGAACGGCAAAGCTGGACTACTTCTCCAAGGTCCAGCTGATGGACTTCTACCGGTGGACTGAAAATAACGTGCACTACAGCAGCTCGCAGGATCTGGCGGTCGGCGGATACGATCACGTGGCCACGATCTCTGGTGGACGCTCCAGCATCAAAACCACGATGCAGCTACGCGGCAAGCCGAGCATGGGCAAGAAGCGCTGGCTTGCGCTCGATGGCGGTCGGCCGGGCGTCGCATCCTCCACCGACACCGACGGCCCAAAGCGGCCGGGGATCACCTTCGATGTCGGGATGGGGTTGCTGACGATCCACATTGACGAGCCGCCCGAACCCGACTGGGACACCACCGAGGTCTATCTGTCCACCGCGACGATTCCCGCGACGTCGTTCCCGGACCGACCAAGCCCAGGGCTGCTGGTCGCCTCTGGACGCCAGAGCCGGTTCGATCTTGGCGCGCTGGTGCCGGGCTCCACCGTTTTCGTGCGCGCCATCGTCGTCGACGTCAAAGGCAACTTCATCGACACCACCGACCTGGTCACCCAGGTGCCGGAGACGGTGGGGGTGTTCCACGAGAACAGCGATACGTCGCGTATCAACATGGTGCCCAATGGCGACTTTGGACAGACGACCAAAGACATCGTCACCGTTGCGCCCGATGGATGGGATGTGATCAACCGCCGTACCGATGTGGCTCTCGGCGTTTGGGGCACTGATTGGATCGAAGACACATCGATCCAGCAGACCGGTACGCGTTCGGTCAAGTCTCCATCGACTAGCGTTCTGAGTACGCGGATCGAGAGTGCGCTTTACCCGGTCAGTCTCAACGTGCTCTCTTTCATCACCTGGTCGGTTCGGGCTAGCGCTGTCGCGGCCGGCAACATCGTCAAAGTGGGCTTCACTCTCTACCGGGCCGACAAGTCGGTAATCACCGACTCCGATGTGCACAGCGGCCCGTTGTCAGCGGTAGACACTTTCGAAACGTTTTTTGCTTCTGTCTATCCGAATCTGACTCCTTTCTTCGACGACGCTTTTTATTTTTCGGTGTTCGTCGAGAAGGATGCGTCGGTCAATTTCGATCTCTTCTGCGACCGCGTATTTCAATGGCGCGGCTTCCAGGCGTTTGAGGCTTTTCAGGACACACTGGAATCGGTGCCGGGGTCGACGGATTTCAACCCGAGATTTCAGACTGAGGTGTTTGATTTTGGCGGTGCGACTCGGGGCGCTACAAACTTTGGGCTGGACGTCGGCACGTTCAACCGAATTTATCGCGTGCTCGAACCTGGGCGTTATGGGTTTCAGGCGGGCGTTGCCTTGTCAGACGTGCCGGCCTCAAGGCAGGTCGAGGTCGGATTCCATATCAATGGTACACGGGTCAAAAAAGGCGTGGATGTTAGAACCTCGGCTGCCACTGGTGCTACCGGGATTCAGCTCACGTGCGCGGCGACGTTCGATCTTGCCAAATCCGATACGGTCGAAGCCTACGTGCGGCACACAAACGGCTCCAACCTAAACACCATCGTCGGCCGCGACCGGACCTATTTCCACGGGGGGCGGGTCGAATGAGTCACTGGGCCGCCCAACTGGTTTATGAGGACGTGCACGAGGCGTTCTTACTCAACAACGATCCGACCGGCACGGCAGTGGGATCTTGTTTCGAGATCACGATCGGCGCCGCGCCCGGTCCGGTATTGTGGGCGGCGTACAATCCGCATGCGGCGAAGACCGTGTCATCGCGTGGACACATGCTTGCGTTCGAAACGATTGCGGTGCAGGTCGACGGCAGCGATATCGCGATGATTGAGCCCGAGGGGGGTACGGATCTCAGCGGCGCCACCGGACCAAGCGCTGCCGCCCTACAAACCACGTTCGAGACCGGTATTCTCACCGGCTATACCTCACCGGTCGCGGCGTCGTTCCTGTACGCCAGCAGCAGCATCGTCGAACTCGAGAGGGCGATCACCGAGAACACGGCATGGCAAATGCTGGGTGGCTCCCCGACACACCCAACATTCTTCGGTATCGCCGACGCCGAGGATATTGTGATCAAGGCCTCCGGCGAGATGAGGGTCTCGGGTGCCGGAGTTGAGTTGCGGATCGTGCGGTCGTCGGACGGTGTTGCGGTCACGTCAGCATTGACGCCTGGCGATACCTCTGGAGCTTGGGACCCGTTCAGCCTCACAACCGATGTCGCGCTCGCACTCACCCCGGAGACCTATATTCTAGAGGGTCGCCTCAACGGCGCCGCGCCGGCGTCAGTGCGGTTTACTGTGCTGCAGCTGCGGGGGGCCAAATGAGTCGACGCAGGGCAGCGAAGGCGGCTGAGCGAGAGGCCGCCCGAAAGCAGGCGTCTGAGCGCGTCGCAGAGGAGCGAGAGCAAAGGAACGCGGAGGGGCTGGCGCGCGTCGCAGAGCGGAAGCAGCGGCGCGACACGGCCCTTGCTGCGGCCTTCAACGGCACGAGTCGCCGCACCGAAGCTCGATCAATGCGTATGAGCAGGCGCGCTCTCGACCGCATTCTCGACGGCAAGCGTGGCCCGACGCTCGAACAGATGTCGCAGTTCAGGCAGCGACACGGTATCCAATTCGACGTGTGGGATTCGATCTACGTGGGTCGTCGGTAGATGTCGGCCGCCCCGATACCACCGCGCCGCGACGACCGACCCGGTTGCAGGCCGCAAAGGCTGCAGCACTCGTCTAGCAATATTTTTAGGGAACCGCTAGGATTGACCGAATCGAGCCGGACACAAACCGAAGGGATCGAATCATGAGACTTTTCACCGCCGCAGTAGCGCTTTGCATCATGCTGCTTTCGGGCACGTCTCTCGCTCAACCAACGTCGTTGAGCGCGCACCAGGTGCCCAACCAGACCCCTGAGCTCGGCGCCGGCGCCCCAGCGCCAATAAACGTAGCCTGTGCCGCCAATATCGGCCAGGTGGCGACCAGCGCCACGCTGTGCGCGAGCTTCGAAATCAACATGCAGGGCTTCACAGAAGCCACGCTAATCGTCGAATACACACGCGCTACGGCCTCTGCGATCCACATCTTCACCGACGGCTCCATGGGCACGGCGGCTACCAGCGCTACGCGTCCTAAAATTCTTGCGGGCGATATCCCCTGGGGGCAAGTCATGCTTGGGGATGCAGCGGTGCACCCGGTAGTTACAATGGCCCCCGAGGATGTTGAGATCCTGGTCGCGGCCAATGGCGTGTTCGAAATCGCTTTCGACAAACTAAACACCCCGTTTGTGCGGTGGAGATTTGAGGGCACCGGGGCCGCGGTTGGTGATACCGTCCGGGTTTGGGTCACCAAGAGAGGCCCATCCAAGTGAGAGGCGCAATATGAGCGACGCGACCCCAACCCGCCTGGGCGCACTGATCGTCGCCCTCGCCGTCATCGCAATCAGCGTCGGCGTCTTCGTTGTTGGGCCCGATGCGGTCAACGCGGCGGTCGCCAACGTCAAGGGCGGCGGCGGTCCAGGGTCCGACACCACAGCCATCCACGACAATGTAGCCGCAGAGATCTCCGCCATCACCGAGAAGGTGGCGCCTGTCGCCGCTGACTTCTTGATCATCGAGGACAGCGCCGCCGCCAACGCCAAGCGGCGGGTGCAGATCGGCAACCTGCCGGGCGGCGGTCCAGGCCTGGCGCAGGGCTCGGT
>SDBU01009903.1_pt1 | contig 10629 bp, 8 predicted proteins | sample 2277071 | NCBI WGS metagenome assembly SDBU01 (sample SAMN10397929, study PRJNA504765) | marine sediment metagenome | isolation source: marine sediment core GS08_GC12, 126 cmbsf | place: Arctic Ocean: Gakkel Ridge, Loki's castle | collected 2008
GGGAGTTTTGAAAAGAATCAGGGTGTCAAGACACTAGGTCAACCGACACCCTGATTTTACTATTTATCCAATTGAATATCAATATATTATGGATTTTATTATTCCGTTGGTAGCGGGGGTTGGATTCGAACCAACGACCTTCGGGTAGTGGGTTCGAAATAAAATGGAGATAGTTATTCACAGTTGAATAGAGTAATTTATTCTCCAGTAAGTTTCCTGTAGGCCATTTCAAATAGAGGTATATAGTCTTCCGTTTTAGTCTTTCTAGGTTCGATATAGTAGACCGCTTCTTTCCACTCACTATCATACTTAGTCATTGCAGTCGAAACACTTTCTGCTGATTTTTGCTCCAACTTAAAGAAAAATGCAAAGGTCTTAGACCCTATCCATTTGATACCGAAGGCATTAAAGAATCCTGCCTTAAAACTGCAATAATGCTTGTTGTACTTGGTTTCCAAAGACCACCCCTTCTTATTAATTATAGATTCAACCTCTGATATATATTTGAGGAATTCTTTGGCGCTATCCTTGTTGTATTCCGTTTTATAGAAATTTTCATCATAGGTCCGCAATCCGCTTACAGGTTTTGGTCTTACCCCTTTTTCCTGTTCCAATTTGTTTACCAATAGAATTTCATGTTCCTCTTCAACCCATCTCTTTACTTCAATGAGATCAACATGATAGTTAATTTTATTGACGATGTCTAGTGTTGATCTCAGGATTATAGGGGCCATGACAATAATTCTTACCTGGAAATCATCCCAACTTATTGACAGTCCGTCGGGCCTATCTTTGCATTCTAGCCAAAGAGATTTAATTGAGTCAGGATTCGTTTCAGCCCAAAAAGCATACTGTAGAACCTGGGGAATTATGGCCGCATCAACAGCTACATTTTTCATCTCAACTATGCAGACATTTCCGTCATTATCTATACCTACAATATCTGGTATTCCCGGTTTATTCCCGCCTCTAACTTGCCTTTTAAGCAGAAATACGTCTTCTAGTATTTCAGGGATTTCAAAAACTGCCTTTTCAAACTCTTCTTCAGTTTTAAATTCTGTTGCTAATAGGCTTTTTGTTCCCTCTTTGGTTTTCCAGAATAGGTTTGCCATATTATCCCCCAGTAATTAGTCATTCTATTTATATATCTATAATATTACCATTAAAATACATAATTTGGTAGACTCGGCGGTATCATATGCAGTAGAGACGTGGTAGCTCACTAAAAGTACAACGTCGAGAATCTAAACTCTTGACAAGTTTGATATAGTCTACTAAAGTCTGTCTTACCAATAACAGGAGCAGTAGGTGTGCCAGTTAATGTATTCGTAAGCTTCGTTCATGAAGACCAGAAGCAGATGGAAAGTTTCAGAGCTCTAGCAAAGAATCCGAATCATAAGCTTGTTTTTCAAGATCGGTCGCTCAAGGAACCAGTAATTGATCGCGCCGGCAATCCACTACCATATCCACCGCACGATCGAAGATCAAGACCAGTCAGAAAAGAGATTGAGGGATTGCTTGATAAGGCAAGTAGAATGGTTATTCTCGTGGGTAATTCTACCCACAAGAGCTATTGGGTGAACTGGGAAATCAGAAGATTCTACGAGATAAAGAAACTGCTACCTGGTAAGACCCGAAAGAGGATTCGAGCCATAAAATTGAAAGGTTGTGAGAACTCAAACCTTCCCAAAGCTCTTAAGAGTCTATCGGTTCAGATTATGAATTGGAATCCGACAGCACTGAATAAGTGGTTGGATGAACCCCTAAATGCATAAGTGAAGTGTGCAGCGCTGACCTTGAATGCCGTAGCTTATCCCAGGAGCGCCACATCGCGAAACAGGGCTTGGCTGACTCTTAATGAGTAATGGGGGAGGCGATACGCACGAATATTTGATACCCTGACTTAGGTTCAAGGGGTTAGTGAGAATAACAAAACGTCAGAATGTGCAACGATGAACTGCCGAAGCCTAAAGCCAGTGTATGCCCTCTCCAAATCCATCTGGCTGGGTCTTTAATAGTAATCGTCTAGCGTTTCATAAATCAACTGGCTCGGTATCTGTGGTGGTAGGCCGGTACTGTCTTCCCGCACCGCATATCTCCAGGAAGTCGCAGAATCGACATAGTGGGCCAACTACTTCAGGATAGTCCCTCTCTCTTGTGCAACTTCCTGGGCTATCTCTAAAACTTTGTCTCGTGCATCTTGCACATCACCCTCAGCAATAGAAAAGGTATGCCACACACTGTCAGCTAAGTATAGATAAGAGGCTTTTGACACTGGGTAGCTTAGTGTTCTTGAGAGGATTAGCGCATATACCAGAAGTTGAAAGGTGTCTATCTTCTCAGCCATACTACCCGTTTTGTAATCAATAACATGGAGGCTGCCATCATCTATTTGGTCAATACGGTCTATCTTTCCGTTTAAAATTAAGTCTTCGGTAATAGGAGCTTCATGGAATCTCTCTAGCAAAAACGGTTGAACATCTATTCTTTGTGTGTTTACGAACCACCGAAGTTGAGCCAGAGCCTTTTCACCCCATTCCCGTTCCTCTTCCCTATTGGCAAATCCCTGACGACTTTGTCTCCATTTCTTGCGGAGCAAATATTCTATCGTTTCTATAGTTCTTTCTTCTTCAGGAATGATGCCAAGGAAATCTGCCAGTGTAGAATGAACATTCTCTCCCATCGTGAGCCATGGCCAGGGTTTCCTGTATTCTCTTATCAGTCTATCTACATAATGGTATTTATACCGTCGTGGGCATTGCCGGTAAATGCCAATTGCGTAGGGTGATAGTTTGAGCACTGTCAGCCATCCCTAGATTCTTCCAATAGTTACGAATAGGATAACACCGCAGAATGGGTATAGCAACCCTTAGATATGACATAGAGAATCCTTGGTTGTTGCTCAAGTTAGCTTTCAAGAAAGTGGTGCCTTATAGAACTTCAAACTATCCTGAAAGCTAACTGCCCTCGTATATCTCTGCACCATTTCTAAAGATTCCTAATCTCTTTACCGAGTGAAGCAACTTATAGTACAATTAAGAGGGTGGTTTTGTTATGAATATTCGTATGCGAAAATATTTGGTATTGATATCAATCATCCTGATTGTTCTAATAATTAATGCGTGTGCTCGTGCTCCCACTGGTGTAGACTCTGCATTGGTAAGGGATATATCTAAAGAACTTAGATGTACATGTGGCGATTGCGAACTGGTTTTGAGTAACTGCGATTGTCCTAGAGCTAGTGAGTTGACTGCTTTGATTGAGAATAAGCTATCTCAAAGTCAATCAAAGGAACAAATTATTCAATATTTTGTTGACCAGTATGGGGAACAAGTACTGGCAGCACCCCCTAATCCTTAGTCAGGGCTCAACCTACAATAGTAGAACAGAGCTTCAAACTATCCTCAAACCTCACTGACTGTTTCACTTCCTCAATGCATTATCTAATCCCCACCGAAGCGTCTCACTCTCTGACGATAAGCTTGTAGTGCCTTCGCCAGCTCTTTGCTATCAAAATCGGGCCACAAAACCTTGGTGAAATAATATTCACTATAAGCAGTTTGCCAGATCAGAAAATCTGAGAGGCGAAACTCACCAGCAGTATTGACTATACTGTTTTCAAGTCCCTTTCATATGCTGGAGCTTTAGTGTAGTCCCATAAAGATGGGTTGTCAATATCTGAAATCTGGGCGTGAGGAATATACGGCTTTAGAGAGAGCGACGTTTTCTTACTTCGTTAGTAGTAGTCTATTAATTATTTCCATGATACGGTTACTATCAGATGCCACTTGTTCTATTAGCGTGTTTAGCTCAACTCGCAGTTTATCTCTTTGCTCTTCAGAGAACACTGAGTGCTCCGGTGACAAGTAACCAGCTATGACAAGTAGTTCAAATAGGTCAAAGCCTAAAGGTTTATAAATCAATTGTAAAGTGTAGGGGGAGGGAGAACGCTGCCCTTTCTTGATTCTACCCAAGTGTGCAATAGACACACCAGACATTTGTGATAACTGTTTGAGCGTAAGCGGTATACTTTTCCTTTGCTGCCTGATTATTTTACCTATATTTGGATTGGTACTTGCTACTCTTCGCTTTACCATGCTCACTTATTGTAACTTGGATGGTTTAGTATAAGCAAAAGAGGCTTTTTCGTTTTGCCACCTCACTGGAGATAAACCCCCGGATGTGCGGGATGTAGTCAAGAGTTTGGAGAAAGAGGTGGTTTATAGTTCTTTCTAGCCATGATGCCAGTAGCCAATGGGAAAGTGAGTAATTTAGTCGCATAGTCAATGTTACAAGGTGGCATTTGTCAAGACTCTAGGTGACAATTGACAAATCATAATGTTTGGTTTGTCTCTTCTCACGTGTGAATCACAGAATCACACTAGAAACCTCTTGACTTTTGGCACAGAACGTAGTAATTTTTGGAGACAACAGGGTAATCTTCCCTACGAGCAAGCGAGTGTGATGTGGTCAGCATGAAGGGATATACTGCTAATGTAAAGGAGGTAGACAGTGGATTGCACTACGCCGAGGGTTCTTATCGTTGAGGATGAGGAAGTATTGTGCAACGTTCTCTATGATGAACTCAGGGATCAGGGCTATCTATGCACCAAAGCTTTCACTGGTGAGGATGCCCTTATGAAATTCACAGCGCAAGAGTTCGACCTAGCATTATTGGACATTATGTTGCCTGGCATGTCAGGCTTAGAGATACTGAAGGACATTCGGCTAAACCGCGGTAATATCCCGATTATCATGATAACCGCCGTCAATGACATCGAGACAGCTGTTAAAGCTATGAGGTTAGGGGCTTCAGACTACCTTGTCAAGCCATTTAGTTTAGATACATTAAATTCCAGAATATGTGAGGTATTGAAGACCGATAACCGTTTACTGGAGAATGAACGTGACAAAACATCACAGGCTGTTGACGGTGAAGGGAATAGGACAAAGCTTACAGATGGGTCTCTTGGTGAAATGGGTGCCATAGCCTACGGGGTAGAGACAAAACATGACTTGCTTGCTGGTTGTTCAAAGATAGTGATTGAAAGAACCACTGATATTGCCCGGCAGCTTGGCATACCTGATGAAGAAATTGAGGCATGGGTAGCTTGGAGAAAAATTGTTATTTCGGGAAGGGATACGGTGATCCAATCCTCAATGGATAAACTCAGACAAAATCAACAAGCTAGGCTGATAATGGGAGTAACGGAGTCAGATTTGGACAAGCCAAATCCCAGTAGGTCTCAGAATTGAGGACGAGAGAGTAAATATAGTAGAACTAATAACTATTTAGGAAGTAGCTGGGTGACTGGGGATACCAAGAAGACCTGTGACTATTCAGGTGAGGTCAGACCCTTGTAACAAATGTTGGCTATAGTTGTAGATTTGAGAAGCCCTCAATCAATAAGTAGTAACGTCGAAACTCGGTTAGAGCAAGTCAAGTATCCTTTCTAGATAAGATTCTACACTAATCGTAGTGGTGAAATAGTATGGAATTTAATGGGAAGCTAACGCAGACTTATTTTAATCTTGCTTATAACCGAGTTTATGACTTTACCACAGCGCGACTCAGTCGTTATCAGAAATTACAGGCGACGTGTATTGGTAAGCTTGAGTTGAGGGACAATGACATGGTGTTATGTGTGGGTCTCGGTACTGGAAATGAAGTTTTTCATATTTTGCAAAGAAACAGAAATGTCAACGTCGTAGGAGCAGACTATTCAAGAAGTGCGCTGCAAAAGGCGTACAAGAAAGCATTGATATGGGGTAAGGAAATCGAGGTACTTATCATGGATGCCCGGCGTTTGGAATTTGCAGCAGGAAGCTTTGACAAGGTGACAAGCATTCATGTCATGGATTTCATAAAAGAGAATAGGGAAGCCACTAATGAAATCTTCCGGGTATTGAAAGATGGGGGACAGTTCGTAATAACCTATCCATCAGACAATGAGAGTCCACGGTTAGGATACAATTTACTGAGAGATAGTATTCGCAATAACCTCAACTCGGGAAAGCATCGTATCAGAGCTCTTACCGAATCCTTAGTACAAATGATGGTGGCTATTGTTTACCTGCCCCTTCTTTTCCGGCCAAAGCGGAAATCCTATTCGCGTAGCGAGTTGGAGGCAATGATTACCCACTTAACGACTGGAGATTTTCACATAGAGGAAGACCCTGTTTATCAAGATTTCATAGTTTACGGCAGAAAACTAGCTGAAGGAGGAAAGGCGAATGCTTCCTGAGGACAAGTATTTCCAAACCCTGACTGAAGATGCACTGTGGCAGAGGTACTGCGGTTTTTTGGACCTATCTGTGGATGAGTTTATGGACATCCAGAAAGAACTTTTGCTGGATCAAATAGAGCGAGTAGCCGACAGCGTGCTAGGCAAGAAGATTATGGGTAGCCGTAAGCCAAAGAGCATAGAGGAATTTCGCCGAATAGTGCCACTAACTAAATACGAGGACTACGAACCTTATCTTAGCGAGCGGCAAGAGAGTGCTCTGGCAGCGAAGCCTGATATGTGGTGTCACTCTGCCGGTAAGGGAGGGAGTTATAAGTGGATTCCTCATAGCACTGAAATTGTCGAAAACGCTGTCCGCAGTTATGTAGGCTGTTGTGTTCTCGCGTCATGTGGTAAAAAGGGAGAGATTAACATTGCACCAGGTGTTCGATTTCTCACCGTTGTACCTTCTCCGCCCTATACATCAGGAACTACAGTCCAAGCTTTTTCTGAGCGTTTCTCCTCGCGATTTATGCCACCCCTTGAGGAGGCACAAACTATAGAGTTTCGAGAGAGGATGAAGAAGGGGCTTCAAATGGCTCTTAAAGATGGGGTTGACATTATCGGAGCCCTTGCTAGTATGATGGTTAGAATGGGTGAGGAGCTAAGCCAGCAAACGCACGGCATGAAATTCTCGTTGTACATGCTACACCCAAGAATAGCGTTCCGTTTGCTCCAGGCCTGGCTACGAAGCAAAAGGGAGAAAAGGACAATACTGCCCAGAGACCTGTGGCAGCCAAAGGGCATCTTGGTTAGTGGCATAGATACAGCCATTTACGGTGATGATGTGGCTCATTATTGGGGGAGCACGCCATTTGAGATCTACGCTGGCACTGAGGGGCTTCTTTATGGCATGCAGGCCTGGAATAAGAAGGGGATTGTCTTCCTCCCTGATATGGTATTTCTGGAGTTCATCCCTTATGAGGAGCTACTTAAGCTCCAAGATGGTAAGGATTATCAGCCCTCCACAGTGCTCCTCAGTGAAGTCGAAGAGGGGAAACTATATGAAGTTGTCATTACGCATTTCTATGGCATGCCGCTTCTCAGGTATCGCCTAAATGACGTTATCAGGGTTATCACCATTAATGATGGGGAGACTGGAATAAACCTTCCGCAAATAGCGTTTCAGCGCCGAACTGGCGAGGTCATCAATCTTGCCTCTCTGGCCCACTTGGATGAAAAGACGCTCTGGCAGGCGATTGTTAACACTGGCATGAAGTACGCTGACTGGGCAGCCTGCAAGGAGTATGACCAGAATCAGAGCTTTCTTCGCCTTTACCTTGAGTCTAAGGAGGAGAAGGGGGCTGGTGAGATAGAGACTATGATTGATGAGCAACTCAAGATAGTTGATACAGACTACAAGGATATCGATTACTATCTGGGCCTCCAACCAGTCCGAGTGACTCTTCTTTCACGAGGCACGTTCCGGCGTTACATTGAAGAGAGAAGAAAGGAAGGTGCTGACCTGGCCGACCTTAAGCCAGCTCATATCAACCCACCCGAGGTAGTTATTCAGCGTCTTCTTCAATTGAGTGAGATGAGCAAGGAGAGATGATAGGTGTTCTTTCTGACCCAGCTTACTTTCTGACGCCGCTGATTGTCGCAACTGTAACCCTTTTCCTGCTCATCATAGCAGCAATTTGGTCCCGCCGAGATTTCAGCAGCGTGCTATTCTGCGGTATTCTTGCGAGCTTGGTGTTGTGGAATTTGTTTGTTTTTAGCGTGCGGTCCAGTCCTGACATTCGCCATGCTCTTGCTTGGGCAAGAGCAGAAATTGTCCCTGCAGTGGCTGTGTTTGTGCTGTATTATCACTTCACACTTATCCATACAAATACCAGACGGCAGAGGCGCATTCTTCTTGCCTCTTATTTGTTCTTGGCAATAACGGTGGCTCTTGCGCCGACGGATCTGATTTTTAAGGCGGTGACTATTGAAGATTATGGCTATAACCTCATTATGGGTCAGGCCAGTTACTTCCTGTTACCCGTTACCCCTCTTCTTATCTTAGGAGGAGCTAGAAATCTGCTCAGATACTACAAGGTCTCCCCTTCATATGAAGAAAAAAATCGTCTGATTTATCTCGTTGTCGCAGCAGCGTTTCCTCTAATAGGAGCACTCCTGGACGGTTTTACGAATCTGCCCCCAGCCCTAATCTGGGGCAACCTGATTTTTTCTATTCTATGCACCATAGCCATCGTGAAATATCATCTGTTGGATATCCGCATTGTTTTTCGAAAAAGCCTGGTTTACCTACTGGTGAGTGTCGTGGTGGCTATCCCTTATGTAGGTATATTGGTGTTGATTAGCGAAGCTTTTAGGCCGGAACTAAGAGCATGGTGGATTTATGCTCTTATGATATTGCTTTTGGCCATTATCCTTCGGCCGCTATACGGCTGGGCACAAAACTTGGTGGATAGGCTGTTTTACAGAGACAGATATAGTTACCTGAGGGCACTGGAACATTTCAGCCGTGAGACCCGAAGTATCGTGAACTCCGACGAGATGGCCTCTACCTTGGTTAAGCTGGTCAGTGGAGCACTGAGGAGCTCAAACACATGTCTCTTGCTGCCGTCCGACGACAACAGTGGTTTGGCTGTAGTGGCTTGTGTCGGACTGGATAACCCTCCCTCAGGAACTGTGCTAAGGAACGAGAGCCTTCTTGTCAAATGGTTAAAGCTTCACCGGGACATTCTACCTCATGAAGATTTTAATGTCATTCCTCAATTACAGAGCCTTTCGCTCAGAGAAAAGAATAACCTGGAACAAATGAGGGCAAACCTTTATGTGCCAATTAAGACTGGTGAGCGAGAACTATCTGGGCTGCTGGTTTTGGGACAAAAGCTTTCTCAACAGTCCTATTCCAGTGAAGATAAGCAACTGCTTATAACTCTAAGTAGTCAGATGGCAATGGCATTGGAAAACGCACGGCTATATAGCAATGCCCTACGGGCAAGGGAAAACCTGGAAACATGGCTAAACGGCATGAGCGATTGCGTAATGATTGTAGACACAAACTATACGATGCAGTTTATGAATAAAGCTGCAATAGACACGTTTGGTAGCACAGCTGGTGAGAAATGCTGGAATGCTCTTAGAAAAGACACAGCATGTCTGGGCTGCCCTGTCCAGTATTATCATCGTGGCAGTAGGCACGGGTTGCGCTACAGTGTAGGTGTTGGAAATAGAGAGTATGATATTGCCATCGCTCCACTTTTAAATCCGGACGGTACCTTATCCGTCATTGAGGTACTAAGAGACGTAACGGAGAGTAAGAAGATGGAGGAAAGGGAGAGGCGGTTGAAAGAAGAGCTACTTCTGTCCAGTCGACTAGCTTCTATCGGGGAGCTGGCTGCCGGTGTTGCCCATGAGATAAATAATCCTCTTACCGTGATAATAGGACTTTCTCAGCGCCTATTAAGAAAAATAACAGACGAGAAAGTTAGACATGATTTGGAAACGATACATAGTGAAACTTGGCGTGCTGCCAGAGTGGTGGAGAATCTCTTAGCCTTTGGCCGGCAAAGGGAGCCAAAAAGGGAATATTTAGATATAAATGAGGTTGTGCAAAAGGCTCTGGAATTGAGGGCTTACGAATTAAAAACGAGTAATATTGGAGTTATACTAGACCTTGCCCCTAGCCTTCCTCAGATAATGGCTGATTTTCACCAGATGCAGGAGGTTTTCTTGAACATCATTCTAAATGCTGAGCAGGCTATGACTGAGGTAAATGAGGTAAATAAGAAAGGGAAACTCAGAATAACAACTGAGGAGATAAAAGAATATATAAGGATTGCCCTTGCTGATGATGGTCCCGGGATTCCAGACGAGTACCTCCATAAGCTCTTCGATCCCTTTTTTACCATGAGAGGAAATAGAGGTGGCACCGGCTTAGGGCTTAGTATCTGTCACGGCATCGTGACGGAGCATGGCGGTAAGATATACGTAAGAAGTAAGTTGAGGAAAGGAACTACATTCTTTGTCGAATTGCCGATTATGAGTGAAACAGCTGACAAAAACAAAGTTGCGTAGGAGAAGGCTATGCGTGGGCAGCCTCAGTGCGAACCATCCTGATGATTTAACCGTTGCCACATCAAGGGACCGGTTGCATTTCTGAACTACCTCTGCATCAAGCCAATGACAAGTGACACCGACTTCCGTTCCATGACTTCAGCAAGCTAAGTAGTCCTTCCCCATAGGTATGAGATGCCCCCTCGTGGTTGCATCCTTTGCCCATGGTGTAACAAAAAGCCAGATTGTTACAGTTACCTATTTCAAGTAAGTTTCAAACTATCCTATAGTATTTCTGGTGGAAATCCTATCGTCGTGCCATTCAGTCACGCTACTT
>SDBU01009904.1_pt1 | contig 10627 bp, 5 predicted proteins | sample 2277071 | NCBI WGS metagenome assembly SDBU01 (sample SAMN10397929, study PRJNA504765) | marine sediment metagenome | isolation source: marine sediment core GS08_GC12, 126 cmbsf | place: Arctic Ocean: Gakkel Ridge, Loki's castle | collected 2008
TGAGGGATTTTTTTGATGAGCAAGGCCGCACAAGGGTTTTCGCCCGAGGCGTACTTTAGTACGTCGAGGGCGGAAACCCGCGGAGAACGCCGCTCATCGTAAAAATAGCCATTTATGGATGGAAACTAGTTAGAATGATGACCGGAAACTATAAAATTACAAAATTTGGTCTTATGCGCCACGCCCAAACAGAATGGAATCAGCAAAAAAGGGTTCAAGGCCAAAACGACACACCTCTAACCGCCCGTGGCGCACATCAGGCCAAAGAATGGGGACGGCTTTTAAAGACTCAGCAATGGGACCGGATTATTGCAAGCGATGTTGGCCGTGCGCTAAAAACGGCAACCCTGATCAATATCTCACTTCAGATTCCTTTGGCACCCGATCCCCTCCTTCGAGAACAAAACTGGGGGCAGTGGACCGGCAAAACCCTGACGCAAATTGAGCAGGAAATTCCACTTGTTTTGCCAAAACAAGTATCTGAAGGGTGGGAATTTTGCCCTCCCGGTGGAGAAAATCGCTATATGGTATGGGAAAGGAGCCAAAGGGCGCTGAAAGAGGCGGCTGCAAAATGGCCGGGAGAGACGATTCTGACGGTTATCCATGAAGGGGTGATCAGATGTCTTATCTACCATTTGTTGGACCGACAATTTCTTAAATCGGAGCCTCCTATCCTCAAGTCACAACATCTTCACTGGTTGATCCAAGATAATGAGGGACTCCGGATTAATGAAATAAATGCACTGAAGTTGAGTTAAATGAAGATTATTCACTACTGCCAGTATATCTGGGGTGTGGGCCATTTTTTCAGAAGCCTTGAAATCTGCCGGGCTTTAGCCGGGCACGATGTCCTTCTGGTTACCGGAGGCCCACAAATCAACGCATCTCTGCCCGACCATGTCCGGGAAGTCCGGCTGCCCGGAATTATGACCGACCGCAATTATACGAATCTTTCCACCACAGAAAAAAGCAAATCCTTTGATCAGGTAAAAAGGGAACGAAAAAAACGCCTTTATGATCTTTTTAATAAAGAGGCTCCTGATTTTTTTATAGTGGAATTATATCCCTTTGGCCGCAAGTTTTTTCAATATGAACTTGACCCGATATTAAAAGCGATTCGCAACAAAGCCCTTGGGTCAGCTCGTGTGGTTTGCAGTCTTAGAGATATACTGGTGAAAAAAAAGGACCCCGAGGCCTTTGAAAGACGTGTTATTGACATACTCAACAGCTATTTTGACGCCCTGCTGGTTCATGCCGATCCTAACTTGGTTCGGATAGACGAAACTTTTTCCCGTGTTGATGACATTTTAATTCCCGTGGTCTATACAGGTTTTGTGGCTCCTAAACCGGCACCGGATGCCAGAGAAAGGCTTCGAGGTCTGCTTGGCATCGGCCAGGATGAATTTCTTGTGGTAGCAAGTGCGGGCGGAGGAAAAGTCGGCGCAACGCTTTTGGAACCTCTGGTAAGTGCATGGCGGCAAATAGATTTAAAAAATTCCCATCATCTTCATATTTTTACCGGCCCATTCATGAGTGAGGCAGAGTTCAACCATTTGAAAGAACTTGCCCATAAAGGGATCAGGGTTCAGCGCTTTACGAATGATTTTCTATCATATCTTAAAGCTGCCGATCTTTCTGTCAGCATGGCCGGATATAACACCTGCATGAACATCCTGGCCACACGGATTCCTGCTTTGGTTTGGCCTTCTTCTCAGGATCGGGAACAGGGTTTTCGTGCAGAGAGACTGTCACGCCTGGGAGTACTGAAAATATTGAACGAAGGGGACCTTCACCCTTCTCGTCTAGCCGCTGTAATCAGCCGGGCTCTGTCCCCAGACCCGCAGTCCCGGGTCGATATCGATTTGAACGGAGCTATAAATACGGCCAAATGGCTTGAAGCATGGGTGGAATCATAAATATTTGGTCACCCTTAGATAGCGTATTTGATATCGCCTTTTTTGAAAAATTCTGAAGCCCGACGATTTTCTAAACCCTAACTTATTGAGAAGTTACTATTAAACTTGTATATTAAATAATGACTTGTATGGAAGGTTCGTAAAGAAAGAGTAGAGGTATGCACAACAATAGTGTTTTTGCAGAAATGAAGGGATCGGGTCGCGTGGATCGACAGGTGGTCCTCCCTTTCAAAAAATCGCTGGAAATCGCTCTTAAAAGCATCAGAGTCCGTTTTTTCCGCTCCATGATTACGGTCCTGAGCCTTGCTTTGGCCGTTTCCTTTCTGAGTTTTGTCAATGTGAGCACCGATGTGGCCAATGGTCTGCTGGCCACGGATGATTTCTCATTGCGTCAGAAGTTGATTCGGTCCGGTTATGACATAGGGCCTGAGGACCTAAGGGTGGAGAATAGCCCCAAACAAAAATGGATTGTAATCCTGTCGCTGCTGGTTTGTGTTGTGGGGATCGTCAACGCCCAGCTCATGGCGGTAACCGAACGTTTCCGGGAAATCGGAACAATGAAATGCCTGGGTGCCCTGGACCGGTTTATTCTGAGACTTTTTCTGCTGGAGGCCGGTATACAAGGACTGGCCGGGGCCGGGGTCGGGGCCCTGACCGGCGGCCTTTTTGCGCTGATCAATGCGCTCATCAACTTCGGTACCGTCTCCATGGTATTTCTCTCATGGCCGGATGTAGTCGAATCCGTTTTTTGGGCCACCGGTGTCGGATGCCTGTTGAGTTTGCTGGGAGTTCTGTATCCTGCAATTGTGGCTGCCAGAATGCAGCCGGTGGAGGCGATGCGAGTCGAACAATAGCTTCCAGGTTCAGGGGTTCAGGGTTCTGGGTTCAGCGTTCAGGGTGCTGGGTTCAGGGTGCTGGGTTCAGCGTTCACTAGTTACTAATTACTGATAACTGATAACTGGTTACTAATTACTGATAACTGATTACTGATTACTGATCACTGATTACTGGGTTCCATAGGGGTAATACAACGAGGCGGCCAACCTCTGAACCTTTGAACGTTGAACCTTTGAACCCAACTTTTTGATTAGAGATGGAGCGTTTTGTCCAAAATTGAACCGCATCATCTATCATTATTTACGAGATCTGAAGATATGAAAAACTACAGTAATATTGTTCGCGTTTCCAAAGTGACCAAAACGTTCCTATTAGGAAAGGTTGAGGTCCATGCATTGAAAGGGGTGGATCTTGAGGTAACGGCCGGCAAATACATTTCCATTATGGGGCCCTCCGGTTCGGGGAAAAGTACGCTCTTCAACATGATCGGCGGACTGGACAAGCCCACAGAGGGCAAAGTTTTTATCGACGAGGTCGATATCGCCCAGCTGGATGCCTATGAATTGGCCTGGCTGCGTTGCCGGAAGATCGGCTATATATTCCAGACCTTTAACATCATCCAGGTCATGACCGCCCTGGAGAATGTAACCCTGCCTATGATCTTTGCGGGGATGAACAACGATCAGGCTGTAGCAAAAGGGATGGAACTGCTAAACCTGGTGGGACTGGGTGACCGGTTTCGCCACAAGCCTTCTGAGCTTTCCGGAGGTCAGCAGCAGCGTGTGGCTGTGGCCCGTGCCCTTGCCAATGACCCGGCAATTATCCTGGCAGATGAACCTACCGGGAATCTCGACCTGAACACCGGGGAGGAAATCATCAATCTTTTGAAGCGTCTGAGCAAGGAGAGAAACGTTACAGTTATATCCGCTACGCATGACATCAAGATGTTGAACGTTTCGGATCAGGTGGTCTGGATTCGCGACGGACAAATAGATAAAATCGAAGATCGCGAAGAACTCTCCATTTCCATAGGGCAGATTGGTACCCGAGAACGAGAGGGAGAAAGTTGAGACTCTTGAAAAACGCTCCCTTTTGTCCAATTCCGGCGCCCGCCCCGTGGAATGCCGAGCCTATTTTTCTGAGGCGACATGGGCTTATCCTGGTATTTTTGTGCGCCTTTGTGATTAGTTCCCCGGTTATGGCCGCAATCCAAAAGCCGCCGTCTGACGAATTTGTGGAAATCATTAAAACCCTGGCAAATGCGGGAGACAGAAGTACAGGTTCCCGGGGGCACAGAGAGGCCGGCCAATTCATAAAAATGATGTTCGCCCGGCTGGGATACGGTCAGGTGGAGTCACATAGCTTTTCAGTCCCTGTACGCATGCATCGGCGCAGCACGCTTTTTTTGCCGGAACGCAACCAGGGCGTTCCCATAAGTCCCATGAGAAGTAATGCTATTTCTCCCGAGACCATATCCCCGCAAGGTATCAAAGGGCCTCTTGTTTATGTCGGTTTGGGTGAGCGGAGTAACTTTAACGGCAAAGCAATTGCCGATGCCGTTGTTCTGATGGAGTTAGACTCCGGAAAGAACTGGCTCAATGCGGCCGCACTCGGTGCCAAAGCTTTGATCTATGTTGATCGCGGCAACCTGTCAAGGTTGTTTTTTGAAGAGAAAACCGAGCTTTCTCCGGTACAGTTTCCTCGTTTCCATATCGCTAAAGATCGGGCTCGAGACCTTTTCGGCGCCTTTGAAACCGCAGAAGAGGGCCGGGTGGCAGCCAAGGTAGCGCTCTTTTCCGAAATCAAGTGGGAAGCGACTTTAAGCGAAAATATCTATTGCTTGATTCCCGGGATCGACCCCCGATTAGCAGAAGAATTGGTAATCGTCGAAGCCTTCTACGACAGTACAGCGATAGTTTTCGGGCGGTCACCCGGTGCCGACGAGGCCGTTAGCGTGGCCACCCTTCTGGAAATGGCCCGCACCCTGAAAAGAAATCCCCCTGCCAGGTCCGTTCTGCTGGTGGCTACAGGCGGTCATGCCCAGACGCTGGCCGGTATGCGTGAACTGATCTGGAGCCTTAGAACAAAATCCAAGGAACTGAAAAAAATAAAAAAAGAATTAAAGGCTGCTGTAGAAAGAAGCCGATCATTGCTCGATGCGCTTGAAAGTGCAGCAGCATCCGATTCGGCATTCGAGATTCCGGACAGGGTATTGAAAGATGCTCTGCAGGATCGTATCAAAACAGAAGATGACAGCATCTCTCGCCGCCTCATGCATTTTCGGCTGCAACAGAAGGAAGCCTCCAATAGCGCCGTCATTAAGGAATTGGCCGGGCAGAGATTTCTGCTGCGGCGTTTTGACCGGCGGACGACCTTCAAAGACCTTGCAAGGGATGAACGTCTGCTATTGAATCGCTTGATTCCGCTGGCCCAAAAAGACCATGCCGCCGTTCTTGCCGATTCGAAAAAACAGCTGAAAAATCTCAAGAGTGCCTTAAAGTTTCGCAAGCTTGTCAAGTCCAAGAAGCTTGCGGCGGTGGTGTCACTCCATCTTTCCAGCCACGGCGACGGGTTCGGCGCCTTCAACCAGGGCTGGCTTTACCCCTTAAAGTCGAATATCAACCGGGTTGCCGCCTACGGTACGATTGATGAGGTGCTGCGTCAGGCCGCATTAAAAATTGAAAAATCGATGGGATTTGATCCCCTGTTTCAGGATACTCTGCGGCCCAGCCGGCGTGCTCCTTGGCAGAGCTATTTTCTCGATCGCCCTCCGCTGGGCGGTGAGGTGAGCGCCCTGGCAGGTTATCTGGGTTTGAGTCTGGTAACCGGTCATGATGCACGCTTTAACTGGGGCACGCCCGATGACATTCCCGCAAAAGTTAATTTTGAGTATGCTTTTAAGCAGAGCGTTCTGGTGAGCGGTCTGGTTGAATCGTTGGCGCAAGCGCCACGGTTACACGGCAAAAGTTTACCCGGAAACGGCTTTGCCACCGTAACCGGACGAGCCAAACTGCTCCGCCAGGGAGAACTCTTTGCCGATCAACCCGCTTCCGGAACGGTTATTCTCGCCTACCAGGGAAAAGGTCTTTACTATGACATGGTCGATACCCTGGGAACGTTTCGCTTAAAAGGCGTGGCCACCAAAAAATTTGTTTTGGACAAGGTCATTATCGAAGGATACAAGTTCGATCCGGTTACCGGATCTGTGTTGTGGGCCATCGATAAAAAACAGACCGGCAAGCCTGCTTATCGTCTCAAAATCCGACGGAAATCAATGGAAACGGATCTGGTTATGTTTGCCTGCAAGCAGACCACGATTTTTAACCTCCTTGAACCACGTAGCTTTCGGTATATGACCAGAATCCAGCTCATCGACGGCCGACGGGAGACGCAGCCTTTGCGTTACTGGTACAGCAGAATCGATACCCGTTCTTCCATCATAAGTTCCATCTATTTAGAACCGGGGACACGCCTTAAACTGACCCTTTCCGATACGATGCTACGAAAAAAAATGCTACTTCTCAATGCCACCGAAACCCACCCGGAAGGGGTCGGGTACCTGGTGGATGAATGGCCCTGGATATATCATACAGAGTTTAAAGTGGCCCGGGATATGTGGATGCTTTTAGGACCCAGAATTGCTAATCTTGAAAAACACGGGATATTTAATGAGAAAATTCGTGAACTGCAGCAGAAGGGAACGGCCGCGTTGCAACAGGCCGAACTGGCCCTGGATTCAAAATCTTATGACCGCTATTTCGAAGAAGCTTCAAAATCATGGGCGCTGGCCAGCCGTGCATACAACCAGGTGGAAAAGACTCAAAAGGATGTTCTTTTCGGCGTTCTGTTTTATATCGCTCTATTCGTCCCCTTTGCTTTCTGCGCGGAACGTTTTGTTTTTTCTTATGCCGATATTCACAAAAGAATCGTCGCATTTTGTGCCATACTGATACTTCTTATCGTTGTAATATATCATGTTCATCCCGCTTTTGATCTCGCTTATTCCCCCACCGTCGTGATTCTGGCCTTTTTTATTATGGCCCTTTCACTGATCGTTACCCTTATCATCTTTTTGCGGTTTGAAGAGGAGATGGCGCTCCTCCAGCAGCGGGCCAGACAGATGAGGGCTCCTGAGATCAGCCGCTGGAAAGCCTTTACAGCAGCCTTTTTTCTGGGAGTGAGTAATCTCCGGCGGCGGCCGATACGGACCGTGCTTACCTGTATCACTTTGATAATACTTACCTTTACCATTATGAGTTTCACCGCGGTTAAGTCTCTGCGACACCATTCGCGTCTTTTGTACAGTCGCAGCTCACCTTACCAGGGTTTTTTATTAAAGAATTTTAACTGGAAGGACCTGCCGCCCGAGGCCCTCGATATCTTGGTGAATGCTTTTGAAGAAAAGAGCAGGGTGGTGCCGCGGGTCTGGCTGGAAACTGATGACAAAACGCGTGCAACCCAGGTGCCGTTGCGATACAAAGATCGCTTATATGAGGCGCGCGGAGTTTTGGGTCTTTCTCACGAAGAAGCAAGCGTCACCGGTCTTGACCGGATTCTTGTGGGCGGACGATGGTTTCAGGAAAAGGAACGATATGCGATTCTTTTACCGGAACGGATGGCCCGGGGCCTGGGCGTAGATCTCAAACAGCCCCAAAAAAGTATGGTCACTTTATGGGGTATTCCTTTTGAAGTCGTGGGAATCTTTTCCGGCGAAAAACTTCAGAAGCGCTATGATTTGGATGGTGAGCCCCTTACCCCGGCGATTTTTCCCAGCGAAGTCTTGACGGATATAACAGAGGTTGAGATGGAAGCTATGGAATCGGGTGAAGACATCATAACATTCCAAAGCCGGTATCAGCATATTCCCGGCGACCTTACCGTGATAATGCCTCACATTACACTTCTGGCCGCCGGCGGCCACCTCAAAAGCGTGGCCGTCCATCCCGAATCCGGGACGCCGACGCGGGTTACGGCCATGAATCTGGTGGATCGTTTCGGTCTCACTCTTTTTTCCGGTGAGCCGGACGGCACGTTTCTGTACCATGCCAGTGACACCATAAGTTACAGCGGCGTCCCCAATATTCTGATTCCCTTGATAATCTCCGTTTTCATCGTCTTGAATACCATGATCGGGAGTGTTTATGAACGGAAGCGTGAAATCGGAATCTATACTTCGGTGGGGCTGGCCCCGTCTCACGTTTCCTTTCTTTTCATTGCCGAGGCCATGGCCTTGGCGGTGTTAAGCGTCGTCTTAGGCTATTTGTTGGCACAGTCTACCGCCAGACTTTTTGGAGGGACTTCTCTTTGGGCCGGGATTACGGTCAATTATTCCTCTTTGGCAGGGATAGGGGCTATGTTGCTGGTGATGCTGGTGGTACTGGTCTCGGTAATATACCCGTCAAAGGTGGCGGCGAAGATCGCCATCCCCGACGTCGAAAAATCTTGGACTCTGCCTGAACCCCGGGATAACATGCTTAAAACCACCCTGCCTTTTTTGATGAAATTAAGGGAACTTCGGGGCATCGGGGGTTACCTTATGGCATATTTTAAGGAACACCTGGACGTATCCCATGGCCTTTTTTCTATCGGGGAAATAGAATATCCGCAACAGTGCCCCATGCTAGATAGGGCCGGCCAAATACAGCCGGATTGCACCGAGAGGGATCATTGCGAAAAGGTGTGCCTCAACTTTCGTATGGATATGTGGCTGGCCCCTTTTGATTTTGGCATCATGCAGCAATTGGAAGTAACGTTTGTCCCATCAGCGGAAAATCCCGGATTTCTGGAACTCAAGCTGAAGCTGGTGAGAAAGGCCGGGGAGGCTAATGCCTGGCTGCGAATTAACAAGACCTTTCTCCATGACCTGCGAAGGCAGCTTTTGGCATGGCGTTCCCTGGACGAATCAGCTCTGGACCGCTATGATAAAAGTTTGGCTTCAGTTACAAAGAGTTCAAAGTTGATGATCTCGTAAAAAGTCACAATATGATGGAAGAGACCCCAAATCACACTGCCGAAAAACTTTACAAGGGTGCTGATTCAAACAAGACCGGCCACCAAATTCGACTGCGGGCCGTTGTTCTGGGCCTGATTCTCTCTATAGCAATCGTCGTCATTACTCCATTTAACAATGCTTATAGGCATGCAACACCGCTTGGAGGGGGACATTTCCCTCTGGCGCCATTTTTTATTCTTGTATGGCTGACGGTTGTATTGGCCGTAATCGGAAAGGTGTTCAAAGGCCGGGCCTTGTTTTCGGGCAAAGAACTCCTGATGGCCTGGATTCAAATGGTTATCGTTTCAGGCATCGCGTACACCGGCCTGGTTCGTACATTATTTATCAATCTGACGGCTCCTTTTCACTTTGCCAGCGTGGAGAATCGATGGGGAGAGGTTCTAGTGCCTCTGCTGCCCAAGGATTTGTATCCTCAAAGCCCCGGCGCCATCGAAGGCCTTTACAACGGTCTGGCGGGGGGACGAAGTATGGGATGGTGGGAGGTACTTCAGCAGATCCCCTGGAATGCCTGGCTTCAGCCCCTTCTTATTTGGGGTGGATTTATTCTCCTTTGCTATTTTGTAATGATCTGCCTGATAAACCTTTTGAGCAAACAGGCGCTTGAAAATGAAAGGATGCACTTCCCGCTGCTGCGTGTGCCCCTGATGCTGGAAGAGGCCCTGGATAAAAACGAGGTGGGCCGTTTTTTTACCAATCGATTTCTGCTGGCCGGTCTTTTGATTCCGGTAGGACTCCATCTGGTAAACGGTCTGCATTTCTATTTTCCGGCGGTTCCCCAGATACCCACGCTGATTCTTGCCGGCCCCTATTTCCCCAAATACGGCCTGTTTTCCGGTTTCCATAAGCTCAAAATTTTTATCTATCCGGCCTTTATCGGTTTTGCATTTCTTACTACCAAACAGATCTCCTTTTCTTTCTGGCTCTTTTTCATTATAGGGGGGCTGCTGACCGGTTTGTTGAGCATTTTGGGCTATAACATCCCGGCCGCCGCCCTGGGCGTTACATTCGGTCCCACTTTATCCCGGCCCGAGGAGGCCCAGATGATCGGTGCTTATGGGGTTTTCTTTCTTTTTCTCCTCTGGTTGGCCCGCCATCATATTAAAAATGTGTTGCGTAATGCCTTGGCCTTTAGAAAAGGAGACGATTCAGGCGGGGAATGGTTTTCTACCACAGGGTCTTTCTGGGGTTTTGTGGTAGGATCGCTGGCAATCATGCTGTGGTGCCGTTACTATGGTATGCCCTTTGTGGTCTCTTTTTTACTTATCGGCGCCTGTTTCATGGTCATGCTCGTGGCTACCCGCGTCATTTGCCAGGGCGGTATCGCCTACTTTACCCTGACGGCAGCACCCATTGACGGTCTTCTTTTTATTTTCGGACCCGGATTTTTCACAAATATCGGACTTCTTATTGCCGGGGTGGTCCAAAAGGTTCTATTTGTGGACTTGAGGGAATCCCTAATGCCGTCGCTGCTTCATGCCCGTAAAGTTACACAGAATATAACCAACAGGAGGATAGTAATAGGCGGTATCATCATTACGCTGATTGTGGGTGTGGTAGTCTCTTTTCTGGCTATGCTGGCGCTGAGTTACAAATTCGGCCTGCGGGAATTGCAGGTTGATTGGGCAACCCGTACCACCGTAGCGGTTTATAGTAAAATTTACACCCTGATCGAATCGCCGGTTGAAGCCGGCCGCTGGGTGCAGATCTTTGCGGTTGTCGGGGCGTTTGTTATGCTGATTTTGGCTATTTGTTATCATCGCATTTATTGGTGGCCCCTTCATCCTATCGGTTATCTGACCGCCTACAGTTCGGCCATGCGGATTCTCTGGTTCAGCTTCTTTATGGGATGGCTGTGTAACGC
>SDBU01009905.1_pt1 | contig 10627 bp, 10 predicted proteins | sample 2277071 | NCBI WGS metagenome assembly SDBU01 (sample SAMN10397929, study PRJNA504765) | marine sediment metagenome | isolation source: marine sediment core GS08_GC12, 126 cmbsf | place: Arctic Ocean: Gakkel Ridge, Loki's castle | collected 2008
GGTCATCTGTGCTGCCCGCAGGGAGGAGAAATTAAAGGAAACTGTTTCATTGATAAAAAAGGAGGGTGGAGAGGCATTATACATTGCCACGGATGTTACTAAACGGGAGCAAGTGGACAAGTTGTATGAAACGACAATAAAGACCTATGGTCAGGCTGATCTACTTTTCAATAATGCAGGCAGCTTGAATGCGGTTGGTGCAACCTGGGAATTGGATATTGATCTTTGGGGGCATGATGTAAAAGTCAATTTGCTAGGAACGTATCTTTGCTGCAGGGCTTTTTTACAACATATGATCGAGAGGGATAGTGGTGTGATCATTAATATGGATGGGGGAGGAGGAACACCCGGACCAAATGTTGGTGGTTCTGCATACGGTTGCTCAAAAGCTGCAATTGTTCGTTTTACAGAAACAGTTGCGAAGGAATTAGATCGAATTAATTCTTCAGTTGTTATATTAGCAATGAATCCGGGAACTGTACGAACGGAGATGACGCTCAATGCAATATCTACTCCTTATAAAGCCAAATGGCTAAAACATCTCCCCACAATATTAGGATCAAAAGAAGAAGTGTCTGTTACTGCTTGTGCAAAATCTGCAATTAAGCTGCTTAATATTTTAAGTCCTGAGCTAAAAGGTCGAGTGTTTTGGCATAACACAAATTTCGATTTGGTCCAAAAAAACAAACATCAAATTATGAAAGATAATCTGTATGTATTCCAATATAAGGTTTTATAAACTTACCATTTTAAGGAGTATAAAATGAAGGGTTTGAAGAAGGGAAATGTTGCTTTAGTTACTGGTGGTAGTTCCGGATTAGGAGAAGCAGTAGCTTTTGCTTTTGCGAGAGAAGATGTTAAGGTTGTCATTGCTGACATTGATGAAGTGGGGGGAATTACAAATGTAAATAAAATAAAAGAGAACGGTGGGGAGGCAATGTTCTTCAAAACAGATATATCCAAGAATGATGAGGTGAAAAAATTAATTGAAGGGATTATTGATATTTATGGGCGTTTAGATTATGCAAATAATAATGCGGGAATTGGAGAGCCCAAACGAGTTAAACTTGCCAAAGTAAGTGAGGGGGATTTTGATAAGGTTCTCAGCGTAAATTTAAAGGGAGTTTGGTTGTGTATGAAGTATGAGATTGCCCAAATGAAAAAACAAAGAAAAGGTGCGATTGTAAACACATCTTCAGTTTGTGGTTTAGTCGGTTCAATCCCATTACTTAGTTCTTATGTTACTAGCAAACATGGAGTTATTGGAATGACGAAAGCGGCTGCGATGGATTATGCAACTGAAGGCATTCGAATTAATGCTGTTTGCCCTGGCACAGTTCTAACTCCACAGTTAAAAGAAGTTACAAGAGATAATCCAAAAGAGATTGAATGGCAAGCTAGTTTACACCCAATGAATCGTCTTGGAAAACCCGAAGAAATTGCTGCAGCGGTACTATGGCTGTGTTCAGACCAAGCTTCATTCATTACAGGTTATCCATTAGCTGTTGATGGTGGATTTGTAACCGGCAGACCTGATTCATTAAAACCAGGGGAGTAAATAAAGGAGATAATCTATGACATACCCAGTAAGCAGAAACTATGGATGTCGATTAATCACAGAAGGCACGCTAAAGGGAATGCGTACTGTTGTACTTGAAAACCAGAAACTGCGGATCACGGTTCTTGTAGATAAAGGAAGCGATATTTGGGAATTCTTGTACAAACCAATGGATATCGACTTTATGTGGCGTTCTCCTTTACTTTTAAAAGATCCTCGCTTTTTCGTACCTACTTCAAGCAGCGATAAATGGGGATTCTGGTTCGATTACCTGGAAGGGGGGTGGCAGGAGATATTGCCCAGCGCTGGTCCAGCGTCAAGCTATAAAGGTGCGGACTTCGGATTGCATGGAGAATCGAGCACAATCCCATGGGAATTTCGTGTGTTAGAAGATAGACCTGAGAAAGTATCAGTGGTTTTTTGGGCACGTATGTATCGCTCTCCATTCTACATAGAGAAAACTCTGACACTGGAAGAGCATTCCAGTATTCTAAATATAGAAGAGGTGTTGGTAAATGAGGGGCGGGAATCAATGAAAATTGTTTGGGGCCACCATCCAACTCTGGGTGAAGCCTTTATTAATGAGAATTGTGTGATAGATACCGATGCAAAGAAAATTCACGTTATTGCTGGTTTACCTTATGAGAAACATCGATTTGATGTAGGAAAATCATTCGATTGGCCAATTGGTATTTCAAAAGAGGGAAAAAAAATTGATATAAGCATAATTCCCAAAAAGCAAAATAACACTGGTGATATGCTTTATTTATCCGGGCTCAAGAATGGTTGGGTAACGGTCACTGACTTGAAGCGAGAATTAGGGTTTGGTCTCGTCTGGCCTGTGGATGTATTTCCATATATTTGGATATGGCTTGTCTGTGGTGGTGCATTTGGTTATCCGTTCTATGGCAGAAATTATAATATTGCTTTAGAACCGTTTACTAGCCTACCAGGACCGGGGATAGCTGAAGCAGTGAAAAATAAAAGCGCCTTGGAACTAGATGCAGGAGAAGAGATTAGGTTGCATATGCAAGCCATAGTATTTGAGGGAGCAGGAAGAGTAAAATTTCTATCGAAAGATGGAAAAATCGAAAGGAGCTAAGTGATAAATTTTTCGTGTAATTTCTATCAAGCGATTGAACCATAAACCCTTGCTCGAGTCAACACTTTGCTAAGCTAGCCCGTTCTGGTGCCGGTGCTGGCTGCCAGCTATCTATACGGTGTCCTGGCGCCTGCAGCGTTTGCAGGGACCCAGCGTGGAGGAATTTCGCGAGGAAAAGATGTTCCAAGGAAAAGCCAACAACGTGGATTTTAATAAATTCGGTTTGGAGGATATATGAATGGGAAAGAACGGATCTTTGCGGCTTTTCGACATGAAAGCGCGGATGCCGTACCCTGGGTACCGTTTGCCGGTGTGCACGCTGGTAAATTAAAGGGCTATAATGCTCGCCAGGTGTTGAGTGATGGCGATAAACTGCTGGCATCCCTGCTGGAGGTCAACCGCGTGTATGACCCGGATGGCCAGCCGGTGCTATTTGACCTACAGATGGAAGCGGAGATACTGGGCTGTGAGCTGATGTGGGCGGACAAGGTTCCTCCTTCAGTTGTCACACACCCCCTTGCGGCTGGTATGGAAATACCAAACATATTTCCTGAGAAAAACGACGGGCGCTTGCCTTTTATCCTGCAAGCCATGCGCACTATGAACGAACGAGTGGGTCATCGTACTGCTTTATATGGTTTAGTCACCGGACCATTGACCCTGGCCACCCATCTGCGCGGGACCGAGATTTTCATGGATATGTTTGACCATGCAGATTACCTGCGTGAGCTGTTGGCTTACTGTACAGAGGTGGGGCGACGGGTGAGTGAGCTGTATATTACCGCAGGCATGCATGTAATCGCTGTGGTAGACCCGTTCGTTTCCCAGATTTCTCCTAAGCATTTCCAAAAATTTCTCAGCCCACTATTCCACGACCTTTTCGCTTTTATTCGTCAAACAGGGGCTTTTTCCTCCTTTTTCGTATGTGGGAATGCAACTAAGAATATCGATGTAATGTGCTATACGGAACCTGATGGTATCGCGATTGATGAGAACATCGACCTTGTCAGCACAAAACAAATCACAGACAAACACAACATCACACTGGAAGGCAATATCCCGCTAACCTCGCATATGCTCTTGGGCAGCCAGCAGGATAATATGAAATACGTGCTGGATCTGCTCGAGGAGCTTGCCCCGAACGGCGGTGTTCCTGCGAATTTGATTATTTCACCCGGATGCGATCTACCTTACGATATTCCAATTGAGAATGTAGTCGGTACCGTTGTAGCTATCCGGGATCCAGTCACTGCGCGTGCAATGTTGGCCAACTACCATTCTCAGGAATTAGATCTTACAACCATCCAGCTGCCGGATTATGAGAACCTGCCCAAGCCGCTTATTGAGGTCTTCACTCTTGATTCATCCATCTGTTCAGCCTGTGGTCATATGAAACTCGCAGCCAAACGCGCTGCTGATGAACTGGGAGATAGGGTAGATATGGTCGAATATAAGATCACAACACTAGAAAATATCGCCCGTATGAAGAAACTGGGTGTGCAAATTCTTCCCAGTATTTTAATCAACGGACAACCTAGGTTTTCATCGCTCATCCCCAGTAATCACGTATTGCTGACGGTGATTCGCGAATATCTTTAAGATAAAAATGGAATTGCATATTATCGGTGGATTTCTAGGCAGCGGCAAGACCACTGCCATTATCGGAGCAGCTAAATATCTAGCTGAGCAAGGTAGACGTGTAGGTGTGATCACCAATGACCAGGGACGCCATTTGGTGGACACCGCCATTATTCGTGCCCAGGACCTGCCAGCCATGGAAGTGACCGGCGGCTGTTTTTGCTGCAATTTTGATGACCTCAACGAGCGTTTGCAGCAATTATTGGATGAACACCAACCGCAAGTGATTTTCGCTGAATCTGTTGGTTCGTGTGCAGATGTGGTTGCCACAGTCGTTAAGCCCCTGCTTGAGCTTGAGATCGGAGCGGTGAAGCCGAATAGTTTCTCTGTTTTTATCGATATCCGATTGCTCAGGCGTTTTTTATTAGGACTGGAAATGCCTTTCAGCGAGGACGTGAATTATATTTTTGCCCAGCAGATCGAGGAAGCTGGTTTACTGGTCATCAACAAAGCAGACCTTATAACCTCGCAAGAGGTTGATCAGATCCTGCAGTTAGCCAGGGATAACTACAGGGATAAACCAGTGATTGTGCAGAGCTCGCTGGATAAAAGCGATATCAAGAATTGGGTGGATGCATTACAGACAGGCAAATATCCCTTGCCTGTGCATTCCCTGGAGCTGGATTATGACCGCTACGCAGCTGGTGAACGCCGCATGGTTTGGATAGACAGGGAATATGAACTTTCTGCCAACCTGCAGGAAATGCCCTCCATCCTTATGGATATCCTTACAACCTGGGAGAACGCAATAGCAGAGAATAGTTGGATGGCTGGTCACGTAAAAGTTGTACTGCAGGCAAACGGTGTTACATTGAAGCTCAGTTTGTCACAATCTGATTCAAGACAAAATCTGGATTTCGCGGATTTCATTGAAAAGAAGGATCGCTTTCAGAAAGATCGGGTAAAGATTTTATTGAACGTGTTTGTGGAAGGAGACTTGGCACATGTGACTTCAGTAATGGAGAACGTGATTACTAACAAAGTTGCTAAATACAAGGCAGGGTTGGAAATGTGCCAATCTTTTAACCACCGACCGGGTTACCCAAAACCCACTTATCACATCTCGAATTAGTGGTAGGAAATAAAATATAGCGATTGAATCTATGTCTTCCAAACCAAGATCAGGAATTGTAGATGAAATTGGAAACAGAACCGCAATTCAATAAAAAGCTGGTGAAGTGCTAGAAGCTAAAATCAAAGCAGTTGCTTATGAGGGGACTGGAAGGATTCAGAAAATTGCATAGGATAGATCGATAAAAATGAAATAATAAAAAGGAGTGTTAGCTAATGAATGAAAAAGCATTTGATCAAGTGGTTTCTCAAGTTGCAGAGGAAGTAATTGACCTGACCCAAAAAATTGTGCAATTTCCATCAGTATTAAAACCGCCTGTTGGGAAAGAAGGGGAATGCCAGGCATTTATTGCTAATTGGATGCAGGATGTATTTGATGAAGTTGATGTATTCGAATTGCCTGAAGCTCCTGGTTTTCTAAAGCATCCTGCCCACTGGAAATACAGCGATTATGAAGGAAGACCAGATGTGGTAGGTATTATTAAAGGAAGCGGTACGGGACGTTCACTTTTATTCAATGGACATGTCGATGTGGTTCCAGAAGATCCACTTCCCTGGCAGCATGCTCCATTTGGCGGGGAATTGGATGATGGCAAGATCTACGGGAGGGGTGCGGCTGACTGCAAGGGTGGATTAGCAGCAAGTTTGGTTGCTGTAAAAGCCATTCGTAAAGCCGGCATCAAACTCAAGGGTGACCTCATCGTGCAAAGCGTGGTTGGAGAGGAATACGCCGGTGCAAATGGTACCCTGGCAGCGGTGCTGCGAGGGTATACCGCCGATGCAGGCATCTCGGTGGAACCTTCCGGTATGGAGCTGGGTACATCAACACGCTGCGGTCGGTTATATGAAATTAAAGTAAGGAGAGACGAAAGCTTGTTTATGGCTTCCGACCAGCAATCTAACCCGGCTTTTCTGATCGCCCGCATGGTGATGGCTATGGAAGAATTCCATAACAAACGCAATGCAAAAAAACCAAAGAATGCAATTTACCACAATGTTCCACAGCCACAACCGGCATCCGTTGTGAAAATAAAAGCGGGACAAGTCGAGCAGGGAGGGCTCATCGGTGTCCCACCAGAAGCCTGGTTACATGCCTGGATTTACGGTATGCCTGAGACCACTGAGCAAGAATTGGATGAAGAAGTGAGAGGGTTCTATAAGAATTGGATTCAAAAAGATGAAACGTTTAAAACCAATCCACCAGAGATCATTGGACACACAAGATTTTTAGAGGGATCGGTTGTTCCACTGAACCATCCTATTGTGAAGACAACCGCGAATTGTTTTAAGAAAGTGATTAAAAAGGAGGTGCCTATAGGACCTACTACTATAACAGGTGACTTGGGAGTTTTGGTGAATTGGGGGAAAACACCAACCATTAATTTAGGCCCTCGTGGAGATCATTACCATGACTCAGATGAATACGTCATTGTTCAAGATCTTGTTGATTTAGTTTCCATCTATGCTCATACAATTATGGATTGGTGTGGAGTTGAAGATTAAGTAAAGAGGAAAAATGAAGAGGTTTGAAGACAAAGTTGTATTGGTTACAGGTGCCAGTGATGGCATCGGGAAGACCACGCTGCAGAAATTCTCGGAAGAAGGAGCAGTGGTTATTAATGCAGATATATTGGTGGCTGAAGGAATTGACGTAATAGAAGAAGTGAGGAAGTCCGGGGGAAAAGGATTATTTGTCAAAACAGATGTTTCCAAAGAAGATGAGGTAAAGAAATTAGTCGATGTTGTTGTAGGTGAGTATGGTCGCCTTGATGTTGCATACAATAATGCCGGTGTTGAAGAACCCAATCCTGGGAAGATCCACACTATCGCAGAAAAGGATTAGGAAAAAGTCATTAATGTTAATCAAAAAGGTGTTTGGCTTTGCATGAAATATGAAATTATGCAGTTTCTTAAACAACAAGGAGGAGTTATCGTCAACGCCGCATCGATTTGCGGATTGGTTGCCTGCCTGAATGTGGGCTCGTATGTTGCTAGTAAACACGCAGTGGTAGGTCTTACCCGCGTTGCTGCGATGGATTATGCCAAAGATAATATCCGGATCAATGCTGTTTGCCCTGGATGTGTACCAACAGGACAAATGATGCGTGTGACCAAAGGTGATGCAAATGAACTGAAACGATTGGAAGGAATCCAACCTATTGGTCGAATGGGCACTACGGAAGAGATCGCTTCAGCAGTGCTATTCTTAGCATCTGAAGAAGCATCCTTTATGACTGGTCATGCAATGGCAGTTGATGGAGGTGCTACGGCATGTTGAAATAAAACCAAAAAAGGTAGCGAATTATGATAATACATCCTGACAGAAACCAAAAGTGCCGAATGATCACTGATTTAGTGATAAATGGATACCGGGCGGTTGTTCTTGAAAACCAGAAACTGCGTATCACGATATTAGCTGATAAAGGTACTGACATCTATGAATTCCTATATAAACCGATGGATATTGATTTCATGTGGCGCTCCCCGATGGGATTACGCAACCAGCGTAATTTTGTACCCTCATCAGGTAGCAAAAACGGATTCTGGTATGACTACTATGAGGGTGGTTGGCAGGATATTCTTCCAAGCGCAGGCCCTACTTGTACTTACAAGGGAGCAGAGTTCGGCTTTCATGGCGAGTCAAGTATTATGCCCTGGAATTTTAAAGTCATAGAGGATACACCAGATAGAGTATCCGTACTTTTTTGGGTGAGGATGTATAGATCACCATTTTATGTGGAAAAACTTATATCATTAGAAGATGGGAAAGCTGTCCTTACTATTAATGAAAAAGTTATCAACGAAGCAAAAGAATCTATTCACCTGGTTTGGGGCCATCATCCTACTTTAGGGCGAAATTTCTTAAATGAACATTGTGTAATTGATACCGATGCTCAGAGGATCAATTCAATGCCAGATTTTGAATTTGAGACCCAACGCATGCCAAAAGGTAAAAGCTATCCTTGGCCTGTGGGAAAAGATAAAAGTGGAAAAAAGATAGATTTTAGCAAAATTCCTTCTCCATATAATAAAACCGCTGATATGCTGTACATGGATCAACTAAAAAACGGTTGGTTTACAGTTACAGATTTGAAGAAAGAGATTGGCTTTGGGATAGTTTGGCCTGTAAAAGTTTTTCCTTATTTATGGATGTGGCAGGTATGCGGAGGGCTGTCTGGATATCCATGGTACGGTCGAACTTACAATATGGCGCTAGAGATTTTCACAAGTTTACCAGGATTTGGAGTATCTGATGCAGTAGAAAATGGGTCCGCAGTACTTTTACTGCCGGGAGAAGAACTATCTGCGGAATTAAAGACTGTGGTCTTTCATTCAAAAAACCGAATTAAACAGATTACACCTGAGGGTAAGATCGTGAATTAATTTTAGTTGATTTTAAATTGAGGATATCATCATGAGTTCAATAAAAATCAAAATACCAAATTCAATAAAGGTTAAATGGCAAGAAATGCTGGATGATTTGGCATCCAAGGCAAACATACCATGTGCCACGGTCACAAGGATAGATTATCCGGAAATAGAGGGATATCTCACCAGCAATAATTCCGATAACCCGGCGGAGGCAGGAGACCGCTCCTTGCTGGCTGGGACATATTATGAAAGAGTTATTAATACAGACAAGGAAATGCTGATACCAAATGCTCTAATCGTTCCGGAATGGGACCATAATCCCGATATTGAATATGGGCTTATTGCCTACTTCGGATTTCCATTACACTTTGCTAGCGGAAAGCCATTCGGCACAATTTGCATTTTGGATACAAAAGAAAATAGATTCAATAAGGAAAGTAGAGATTTATTACTTCAAAACCAGAAGGAAATTGAAACTGATCTTGCTGAATTAGGAGGAGGATAAACGCTTATTAGATAAACAGATGAAACAACCAAAGTAGTTAGAATCTTTAAATTGACAAAACCCAGCATTAAAAAAGTAAGAAAAACATTCATACAAAGAAAACTGAACTATTAGAGGAGGTTAATATGTTGTTGAAAGATAAAGTTGCATTAATCACAGGAGCTGCATCGGGAATTGGTAAAGGTATAGCTAGGCTGTTCTCAGAAGAAGGCGCCAACGTTGTCCTATGTGATATTAATCAAGAAGGAGTCAAAACTGCTGCAGTTGAAATTAAAAAAAACACAGGCAACGACACACTCCCCATAATTGTTGATATTACAAATAGAGTTGAAGTTTTTGATGCAGTTGAAAGTGCTATCTCAGAATTTAAATCAATCAACGTGTTAGTGAACGCGGCTGGGATTGTTCGATTAGCAAAAGCGGTTGATATTTCAGAAAAGGATTGGGACGATACTTTTGCAGTTAATGTAAAAGGTGCCTTATTCTTCTGCCAAGCTGTCGGGAAGTATATGATGAAACAGAAGGGTGGAAAATTTGTGAACATTACTTCAGATTCTGGAAAAAGACCATTTCCGAATGAAGTAGCTTATTGCTCTTCGAAGTCTGCCTTGATTGGTATGACTCGTGTGTTTGCACTCGAATTAGGGCCATATAACATTAATTCAAACGCTATTGCTCCTGGCGCGACTGATACACCAATGTTGAGAACATATTTTATGAAAAACGAGGATGATCGAAAACAATATATCGCTGCAACCGCGCTAAAAAGGATCGCAGAACCACGCGATATCGCTAAGGTCGCCTTATTCCTTGCTTCATCACTTTCCGATCATGTTACTGGCGAAATTATTTTAACTTCTGCCGGAGATGCATTCGGAGAATAAGAAAGATAGAAAGTGAAAATATACCAACTTAAATATATTTTTAAAATAACTATATGCATAAAAGTAAAAAGTGTGGAAAAATTTTATCCTATGTCCTGATAAGAGAAGAATGATTTCTGCTTGTCAGGTCCTTACTCTTTAATAAAATTGAAGAATAATAGTAAAAACACGAGGATAAAATGAAAGCCAAAAATAATGACCAACCACGAATACCAGATTCCGAATTTGTTTTCCGTGTAAATATCCTTCAAGAAAAAATGAGGCAGAAGAAGATTGATATGTTAATCACTCATTCAATGAATTATATTGAACCATCAGTTGTTAGGTACTTGTGTGATTTCTTTCCTGTAAATGAAAATGGTGCGATTGTCTTATTCGCTAAAGGCGAGCCTATTGTTATTTCAGGCCAAGCAAGTCATGCTTGGTCCAGGTTCACTTCACGATTTAAAGATATAAGAGTATTTCCGGAAGTTGGAGAGGTATCTGGTGTCGAATAT
>SDBU01009906.1_pt1 | contig 10627 bp, 12 predicted proteins | sample 2277071 | NCBI WGS metagenome assembly SDBU01 (sample SAMN10397929, study PRJNA504765) | marine sediment metagenome | isolation source: marine sediment core GS08_GC12, 126 cmbsf | place: Arctic Ocean: Gakkel Ridge, Loki's castle | collected 2008
AAAGGCTGGAGAGGTCGGACTAGGCGGAAAACAGGGAACGCTCGAATCATTCAAAACTATTTTCGGTGCTGGCAAAATAGACGAAATCGGGATAGGTGGAAAGAGGCGTGAAGAGTCGGCGGCGCATCAGTTTGATAAGCAGCTCAATATTATCAAAAACTCGCTCCAGAAGCACATGCTCCCCCTGTTTGGTACGCTTGCCAAGACGTTGAAAAAATGGGGGCCTGACCTCGTTAGAACCATCAAGTTTTTACTAGAGAACTCTGCCGGGCTACTGAAACTCTGGCTTGGGTATAAGGGGGTGACGTTCTTTAGGAACCTGATGGCTCCGTTGCAGGGTGGTGGCGCTGGGGCAATGGCCGGTGGTGGTGGATACATGATGCCAGGCGGCCAGATGGTTCCTGCCGGGGGCGGTCAAATGGCACCCGCCGCAATGGGCAGGGGCAGTCAGTTCTTGCGTTCTGGTTGGCGTCAGTCCGGGCTTCGTGGCGAGTGGGTTAGTGCGGGTAGAAGCGGCGGACAGTATTACACGGGTAACATAGCTGGATTCGGTATGGGTGGCATGGGCGGGCCGATGGTAGCCGCTGGCGGCGCATGGGGAGCAAAAGGCGGGATGGCTGCAAGGCGTCCTGGCATGTATTCCAGGGGGCTGAATTTCGGTGCCGGGCTAGCTGGTTCTGCCGTTGTCGGTATGGGCCGATATGGCGGAAGAATGGCAAGGGGTGGCGGGATGTTAATGGGTGGTGCTGGAATGCTCGGGATGACTCAGCAGGTGGGGCCTGCATGGGCAGACATGGGCGCAAACATGGCGTTAATGCATGGTAACCCGTATGCATTGGCGGCGGCCGGGGCGTACAAGTGGGTCGGTGGCGCATACCAGAAATCTGGGGGCAAGGATACTTCGTTTACGTCCCGCATGGGCGGGATGGCCGAAAATCTCATGATGGGGACCTCGGTTCGAGAAAAACTGCACGGCGAGGGCAAGTCAGCGCGTGATATATTTGACAAGAGCCTAGGAGCAGTCGCCAATGCCGCAAGGGCCGCCGCAACCGAACTTGAGAATGTAGCAAAGGGGGGGAAATCGCTAGAGGCATACTACACCGGTTCATCACGAGGTTTTTACGAAAAGAGACGACAAAACAAGCTGCTAAACGAGTACGGTTTCGGCGAATCCATCGGGGTTGGGGGCGGTCTGTTTGGTGGCGGCACGTCGTTCGGAATGGGTAAGACCTATGGAATGACGGCCGGCAAAAAAGTTGCCATGGCCAAGAAACTTGGCGAGGCTGGCCTTAATACGCTTTTGGGAAGGGTTGGACGTGAAAAAGGATTAGCGAAGAACGCGGCCATAAGGGCGATTAGACTAAATACAGACCCGAATTACCAACCAACAGAGGCGGAAATCGAGGGTCAGTCGGGTCAATATTCCAGGTTGAAATCATATGAGGCGGCTATTGATAAACTGATATTGGTGTTCGCGAGGGGTCTTAAAATCAATGTAAATACGGTTTCTGGTGTGTCCCCGGCCTCTCGACTGGCGCTAAATAGCGAGGGTCCAGTAGATGAAGAGGGAGCACCATTGCCTGGGTTATTTGTAAATGACTAGCATACGCGAACAGATAGCGGGAGAGGCCCAAATAGGGACCGTAAAGTTCTGGGCCACGCGAGCCACCCCACAGGCCACACCCCGAAGGATCGTCCAGTATGGTGGCGTTGGGGTTGATGGTGCTGCCCTTGAGGACTTAGGCGAAGATGCAAGGGTTGAAATTCTCAACGCGACGGTTACCGAGTTCGTATACCAGGACCTAAAGGCGATCAAGACGGCTGCTGAGAAGGTGACGATTGTTCACCCTCTGTTCGGCGTATTCGAGGGGCGTCTATGGGACGTTACCTATGACGCCGGACCCAACGATATGGTCGATATCGTTTGTACGTGCATAGAGGACGGAGATCCAGCCGACCTATTCATCACGCGTATAGACACCACCGCAAGCGCCAAGCAATCGGCTACCTCTGCGTTTGACGATTTGGGGCTAGATGATCTCGACGGATTGCAAGACTTGCCCACATCTACGGGACTCCCAGCGGCGGGAACAAACCTGACGAGTAGTTGGAATAATTTCTCCACCGTCATGGACGACGTATCGCAGGCTGACGCACTATTTACGGATGTAGCAGCGGCATACAATGAACTGGCCTCGGCTGGCGGTGAGCTGATAGACGCCATTGACGAGTTTTCAGACGCAACGCAGAGCATGGTTAATCTGGTTGATTCCACATACGAATTGCTTAATACCGCTCGTGACTACGTGGACGCCATGGAAAAGCAGGTATCCGACGTGTGGCAAAACCTGATGATCACAACGCCCATGTCACTGGCTGAGATTGCCCTTGAATTGATTGGAGACGCGAGCGAAGAAACGATTGATATCATCCTAGACCGCAACCCCACACTGATCGATATTTGCGCCGTGCCCATCGGTGTAGAACTGTCAATCCCGGTGAATCTGTGACGGTCGAGTTAGACATAACCCTGACTGACCTGAATACGGGCAAAGCGCATCGTCTGACGCATTGGTCGGAGTACAACGTTACGTCGGATTTAATGAATCCAGCTAGCACGTTTAACTGCACGCTTGCAGCCGTAGAACACCAAAGGGCATTCACCGCCCATGGTGGTCAAAGGGCAGAGGTATTCTCATACGGGGCATTGCAAACAACCGCCATCACTGACGAGCGGTCAGAGGCCACGAATCAGCAGACCACTGACCTACAGATTACCGGGCGTGGGGCTGGTGCGTTACTGATGGACAACTGTGCGGAGGCCGATGCGCTGAGTATGACCAACCGCACGTTGCTACAGGTCGCGGAGCGCATCACAGAGCCCTACCAGCCGGATTTCATCACCTCGATTGTGACGAATAACGCGGCGAATCGGTATCTGGTATCTGGTGCTCGCCCATCGTACTCAAATACGACGAAAACGAAACGCACATATTATCTTGAAGACGATAGCCCTAGTCCGGGCAATAGAGAAACTGACAACCTCAGAGACAAGGACGTAAAAAAGAGGGTCCGCGTCAAGGGTACAAAGGAGAAGCTCGGCAAGGACTCGCCGCTCTATCGAGGGATTAGTACCGACAACCTAAAGCAAACCAAGATCGGCCCAGAGGAGCGCATCTGGGACGTTATCTCAAAATTGTGCCAGCAGATAGCCTGTCATCCCATCGTAGGGGCCGACGGCTCGCTCATCATAATGCGCCCATGCTACGATATTGACAGTACGGTTTATGGCGACGGCATCGTTCAAAAATGGAACAGAAAGGCCGGACGTGCCACGGGCGGGAATGTGATGCTATCCGAATTCTCGACTAGCATAGCCACAAGGCATCCCGAAATCGTAGCATGGGCAACTGGTAAGCCGAACAAAACGGCAATGGGCAAGGCGCTCCTGAAACACACATGGAGCGTTAAGGACCCATGCCCGGCGTTCTGGAAGCGTCTATCGTCTGCCCCATGGCTAGGCGATAAAATCATCCCAGGTCTCGACCGTAAGGTGTTCAAGAACATACGCAACGAAAAGCTAATCAGACGCGTGTGCAGGGGAATGCTAGAGCGTCGATTGATAGAGGCGTTCTCTCTCGAATACCAGGTTGCAGGACATACGATCAACGGCCAAATGCCCGTGATTGATTCCATGATAAACGTACATGATGAGCGCTACGGGCTTATCGGTACGCCGTACTATATCACTCGGGTGGAACGGAAGATGTCAAACTCTGGGAGAACTACCATGCTACGGTTGATCCCTCCAGAGATTTGGTTGTTCTTTGACCACGACAAAACGAGCGACGAAGAATATACAGAGCACATGGTGCAAAGGGTTTTCTGGTAATGGGTCTGGGTGCAAACAGTAGACTTGGGCGGGCCATACGAAATGCCGGTGCGTCAATCTATCGGGTTGCCATTGTTCAACGCAATCTTGAAAAGGGGCTTGCGTTTTTGCAGGCGTTTGGCCATGGCGATCCAGACGACGCGCAAAACCAGGAGTTACTACAAGAGGATGGCCTTGACCATATCCAACACTTTGGGTTTTCGAGCCACCCGCCAAAGGACACAGAGGCGATTGCCGTTGAGTCTGACGGCGGCGCTTGTACCGTTGCCGAGCGATACAGCCTAGAGGAGTTAGCCACTCACGGCACGGCCGACGAAATGCCAGCTCTTGCTGAGGGCAATACGGCGATATACTCCAAAGACGGAACGTATATTTATTTGGACGCCTCTGGAAAACTGGTCATTAAAGCGATGACCGATAACGTCGAGATCATCACTGAGGCTGGTAAGCAGATTAGGCTAGGTCAGAACGGTGCTACGTATCGTGATACGGCGTATGCTCATAATACCGAGGCGGGTGCTAGTAAGGTAGCAAGCGGCGCGGCGTTGAATACATGGACCCATGACGTATTTGATGACGTGGCCGCAATCAAAGTTGACCTGGACAATATCTTTACTAGGATGTCACAGTATGAGCTGGCTATTGATGCAAATTCAGGCTATATAAACAACATCATAATAGATCCCGTTCCTCCATTCCCGCTACATATTGCACAAAGTCCACCTATTGCCATTACCCTAGTACCAGACACAGCGGACGGCATCAACACCGACACCGATCACTCCTACGTATCATCGGGCTCCGATAAGACTGAGGTTGAGCCATGAGCAAAGACACCGAATACAACGCCGGCACTGAGGGCGGACCCGATCACGTCATGGGTGATGACAACAACTATCGTCAAGTAACCGGCGCGTCTTCCAAGGTGGGTAGATGTGTAGCCGCAGAGGCGAAGCAAATAGACGGTGAGTGGATTGGTAATCGAGCATGGAAAAAACTAGAACGCTCACAGGACACGCCTACAAACAGGCGTCTATTCGCGCATCATACCGAGGCCGCGCTTAAGTGGCTAGTGGACAACAAGCGAATCAAAGACTTGAATATCGAAACTGGCGATCCGGCCTATCTATTGGGTCTTGGGATGCTGGTTAAATATACTGACGTTCTCACGGGCGATACGTCAACGGATGGGTTCATCGCCCCCTGGGGTAAAATGTAATGTCTCTCACTTGGCCGACCAAAAAGCAGATATTCGCTTCTATACAGTCGATCTGGCAATCAGAGCGACCTGACGCTGACACTACGAAATATTCCGACCTGTGGTTATTCTCGCGGGTTGGTTCTGTGATTGTGTTTCGTCTCCACAAGACCATTCAGCGGGCGCTTGACGCCGTGTTCCCTACTACCAGCTTCGGGGAGTATCTCTGGAATTGGGTCACTTGGGTAGGGCTTGAAAATGGACAGGGTGGGCTAGGTCAGATCCTGCCTCATATCAGTTCTGCTACAGACGGGTTGAATTGCACGGGAGGCGCTGGGCTGTTAGCCAATGCATGGAAAGAGGAAACACTTACTGATTCGGCGGGCAAGACGTATAAATGCGTAGAGGGCCACGCGATAGGGCCGATTGATATCAACCTAGATGTTGAATCTGTAAACACTGGATTCGGGGTCAACCTTGAATCTGGTACCGTGCTGACATGGGTGACCCCTCCGGCAGGTTCAGACGCTACCGCCACGCTCGTTAAAGATCTAACCAGGGGTCTAGCCCTAGAAGAGGAAGACGCGGGCAGGACACGCCTACTGGGGCGTCTACGCAACCCCCCTGCTAGTGGCAACGTGGCCTCTTGGGTTGCTGCGATAGAGGCAGTGTCAGTCGGAAATCTCAAGGCGTGGGTTTGGCCACAGAGGCAGAATCAACCCCAGGGCTTCGGCCTTACTGACTACTGTGCCACGTACCTGAATGAGAGCGGCACGGATCGGCACATCGCAGCGGCTGACGATATTTATGACGACATTGCTAACGCCGTGTCCGCCGCAGAACCGGCGCTCATTTATCGCGGTTCTCGACAGCTTACACTGACGACCGTACCAGCACCCATTGAGATGACCCTGACGCTTGGCAACGATGCAACTGCCGACCAGAAATGTGATTGGGATGCGGAGAGCATTAAAACCACTGTTCTCACAAACGACGCCAGTGGTCCAGGTATTGAGACGGTAGCCAATGTGTGTACCCAAGTAGCCGGAGATAACCTTTTAGATGTCGGTCACAAGGTTGTCGTTGACGGTATAGAGGGCGAAGTGACGGCGATAAACATAGGTGCCGACCCCAAGGCGTTCGAGGTGGCAGATTGGCCCGATGGCTGGCCGTCTGGCGGTGCTGCTGATTTGCTTTTTGGCTACAGCGTCACCTCTGGCGGTGGTTTCATCGGCTGGAAAACCGAGTACGATAACAACGTGGTGGGCTCTGGGGTTGTCGAGTCTGGACGCGCATACATGGACGGGCGCGGGCCTAACATGAATCGCAACGGCGCACTGTCTGAAATTCCAGGATGGGACTCAACACAGAGACCGCAGCAAATTGAGTCGGCGGCGCATTTGGTTGGCGGTGGGGTGATAACCGATGTAGCTGTTGCAACCCCTGGAGTTGATACTGCGCACGCTGCACAGGACATTGCAACTGCTCTCATTTACGACGTGACCGAAATCATCGTCTGGCAGGTGTTTATCTAATGGCGTGGTCCCCATGGATGCCCATAGCGGCAAGACCGGCATTTTGGCAGGACTGGTCTAGTATATTTCGAGAAGTTATTCCACTCGAATGGCCAAAGCGTTTGTTCGGCATGGGCTCACAGGCGTACTCAGACCTGATTGCGTTCGGTGAATCGTTGGCACTGGCTAGAGACATGCTAAGCGTTTTACAGCACAACATTTGGCCGGCTCATGATGGCAACGACTGGTTGTTTCAGGAGCGTTGGGAAGAGGTGTTCGGCGTCCAACCGGACGGAACCAGAGACCATCGCACTAGTCGTTTGATCGCCGTCATGCGCCAGCGTGGGACCATGACGGAGGCCTTGGTAAAGGCAATCATGTGTCGGGCATGGGGAAGTGACGATCCGAGTATTGTCTCCATTACTAGCCCAGACCCGGCCACGTTTGCGGCAAGCGGTGCTGTCGATGATTGGCAATGGGCGTATCTTGGACACAATATGCACATCTATCACACTGCCGAAACGGACGCCCCTGACCAGGGATTAGCAGAGGACTTGATACGCAAAATCAAACCAACGTGGGAAACGTGGAGCGTTGGACAATACAAAAACCTAGTCTGGGGCACACCCGGAGAGGAAGGCGCTTGGGATCAAGCGACGTGGGGATGAGTATGTACAACAAAACCTGGACGCTAACTGACGAAGACGGAAATCAGCCCACCAAAGAAGAGGTCAAGCTTTTCCGTGGATGGCTGACTCATAATTCATCTAGGCCGATTGTTAATTGTGCCGAAACTGCTACCTCAACCAAATTCAGGTTTGATGAAACAGAGGGGCGGCCAACGTTTGCCGATGCAGCGCAAGCGGCACAGGCACATGCACACGAGGCAAAAGAGCTTAGGTCATTTATTGATGCTGCATCCTTGGCGGTTGAGGCAAAAGACTGGGCCACTGTTGCCAAGCTGTTTGGCAAGGAATAGAAACAAATGGCAACACTATATGACGGAGTTCCTGTGTTCGCGCCAGTTGCGGGCGCAACCGCCCTAGCCGCTAATCAAGTCGCGCTTCAGGCGAAGTTGATTCTCGGGCTAGAGGAACGCGCGCAAGGGATTTCTTTGGCGGGTGGTGTTCTTGGAGATGCGGGCGGGTGGACCATTGCATGGACCATCGGGGGTGCACCTGACCTCACTTGGGTTTCTGGTGGTGGGGCAGGTCAAGAAATTTTGTTCCCTGTAAACTTCAGGGCCGCAGAACGAATTACCGAATGCCATGTAACGCTCGCTGGGGCCGTGGGGAACCCAACGGGCGGGTCAATTGTCCTCTATAAGATGCCGTTGGACGGCGCGGGTGTAGCAGCGGCAATGTCAACGTTTGGCTGCGCTGGCGATTTTTGGGATACCGATGGTGTGATCACGGCGTTTTCGGCTACCGGTCTGACTCTTGATTCATCATCAACTGACTCCTATTTCATCGGCGTCCAGTCCCCAACTGGGGCGGCGGTAGTTTGCACGCTCTACGGGATCAAGTTAGTCACCCAGTTTCACAAGGGTACCTAGCCTAGTGTACTACCGACACAACGAACAAGGCACGCGACTCGCATCGGGAGGTGATGGCTGCATCCCGATAAGTGAACGACACCGATCTACGCGTGCCGCTGAGGTCGGTGCAGTAGACCTGAATCAGCGGTGCGTCTTCTCCCACGGCAACGACGAATTCACCGGCCTCGTCAGCAATGCCGGTATATACGTCCAGAACGGGAGCGTCATTGGTGCGCAAATCAGGACCAGGGTCTTCGTTGCAGCCAAGGGCGCAGAGACACAAAACCAAAATCAATTTCTTCATTGTACCCTCCTCTGATGAGATTCAACCATACCAGAGATCGGGTACACTTGACAACAGAAAATCCTCGGGGTACAATTCCCGGAGATAAGGGGCAACGATCATGGAGCGTCACTCTCCGAAAACCACGCCTTACGTACTAGGCGGCGCAGAGACCACAGTTTATACGTGGGTGCAGCACGAACTTCCAGCCGAAGTCCCTGTCACTTTTTTCAATACCGGCTCCGAGGTCGTCAAGCTGCGGATTCAGGGCGATGCGAATTACATCCCCTTCAATCCGGGAACACTGCTGACGTTTAATCCGTCTGGCAATGTCTATGCAACGACTGACGGTGGGGTTGCTAATCTTCTAGTCTGTACTGGCATTAGGGCCGGTACTTCGGGCGTTTCTTCTACAGGAGCGGCCACATCAACCGAGCTATCAGCGCTAGCAGCTGCCTTTGGACAAAAGGAACTGTTGGCGGCGATCTTACGACAAGCCCAGCTCACGAATGAACACCTCAGTCGTATTAACGACGAGCAACTTTATGAGCGGGACTTGTCGCCTCACGTCTTAGGCATGGGCGATATCTAATCCCGCTCCACCACAGGAGCGATCAGATGACTCAGATTCAAGCAGTAGGCGGCCAGCCGGCTGGTGTAACCAACGATTTCCGTGCCATGGTCGAGGGCTTCGGGCGGGGCTATGACCTCGTTAACACCCTCGCGGGTTGGGGCTTTAGCGTGTTTGACGCGGCCGTGACACCGACTGCGGCCGGTGACTATTTCTGCAAGATCCAGAACTTTTCGAGCGACCTGCTCTACATCACCGGCATCACCTTGCTGGACGCGGGTGCAGAGGTCATCAACGTGCATACGTCTCCGGCGTTTGCCTCCGGTGGTACTCATGCGGTCCTGATTCCCGTGAATCGTTACAGCGGCTCTGCAAACCTCATGGCCACCAAGGCCGTGGTTGAGTCCGATGTGGATATCACGGGCTCCACCGATACGCAGATCGCAACCATCAACGCGGGTGCCGGGACTGAGCATTCCATTGATTGGTCTGATGCGCCTATCGTTCTAGGCCCAAATCAGGCGCTCGTGCTTGAGGCGGTTACCGGGACGGCGGCTATCCGCTACACCATCAATTGCTTCTTCGGTGTCGTGCCCACCAAGAACGCTGGTGGAGGCGCATAATGACCACCTACCAGAACGCAAATGACAGGCCAGCGGGCGTAACCACTGGTGGGCGTCTGATGGTCGAGGTCAATGTACGCGACTACGCCTATCATGTAACCGCCGTCAATGAGATGGGATACACCGTCTTGGTGACTGTTGCCCCGGTTACCGGCGCTGACGTTTTCTTCACCCTACAGAACACGCACAATCGGCCTCTGTTGGTTCAGGAGGTTCGCATCTATGACGCGCTTGCCGCTGGTGAGTATGTCAATTTCATGGTTGGCGCAAACTACGTCATTGGTGGAACGAGTGCGGCCGTGGAGCCTGTCAACCGCAAGGTTTCGAGTACCTTGCTTGCGAGCTCCTACGCCACCATCGAAGCCGGAGTGCAGATCACTGGCCATGCCGGCGTGACTTTCCACACTGCTCAGATGGTAGCCAATACCTACCGCGCGATCAACTTTAAGAATCGTCCGGTGATTCTCGCTGAGAACCGTGCCTTTGACCTTGAGGTCGAGACCGGCGCGGCAAACTCGATTTACGTCGAGGTCGATTTCATGTGGCTGGAGCCCTCCGACTACGTGGACAACTAGGCAGTCAACCCCTAGCCCCATGAGGCTCTAATGATTTGGACAAAACTGAAAGGCTATGCCGATGTAATCGTCGGGGCCTCATGGGTTGACCCCTTCCGCATTGGGCGTTGGGGTGGGGCCACTGGTGGGGGTGACTACGTTTCTCCTATCAGCTTCACCGCAACGCCCAAGGGCGAAAACATGGCGCACTGTACGGGCATCAGCCCGACTATTACCAATGCGTCACAGTTCCGCTACGTGCGCGCGTACAACGCAGACCATACCCTAGCGGGTGAGTGGTGGCCTAGTCAAACCACGCCGTTTTTGTGGAACGCCACAACCAATAACCTTTCGGTGCGCGGTGCTGATTGGGGCTCTGCTGCGTATCTCGTAATCGAGCTTAACGCAGAGCATAGGGCGTATGCTCCTGCTGAGGACGCATATCAGGGGTATTC
>SDBU01009907.1_pt1 | contig 10627 bp, 8 predicted proteins | sample 2277071 | NCBI WGS metagenome assembly SDBU01 (sample SAMN10397929, study PRJNA504765) | marine sediment metagenome | isolation source: marine sediment core GS08_GC12, 126 cmbsf | place: Arctic Ocean: Gakkel Ridge, Loki's castle | collected 2008
CGTCAATGTGACGCTGATGGAGGCCGCGCGGGAATCCTTCCCAGATTTTCGGCGCTACTTGAAAGCGAAAGCGAAGGTTCTTGGACTTCCAGCCCTGGCTTGGTACGATCTGTTTGCTCCAGTTGGAGGGGAAGGTAAGTCCTGGCCCTATGAAGAAGCCGAGCGCTTTATCGTAGAACACTTCGACAGCTACTCCCCAAAATTAAGCGGGCTGGCAAAACGGGCATTCGAGGAGAACTGGATCGATGCTGAGCCGCGCGAAGGAAAACGAGGGGGAGCATTTTGTATGCGATTGAGGGGGGATGAATCAAGGATTTTAGCAAACTACGTGCCCTCCTTCGATGGGGTGAGCACCTTAGCGCATGAATTAGGACATGCCTACCATAATATCAATCTCGCCCAACGAAAGTTTTTGCAACGTTATACACCAATGACGCTCGCGGAGACGGCGAGTATTTTCTGCCAGACGATAATCAAGGACGCCGCGATTGAGGTATCTGAACCCGATGATCAATTTATGATCCTGGAGGGCTCGCTTCAGGATGCATGTGCGGTCGTGGTGGACATTACCAGCCGGTTCATTTTTGAGCGGGGAGTATTTGATAAACGCATCGAGCGGGAACTATCGATCGAAGAGCTCAACGAGCTCATGATAGAGGCACAAAAACAAACCTATGCAGATGGGTTGGACAATGAGCAACTGCACCCCTACATGTGGGCTGTGAAGCCCCACTATTACAGCTCTGGGCTCTCTTTCTATAACTACCCCTACATGTTTGGGTTATTATTCGGTTTGGGGCTTTATGCTCAATATCAGGAGGACCCTGAAAAATTCAAGGAGGGGTACGATGAATTGCTCTCCTCCACCGGTCTACTCGATGCGGCTGAATTGGCGACGGGTTTTGGGATCGATATTCGGCAAGCTGATTTTTGGCGAGCGAGTTTGGATGTTGTGCGCGCGGATATCGAGAAATTCGAAGCGTTGGTTGAAGAGCGTGTTAACTAATTTGTGAGATGTTTCTGAAGCCTGTGGCCTGGCTGTGACGAAACTGCGCTAGATTGAACCACTCGTACGAGGCGATAAGGATCGCGTTCCTTATGAGTAGGCATGGGGGGATGTGGAGTGCATCGGGCCTAAGCTGTGCTTAGGTGGGCCGATGCCTCCTGAGCGAAGCTCAGGCGTGAGCTGGAGCTCAGGCTGAATGCTTCGCCCTGATTTTCATTGGGAGTCGCCCGCATTTAACATCCTGAAGCATTCAGAATTGGACGATGTTTGAATTCCACTTGACAATGGTCAATCAAAAATAGTACAATTGTTCTATATGCCGATGGGTAACAAATAAGTTGACCTGGCCACCCGGGCCAGAACTGTACACAAACCCCCATTGGAAAGGAGATCCCAATGTTTCATAAAGTGATTCTTGTTGGCAATCTGGGACGTGATCCAGAGATGCGTTATACGCCCAGTGGCCAAGCGGTGACCAACTTCTCGGTCGCCACCAATCGTCGTTATACCGATAGTTCAGGCGAAACCCGTGATGAGACGGTCTGGTTCCGAATTTCGGTCTGGGGTCGGCAAGCGGAAGTCGCCAATCAGTATCTTAGCAAAGGCCGCCAGGTCTTGGTCGAGGGGCGATTGCTCGCCGACGAGAACGGCAATCCCAAAACCTGGACGCGCCAGGATGGAACGCCAGGAACATCCTTTGAGGTAACCGCGCAGACAGTGCGGTTTCTTGGTGGTAAAGCGGATTCTGAAGCCTTTGACGAGCCTTCCGGCGGTGGCCCAGCGCCAGAATCGGTAGATGATATCCCCTTCTAAATAACAACTAAATAATGACCCTCCGGCGGATGAATTCGCCGGAGGGTTGCGACTTTTCCTGCGGAGTGATGCTAATGACCGATCCTAAAAAGACGCCGCCGCCTGGCGGACGAGTGCAAATACAAGTACCCTCAAACCTGGAGCCAGTCTACGCAAATTTTGTTCTGATAACGAATTCCCCCTCAGAAATCATCATCGATCTAGCTCAAATCATGCCAAGAATGCCACGCGCCAAAGTGAAAGCACGCGTGGTCATGACGCCAATGAATGCTAAACTATTCCATCGAGCTTTGTCGGAGCATATTTCACGCTTTGAGGAAAAATTCGGTGAGATCTCTGTCCCGGATGGAACTCCTCTGGCGGATCAATTATTCCGAACCCTCTCTGACCCAGATGAACCGGAGAATGATTGAACATGAAAAACTTAGAAGATATCGGCGAGCGAATCCGCACGTATTTAGAGCACAAGAATCAGGCACGTGATGAAGCCCTTTCTCGATCGAGGTTACTGATTCGGCATTGTTCTCGAGCAATTCGGGCCGTTCATCGAGGGGAGCGCAGTGTTGCGCAAGAGCATATTACGGAAGCGAAGAACTTGTTGGAAGAGTCAAAGGAGATGCTGAGCAGCTATCCGGATTTGTATTTTGCCGGGTATAGCCGGGAGGCGATGAAGGAATATGCAGAGGCCAGTATCGTTTTTGCCCTGGTCGGCGATGAACCCCTTCCCGCCCCTGAGGATTTGGGAGTTGAATACGCAGCCTACCTGGGCGGCCTTGGAGAGGCTGCTGGCGAACTACGCCGCCGAACTCTGGATATTCTAAGGCAGGATAATGCATCAGAAGGCGAGCGTCTTCTAGAAGCGATGGAGGAAATCTACGGATTCCTGGTAACGGTCGATTTTCCCGATGCCATTACAGGGAACCTGCGTCGAATCACGGATATGGTGCGCGGTGTTACCGAAAGGACCCGGGGAGATCTTACTACCAGCATTCAGCAGGGCGAATTGAAGGATGCTCTACGAGCAGTGGAGGAAAAACTCGATTCTCTCCAAAATGATACTTTGTGAGTGCAATGGAATAACCACCTCCACCGATCCTCTTTTTATGATTGACCTTTTTTCAGTGGAGTCACTTTATAATTACGAACATGAAATCTACGTCTGCTTCCTTCAAGAGCATTGCAGTAGCTGTCCATCCCAACTTGCCAGAGGCATCAAAATTAGCTGACAAGATCGCTCGGCATTTGATAGACCATGGCTTTGCTGAAGTTCACGGTTCCCTGTACGATCCAGAATTGAGAAAAAAGGTTCAAGCTGGAGAGTGTGATCTTCTCGTAGCGTTGGGTGGAGATGGAACCATGCTTCGAGCAGGACATCTTTGCGCCCCAGCTAATTTACCCATCTTGGGTATAAATTTGGGGCGATTCGGGTTTCTAACGGCCGTTCAACCTGGGGATTGGGAATCCTCCTTAGAGCGTGTATTTTCTGGAGATTATTGGTTAGAGCATAGAATGATGCTGCGAGCTGAGCACAGCCGCAACGGGCACCTTTTAGGAACTTGGGATGTGGTGAATGAGTGTGTCGTAGGACGAGGGGAAACCTTACGACCTGTCCATCTGATCACTGAAATTGATGACCACTATCTGACAACCTACGTAGCGGACGGGCTGATAATGGCAACACCCACAGGTTCAACGGCATATGCACTTGCTGCTGGAGGCCCCATACTACCACCCCAGCTGCGAAACATTCTAATCATCCCCGTCGCGCCACACCTTTCGGTTGAGAGAGCAATTGTGCTACACGAAGGATCGTGGGTAAGGGTAACCATTCGCAGCGATCACGATGCTTCACTTTCGATTGATGGACAGCCCTCCGTTCCCATGCAGGACAAAGATCAGGTTTACGTATGTGCTGGAGAACATACGGTCCAGTTTGTGCGGATTCAGGACCCAGACTACTTCTATCGCAATCTCACCTCAAGAATGAATCAAAACCCGAGCGCCGGAGTGATGCAATGACGGAAGGTACTCTGGTTTGTGAAAAACACCCTCATCGTGAAACCTCACTGCGCTGTAATCGATGTGATAAACCGATCTGTAGCGAGTGCGCAGTCCTAACGCCCGTTGGCTATCGGTGCAAAGAGTGCGTCCGTACGCAACAATCGGGTTTCGATACAACCCGAAACGTTGACTTTCCAATTGCCTTTGTGGTTTCTTTGGTAGGCGTAGGGCTGGGCATATACCTGTTGAGATTTCTGGGCTTTTGGGGTCTCTTCCTTGCACCAGTGATCGGAGGGGGTTTGGCGGAGGTGCTGAGAAAGGTGATCTCGAACCGACGCAGCCGGCGTTTGCCGTTGGTCGCTTCGATCGGCGGGGTCGTTGGGGCCCTGCCATACATAATCCCGATAGTATTCACGCTCTTACAAGGGTTATTAATCGGGGTAGGACTCGCAGATCTTGGGGGATTTGCAATCTCAGCGATTTGGCCCATAGCATTTGGGTTTCTCATCATCAGCACACTTAACTATCGAATTCGTGGAATCCGGGTGTGAAGTAAGCCATGTTGTCCGAGCTAAGAATTCAAGACTTTGCCATTATCGATGACCTCACTATGGAACTGGGTCCGGGATTCATCATCTTTACGGGAGAAACTGGAGCCGGTAAATCCATCATCATCGATGCAGTGGAAATGATTCTGGGTGGCCGCGCCGAGACTGTAAATATCAGAAGTGGCTCAGAGAAAGCGCTGATCGAAGGGACTTTTCGGGTAGGGGAGCGTGTCAAAGATACTGTTAACGTTATCCTCGAAGCGCAAGGACTGCTCGAAGAGAACGATGTACTGATTTTAAGTCGCGAGATCAGACGCGAAGGGCGAAACATCTGTCGTGTGAATGGCAGGGTTGTCGCCCTGGCTGTTTTACGCGAAATTGGTCAGTTGCTCGTGGATGTACACGGTCAATCTGAGCACTTAAGTCTTCTTCGGGTATCTGAGCACATCAATTTACTTGACCGATTCGCTCAGGTTAACGATCTCCTGCGGGAATATGTTCATGAATACGGCTCTCTACAGGGCGTAAAAAAAGAGCTCAAGAGGCTGCGTCAAGCTGAAGCAGATTCTGCTCAAAGAGCTGATCTATTGGCGTATCAGATCAATGAAATCGAAAGCGCTGGCCTGCAATTGGGAGAAGAGCAAAAGCTGACGGAGGAACGTAACCGTCTGGCGAATACGGAGCAATTGGCTGAGTACACTCAACAAGCGATCTTAGCGCTCGACGATGGATTGGATGAGGGAACATCGGCCATTGATTTGTTAGGTAAGGTTTCTCACGCTTTGACCGGTCTCATCAAAGTGGATCTTTCAGCGGATAAAGAGTTTCAGAGCGCTACAGATTTATTCGAAGCAGCCAACGAATTGGTACATCGCTTGAAAATCTATCGCGAGCAGATCGAATATAGCCCTGATCGCCTGAATGAGGTTGAAGAACGCTTAGAGATGATCCGTGCGCTCCAACGGAAATATGGTGAGGAATTTCCAGAAATTTTTGAATATGCTGAGAATGCGCGTAATGAATTAGATGCCATAACACACGCCGAAGAACGGATCGAAGAGCTTCAACATCTCGTAAGAGACTGTGTAAAGCGCTTGAGTGAGTTGGCCATAGAACTCTCAAATCGGAGGAAAGAGGCTTCCGTACTTTTAGCTAAGGGGGTCGATGGTGAGTTGGCTGATCTAAAGATGGAAGGCGCCCAGTTTGGAGTAAATCAGGATTGGCGTGAAGACGAAGATGGTGTGACTATTGAGGGTCGCAAAGTATCTTTCCAAGCCTCGGGAATTGATCGAATTGAGTTTCTCGTTGCTCCCAACCCTGGTGAAGGCCTGAAACCACTGGCGAAAATCGCTTCGGGGGGAGAGACGACTCGGTTGATGCTGGCCATGAAGGGGGTTTTGGCACAGGCCGACCAAACACCTTCATTGATTTTTGACGAGATCGACCAAGGCATTGGTGGTAGAGTTGGAGCGATCGTAGGGCGGAAGCTATGGCGCCTTGCTCGAAATCACCAAGTGCTTTGTATAACACATTTGCCGCAATTGGCGGCATATGGCGATGACCACTTCAATGTCGCAAAGCGAGTTGAAAGTGGGCGAACTCATACAGTCACACACCTTCTCGAGTACACAGAGCGCATCGAAGAACTAGCGCTCATGTTGGGTGGGCAAACGGAATCCAATATGCGAAGTGCTGAGCAACTTCTGCAACAAGCAAGCCAAAGGGAACAACTTGCATAACGAACCTCAGCCACGAAAGAAACGAATCACTGAACGCGTCTAAGATTGGTAAGCTTTTCTCCCTTTTTATAAACATAGAAACTTGAAATAGAGGAAGGGATATGAACTTAATTGGTGAAGTTGTGGGAATCGATGAGTGGTTGGCAATCCTGCGAATTGGCATTGGGTTGTGGTGGATTAAAAGCGTCTTTCACAAAGACATCAGTAAATTTTTGAAGACCGGGATGGTTAGCTGGACGGTCGAAATGGCGGAGAGTCATCCCTGGACTGGCTATGGAAATGCAATAAAAAGGTCGGTGACGAGCGCGTCTGCCTGGTTTCCTTATCTTGTACTTCTCGGAGAATTGGCCGTCGGCGTTGGCCTCACCTTCGGTTTTCTCACCCCGGTTTCGGCGCTGGTGGGAATTTTTCTGAACATTAATTACATTTTGTTGGCCGGGGTGCGGCTGAAGGATGTATCCATAAACCCATGCTTTCGAGTGGAGCAAGGTCAGAATTGGAGCATGATCATCGCTGAGGTGCTGATCATAGCACTTGGAGCCGGGGCGGCATGGAGCTTGGATAGTTTGTTAGGGATTTTCTAACCTTAAAGCGCTGACGCAGAAGGGTCATACTCCCTATGTTATAGGGAAAGGACGCAGCATCATGCTGCGTCCTTATTGTTCCGGAGATCATTTCTCCATAGAGCCAGCCCTGCGGTCTTGGTGTCAATGTAGGTCGGCTTTCAGTGTGAGCGAAGCTCACTTACCCGACCAGTGGAATCAAGATTGAATCGTGCAAGCGGAATTTCGGTTCCTATGCACGAGCAACATCTCCTTCAGCCCGGATGGACGTTTCATCGTATCGGGAAGTTGGAGCGGTACGATTAGCATCTGGGGTATTGAGTAGCTCGAATCGAAATGAGACTGCACAAGCCTCACAGTAAAGCTCACGTAAGAGTCTTATTGAAAATTTACATATAGTTGGAGATAGAAACTGCCCCGATCAATTGATCGGGGCCGATCAGGTTTTATTTAGACAATCACTTAAGCAGAGACTTCTTCTTCAATGCTTATTGGGGATCCCTCTTCAGGTCGGCGGAATACAAGCCCATCTTCTTCAAGGTGGTCGACAATCACCGTATCCCCTTCTTTGAACTCACCTTGCAGGATCTTCACCGACAGCGGGCTTTCGACAAATTTCTGAAGCGCCCTTTGGAGGGGTCGAGCGCCAAACGCTGGATCATAACCCTCCTCCGCCAGCCATTTTCGGGCTGATTCAGAAAGCTCCACTTTCAACCCATGATCATCCAGCCGTTGGCGCACCTCTTCCATCTTTAGATCGACGATTTGCTCCATCTGCTCAACTGTCAGAGGCGAGAAAATGATGATCTCGTCGATGCGGTTGAGGAACTCGGGCCGGAAGGTATCTTTGAGCGCCTGCTTGATTTTTTCTTCGGCCTCGCCCTCTTCACCACCCTCGCCAGAGCGAAGGAAACCCAGGGTTCCGGATCGTGTGACGAACTCCGTTCCCAGGTTCGAAGTCATGATGAGCACAGTGTTGCGGAAATCAACAACGCGCCCCTGACCATCTGTCAGCCGTCCATCGTCCAGGATTTGCAGCAATGCATTCCATACCTCGGGGTGAGCTTTTTCGATCTCATCGAAGAGAATCACTCGATAAGGTCGACGGCGTACCGCCTCGGTGAGTTGACCTCCCTCTTCATACCCCACGTACCCCGGAGGTGCACCGAAGAGGCGGGAAACAGTATGTTGTTCGTGGTATTCGCTCATGTCGATCCGCACAATCGCATCTTCATCATCGAAGAGGAACTCCGCAAGTGCCTTGCCCATCTCTGTCTTACCCACACCAGAGGCGCCCAAGAAAATGAAGGAACCTATTGGGCGGCGAGGATCTTTCAAACCCGCCCTAGCCCTCCGGATGGCATCAGATAACGCCGTGATGGCTGCGTCCTGACCGACAATCCTTTCGTGGAGTCGTTCTTCCATTTGAAGCAGCTTTTCAGCCTCAGTTTCCATCATCTGATTCACTGGGATGCCAGTCCACATCGCGACGACTTCAGCGATGTCATTCTCCTCGACGATCTCATCGAGCTGATGTTCGACTTCCCACTCGTCACGCTTTTCCCGGAAGTCGTGTTCCAAGCGCAGACGTAATGATTTCTTTTCAGCGGCTCGCTCATATTCTCGCTCGATGCCGGCTTGCTCCTCCTCCGCCATCAAGCGGTTGATCTCTGCCTTCATATCCTTGAGATCAGGGGGCAAGGAGTAAAGCGCTACTCGTATCTTTGCAGCGGCTTCATCCATCAGATCGATTGCTTTGTCGGGGAGTGATCGACCAGTGACATACCGCTGTGAGAGATTTGCAGCTGCTACAAGCGATTCATCGGAAAAATGAACCTTGTGGTGGGCTTCGTAGCGATCACGCAGTCCACGCAGCATTTCGATCGTCTCTTCCACCGAGGGTTCATCGACATATATCGGTGCAAATCGGCGCTCCAACGCGGCGTCTTTCTCGATATATTTGTTGTATTCGTCCAAGGTAGTGGCACCGATGCATTGCAATTCGCCGCGCGATAAGGCCGGTTTGAGCATATTCGAAGCGTCCAAGGCTCCTTGTGCCGCACCAGCGCCGACAACAGTATGCAACTCATCGATCATGAGGATGATCTCGCCCTCAGAACGCTGGATTTCTTCGATCGTGGCCTTGAGCCGTTCTTCGAATTCACCTCGGAACCTAGATCCGGCGATCATGGCGCCCAGGTCTAGGGAAACCACGCGTTTTCCCAATAATAATTCAGGCACATCGCTGCTGCCGATCTTCTGGGCCAAGCCTTCAACTATCGCTGTTTTCCCAACGCCAGCTTCACCGATAAGAACAGGATTGTTCTTAGTGCGCCGGGAGAGGATTTGGATCAGCCGCAGAATTTCTTGATCGCGACCAATCACGGGATCGAGCTTCCCCTCTTTGGCCAACTGGGTCAGATCACGCGAGTACTTTTCAAGGGTTCGATAGCGCGACTCTGCCTTTCGATCTGTTACACGTTGACCGCCGCGAAAATCCTTAATGGCCTCATTGGTGCGTTCTTTGGTGATCCCCTCTTCTGTCAGCAGCCGTGCAATTGCGGTGTTTCGCTCGGAGAGTATGGCCAAGAAAATGTGCTCGGTGGAAATGTATTCATCATCGAGGCGATTGGCCTCTTCATTAGCCATATCCACAACTCGCTTAACGCGGGGTGTGATGAAGATTTGCCCAGCACCACCGCCGTAGATATTCGCCTTTGGACTAGTGCGAAGCTGTTGGTCGATTTTTTCGGACAAGGCATCAATATCAATATTAAGTTTTTCTAAGATTTGCGGAATTATGCCCTGAGGCTGCTCTATCAATGCAAGCAGGATATGTTCTGTGTCAATTTGATTGTGACCATAGCGTTGAATGATATCAGCTGCTCTTTGAGCCGCATCTTGTGCGCGTTCCGTAAATCGGTCAAATCGCATCATTTGGACCTTCCTTACGTGAGCTCAAATCGGAGTCCACGTTTCGTTTCGATTATATCAGTCGAGTATCCCGTCCAAACATAAGAAAGATATATGAATCCCCTATCGCCTTCCATCCTATCCAAGAACCCGGAAGTAATTCATGCTGATAGTAAGGCATTTCCCCGTAAATTGTAGCTCCCTCGTCCTGATCGTGTCCGGTATTTCCACTGATGGGCGTTATCGAGAGGGTCTGAGGACACTCCTGGGCTTCAAATAATAGTTGGTTCTGTCTTCGTTCCATGGAAGAATTAGGAGAATTCCATTGTCTGGGGATGATTAGAACACGACTTCGTAGTGGATCGCGCATCATACGAAATCACGCTTAAAGCACCCCATCATGATCCCACACATGAGTGTAGGCCAGATGTAAGGTTTACACCTCCAGATAGGCAATATGATTGAGCGGAGTGTCTCTTGGCAAGAGCAACTGCATATTTGGCAACTCCATTGTAGTGTTTGGACCGGAGCAGACATCGTCATCGAATAGAACACGACTTTATAGGGTTTTTTATGCTTTCTCGGTTGCAGAATAGAGGATCATGATGATAAATCTTCAATTTATTACCAGGTCCTTGAGAAGTGGATCATACCTTCAACATTGTTTATGCGTTCAAGCGATTGTGGTTGAGCATCGTCAGGCCTCTATCGGAGTAGAAACCATTGAACCATAGTCCGGTGAATGTCTTATTGATCGAAGATAGTGCTGAGGATGCAAAACTTCTCCAAGATATCATACTTGGGATAACCTCACCGGTTTTCACTTTCAGCCATGTCGAGCGCCTTAATCTCGGTCTCCAGCATCTAACGTGGGAGGAATTCGATGTAGTTTTATTGGACCTCTTTCTCCCTGACGCTCAAGGGCTGGAGACTTTCACACAGATTAATGCTTTGGCTCCGGATATCCCGATATTGGTATTAAGTAGTGAAACCGATGAATTGCTTGCAATCAAGGCTGTGAAAGAGGGTGCTCAGGAATACTTG
>SDBU01009908.1_pt1 | contig 10626 bp, 20 predicted proteins | sample 2277071 | NCBI WGS metagenome assembly SDBU01 (sample SAMN10397929, study PRJNA504765) | marine sediment metagenome | isolation source: marine sediment core GS08_GC12, 126 cmbsf | place: Arctic Ocean: Gakkel Ridge, Loki's castle | collected 2008
TCATACTTCCACCCTTACTCGTTTTCTACCTTGTCCGTCTAATATAATTATAGGCGTGGTCAAATCAGAGGGGGGAAATCCTCCTGCTTCGGCATACCCGCCCCATTTTAGAAAAGCATTGGACTTAATAAGCATCTTCCTGTGTGCCTGTAGCTTGCCAACCTTGAAGCCAGTATCCTTCTCAACGTGAGTTCTATTGTCTGGGATTAAATAAATATCAGGCGAGACATTTACCACGTGGTCGTGGCTCATAACATAGAAGTCAGCGTGCATCCATTGGGCGACCCGTTCCACCTTCACAGTTTTAGCCCCTTTAGTCCGTGCCCCACCATATCCATGAGTGAAATATCCCCAGTAAACATAGGGTTTATTTGGGTGATTGGAATTCCCGCCACCAAAGGATATTTTGAGCAACATCCCCTCTGCTCGATAAGGAACACCCAGTGCTTCAGCTATATCCCCCGCCACATCAACATCTTCTATCCTCCTTTCGTGATTCCCTTGAGTAACACCGAGAACCTTGTGCTTGATAGGCTTGAACAGCTTGATGATAAAGTCCCTCTGCTTGCCCGGTGAAGTCGCCTGCTTGTGTATCTCGCCCTTAGAGTATCTAGTTACACTCTCAATCATATCCCCATTGAGAAAGGTGAACATCTCTGGGTCTGACTTAATATACTCTATGTGCTGATTAAGATGCCTCAAAGAACAAGTTGGATTGCCAAAGTGTATATCTGAGGTCGGGGCTATTTTTACCTGCTTCAGGGAAGATGATAAATTAACCGCATAGTAAGTAAACTCCATCTCACCTATCGGGTCAGGTCTATACTTTCTTGCTCCCATCATTTACCCTCCAAAAGTTTTATCTTTTCTTTTAGACTAGCTTCCACCTTGTCCCTATCTATCTTCTGTGGGATTTCTGCCCTTATGTTTAGAGCTTCAAACCTCTCGCTACCGAGTCTCTTCTTAAAAAACTCTGTGTGGGCATAGGGGTTACTCCCAAGATATTGATGGCAAGTAAAGCACACACCGCAGGCATTATCAGGGTCCCATCTAACACTACGCTTTCTTCTTCCGTGAAAGTGAGAGCATTCTAACCGCTTTGGCTCACCACAATACTCACATATACCCCCAGCTCGCAATCTCACAAAGCGACTGAAAAGAACATCTAATCTGTCAATTTTTATCTTCATAACTCTATATCACTCTCTATCCTGTTTCCTTAGATAAGATGTAATATCATAGGCAGTTCCATCTTTAATCCAATCGGCTATCTTTGAAGCTGCCTTTATGGTTAGGTGACAATTTTGTCTAGCTGCTATTTTGCGAAGCGCCATTACAAGTTCTAATTTATTCATTATCACTAACATAACTCTATATCTGACTCCACTTCACTGCCCCAACAGTCCCAGCCTTCTACTTTTCTACGGGCAAAGAGTTCTATGCGTGGTGGGTTACTCACCTTTTCAATTAACTCTCTAAAGAACGCGGGTTTAGTGCTGTGTGAATTATGGGGTCGTTTGGTTAGATACCAAGTGCTATCAAGCCTCCTAACCTTTGGCATTTTACCCTTTCTAGCCAGTAGTAAGAACTCAGTAGTAGGACAGAATATACCCCCTTGCCCCAATCCCCTTGGCTTTTTACACCAAGTTAAAGTTTGACAATATCTAAAACCCCATCTATCAATAACTATGAAGGCATCTAGTAAATATTTCTGTGTCGCCCATAGGTATAACTCACAGTTATCATCGGCAAGTTGCCCCACTCGTAACTCGGCTATCTCCTGTACAGTCATTGTTTCATAGGGTATTGGATACACCTTGCTATTAGGTCTGCTTAATGGATTAGCCTTCCCCCAACTACCATATTCCCAAGGTGGGTCAGCATATATTATCTGATACATTTAATAACTCCTTATGCCATCCAGCTTTCTTGTATATTGTCAAACCGGGTTCCTTCATCCTCATAAGTGAAAGTCCACGACCTATTCTTTGGGTGCGACTTCTTATCAGTAGAGACCTTGGCATCTACTATCTTGAGCTTGTTGCTATCCAAGGCTATGTAAAGAGTGGCTGTTCTCAAGGTCTGCTCTCCCCCAAAAGCCGTATCTCTGGTTGCGGGTTTCTGTAATCCTATAACCGCTACACTATTCAATCCCTGTAGCTTCTTGTCTATCTTCTGTATCCGATACCCTATCTTAAAAAAGTCTGTTCCATCTGGTGCATCTATGTAATCAACAACATACAAAGTATTAGGCTCTTTAATGTAATCGTGATAATTATCATAGACAGCAATAACCCTGAATGGGGCAGGCTTCGGTATCTCAATGTCCATAGCGTCAAACCTATCCCTTAACATTCCTAGACCACCTTCCAAATTCGTAAGTAAAACGGTGTTCATATTATTCATATTCAAGGCCACTGTCCTATATAAAAATCCTGTCTTACCACTGGACTTTGAGCCAGCTACAACTGTCGTAGTATCGGGATAGATGAAAACATACTTACGCAAGCCAAAGGGTAAAATCAAGCCAGAGTCCTTGCCTTTCTCAAATGCTTGCCAATCTAATGGTTTAGCACTATTCTCTACCAACCTATACATCCCATCTTTACCGCCAACCGACTCAGCAACCTCTCGCTCGCACATTCTGTGAAATATAACTCTCAGGTGAGGCCAATACTCTCTACCAAATTGCCCATCACAGGCTTGCGTATAATGTATCGGCCCTGTCGTAATTGCCATCCACTGCTCTATCAAGGATTGGCTCGGTTTATCCATAAGGCGTAACTCCTGTAACTCTAGTAACTTCTGTAATTATTGTAATCGTGTAACAATCCGTAACGCCGTTACACTTTTTTCTAGGCATAGGTCATAGCTGTCAGGGTTTCCCATTACCACCCTCTGTGTCCTTATATATATTATTTAATTTATTAGTATCAATAGGTTTTCGCTTAGAGGCATCTACTCTTCTTTTTATCTCATCAAAGTGTTCCTTATAGTGAACCTGAAGGTCGTCTAGTATATTAGTTAGTACTGATTGGAGAGACTTAAAGTCCCCGAATATATCATACCTGAGATTTTCGCTAGTCTTGAAGTATTTGATAAGAATAGCTGTTAGTTTGGGAATGTAGATGGTAAGCAATTCGTTGGTATGATACAGTCTTTCATATCCCTCTTCTAGCCTTTTTAATCGTTGCTCTAGTGTTAATTCGCTCATTTCTCTTCCTTTAGGGCATTGACATATTCTTGGACAAAACTCCAATCTGATATATCCAGAGCCTCAGCTATCAATGGCTTCAAATCTGCTTGTATCCTCTCCCTCTCCTGCTTCTCTCCTGCCTTGTAGCCACGCTGGAATATAAAGTCTTGCTTCTGTCCTTCTTCATATCCCTGCTTCTTGGCTTCTTCTATATCGTATTCAGCAAGCTCAAGTAATGTATTCACATGGGTTAATTCCTCGCTGAATTCAATACATAGTTGTTTCCACTCTTCTATATCAGGAATGAGGGCTAGGATTTGGCCTATTGCCTCTTTAGGAGAAATAGCATCTTGTATTACCCAAGTAAATATTTTGCCTATCTTCTCCCTGTCGGGTCTATCCTGCCTCTTCCCGCTAGAACTCTTTAATATCCTGCCTCGCCAGCCACTAGGCAATCCTTTGGGACTCCCCCAATCGTGTAGTTTTGTTCTATCCAGCCTACTAGGGTAAAGGGCATCAATCTCTCTAGCCACACGCTCATAGAACTTGAAACCCTCACCTGGTGCTATCTCGGCAAGTATCTGTGTGAGTTCTTTTGGTGGTCTATCCAGCCTCTTCTGTTCACTCATTAGACTTCTCCTCCTTGTTTGCCCTAGTGGGGCTGGCTTCCGCTCGTTCCCTTTCAGGTAAAGCCTGTGGCTAAACCCTAATCAAGTCATCAGCTACTAACCATCCACCCCACTAGAGCTACCTGAGCCTACTACTCCTACGCTAGATATACTCTAACGAAGCTTCGACTCAGGCTGTGCCAGCTAGATAGCCTAACCCAGTTATCACTATCTCTCAGGTAGGGATTTCCTACTCCGGGGTAGCTGGCACTTTTGCTGGCTCGGTTATAAATTACGCTGTTAAAAGACCGATAGTTTTTATTCCAGACACCAGCAAGCTATATTGTTAATCTACTTATTCTCTATCTTAATATCTAATATGCTTAACATTTTGGCATAATAGGCAGTTCTCATTGCTTTGCCTGAGGGCTTGGTCGTATCAATATCTTTAGCCCGTATCATTTCTCCGAGCTCCTTCCACCACATACCTAGTTCTTGGGGGGCTGGCTTGACTTTGGGTAGTTCTTCCCTTTGTTGAGGTGGTGGGCTTTCAGGCTTTGTTGACGGTGGTAATTCACCCTCAACTGCTTTAGCGTCTGATACATAGGGTTTATTCTTATAGGTTGCCCAATGTAGCATTACTGCCTTGCCCTGTTGGAACAAATCGTGTAGATGAGAACGCTTTTCCCCTATCTTTATCTCATCACCCCCACCTGCTGGAGTTACCCAAAGGCTACCATAGTCATCAGTTCTAGTTACACCAACCACGATAATCGTATCCTTATCTGCCATTACTTCTTCTCCTCTAAATAGAAATTGCTGAAATCTAATTTGCTCCACACCCAGTTCGCTTTGTATATTTTGTTGTGTTCAAAAATGGAGCGCCATCCACCTACTCTAAATGGCACCAATTTCCATAAACCTCTTGGGGCTACAAATTGGGTATAAAATGGAGACATCAATGATGTTAGAAGGAAGCTTGCATACACAACTATTGGCATGATTATTGCAAAGCTCATTTCTTCTCCTTATCCCTTAATCTTATCATCTAAAGTCAATTTAACCACTGCCTTCCAGCGACATTCCTTAACAGGTTTCAGCATTTTCTTCTGGCACTTATCGCAAATATCAAACAAGAGTGTCGCAGTCACACCATCCCCTTTGGTGTATTTCATCCTTCCCAACTCTACCCTCTCCCCTGTTTCGCTACCACATACATCACATCTATATATTGTTGCCACTTTTCCCCTCCTTTTTAGTTAATCTTATTTCATCCATAGCGGCTTCCATCAAGGTATCTTTGTCTATGTCCTTATTCCATTTGGCTTTTAATTCACTTGCTTTCATTTCAAGCCCCAACTTTTTAGTTTGGCTTGCCACTCCGGAGAAGTTGCGATGGGAACCTTTATCCCCAACAGTTTGTTCTGGATAAACATAGGATTATCCCTGAGCCACTCCACTACTTCACTACGCCCCATTTGCTTACACTCCTCAGTCATATCTGCTAGTTGTGCCATAGCTCTATCATATCCCACCTTATCCCCTGCCTTGAATACTGCCCTGTCAATCTCTAAGTTTCTGCTTCCGTAGGGGTCTAATCCACCAGTTACTGCCACTATCTTTTCATCCATAGCTTCCATTATTTACCCTCATCTATCAGGTGGAGGCAAAAGTCAAAAGCGTTGACCATAGCTTGAAGTTGTAGTTGATTTTCCAAGTTACCGAAAAGAGAATTGTCAAAAGCTTCATCCCTCTTGGCTTGTATTCGATTTCTTAATGACTGGATGGGATATATTGAGCTACTGATTCTGCCCATAGTTCTTTGATGACCCAAATAATCAAGATATATCTGGCAGTCATTACACCACCCTTCTTGACAAGTAATTGGTTTATACAAGCAAGCGTGTCCTTTTAAGGATTCAGTTTGTATCATTGGTTTGCCTCCTCAAATTATCCCTAAGCAAGATAAAGTAATTAGTGTAACCCCTATACCCCCAAAGAAACCTGAAAGCCATAACACCCAAGAATATTTCATCCTACTTCTCCTCCTTATAATTACATTTAGAACATTGCAGCCATCTAGTATTGAGGATTCTTACTCGCCAGGGTATGCCACCAAACGAATCCCCTACTAGAATTGAATTCAATACCTTAGCGAATCTACCGCATTTAGGGCATTTGTTCATTTCTTATACTTCCGGACACATTTTGAACAAACTATCTTTCTCGGCCTCCTCTTACCAACGAGGTAGCCTACAAGTGTTTCGGTTCCACAATCAGCACACTTAAAATTAGTTGCTGGTGCTATCTTTTTCATCTATTAACTCCTCAATCGCTCTACACAAGGCTAGGGCAGGATTGTTATTACTTGCACTATAATCTGCCTTATCATCCCTTAATATGATTGACCAACTATGTCGCAATAAATCAATGTCCTTCGAAAACCCTATGTATTGATAATCTATAATGTGAAGATTTGGTATTTCTGCTACCTTTGGCACAAGCCACTGAAAGCAGGCATCTAGGGAGTCGGTGAAGATTGGCGGGTCGTCCTTATCAAAGTGGGTTTCTTCACCGTCTGTGCCCTCATACCAACATTTACTGTTATAATCCCAATGCCCATCACACCAAGAACCACCGTGCATTAAGTAGCCGTGAACATACTCATTCTTTTTGTGCCAAGTAAACCCTGCCCACTCAGCCAGCCTCTTATTTAATGCTTGTGTATCAGTCTGTGCCATAGAGCCCTCCAACGGCTAATCTGGTGTGTCTGGTGTATAATCTGGTGAACTCTCTGGCGTTTAATGCCATACCTTCTACCAATAGAGCCACCAAGCCCGGGCCTATATTCTTTTCTTATTAGTTCGTTTCTTACTTTTAGTTCTTTCATTTATCCGCCTTGCTATTAGTATAAGCAGTCCCGCAATGAGTAGTGCGTATATGTAATACGATGGGATCCCCCCCCAATTTTGACAGAAGGGAATCCAGTCGTGACCGTAAAATGGTGCGCTCCAAGGGATTATGCCGTCTATTCTACACCATAAAAGGAATAGGGCATCTTCCAATACTGATGTGATAATAACCGCAGCAATGCTATGTAGCCAATTCTTTTTTACAATAAAGAATATAGCAAGCCATACTACAAACCAAGCCTGTATTTCAAAATACCATCCCCACTGAAGCCCAGAATGAAGCACAAGATATAAACCTAATACAGTTGAAACTATAACTGTGGTAGCCAACAATAACCACCGCCATTTTGTCATCCCCGTCAAGCCCTCATTTCCTATTTGTTTTATTGACACAATGATATACTAGCACTATTTATTTGGTGGTGTCAAGGTTTCTTATGGGCAAAGAGAGGGAATAAAAAAACAAGGGAGAGCCGTTAAGCTCTCCCGTTCGCTCTTATTCTATTATTTGCTAGCTTATCCTACCCAGCTTGCTACTCCAAAGCCTATGCCACTAGCGGACAAAGCTCCTAGTATTGTGAAGACGAGCCTGCTGTTTCTACTAATACGCTTATCGTGATTCTTAAGGGATGCCTTGATTTCTTCTACATCTCCCTCAAAGCCATTCTCCCCATAGAGTTTGACTTTTAAGAATTTAACCTCTCTTAAAATATCATCACTTTTAGCCATTAGCACACCTCAATTATATGTAGCACCAGCCATATTAGAAAACCGAATACACCACCTACGCCAACCCACCAAGCCTTACCCAATCTCTGTTTCTGCCTCCGAAGCATATCGGTTATGTGTTCTCCTTGAGCAAAGCCCCAGAACCACAAGAGGACTTTATAAAGGTCGTAGATTATCTTTCCCATATAGTATTCCCCTAATTAAACTAATGCGTAAAGGATATAATATTTCCCCACCAAGTCGGTGCTTGCATCGACATTACCTTCAAAGCCAGTAATCCATTGGTCATCAGCTACCCTTCTAACCCCTAAAGCACTAGCCGCACCAGCACCCTCAATACTATTCATCGAGGCTATGTTTGTTAAAGCCTCCCCATCCATCAGGTTATCAGACCTAACCTCTGTGGCTGCTTCACCAACATCTATTGTAGCCGCGGCCGTAGAACCTGTTGTAATATCAACAATCACCAAAAACACTAGAATGTCCCCACTAACTACGGTATTCTGCCAGCTAAATATCTTGGCATTTTGAACACCAGCGGTTAAATTCCCAGAGGCTACATAAACATTCTCAGTTCCCGATGCCCAAGCAGGGTCATCAGCCCCTTGTTGGAGATAATATCCAGCAGTTCCCTTTGCCAGATTTAACCAATTAGCAGCACCCCGATAGAGTATATCCCCTCTAGCCGGGCCGTTTATGGCGACAAGTTCTATATTTGCTGAAGCATCCCTATAATATAATTTATCATCAGCACCAAGATACCAAAAATGCCCTTCAACTAGAGTCCCTGGAGCAGTGCCCGGGAGAAGCACTTGGGGTAAAGTCATCCGAAAGTATGGGTCAGCAGCACCTTGAAGACGAGCTATTTCTACTAGAGTATTAGCATTATCACGGGCTTGAAGGGCTAAATAATTGTTATCTGCATTAGGGGCTCGGATTGTTAAAGCATTTACTATCGCAATGAGAGAGGAGGTAAATTGGAGGTCTGAGATATACCACCCCATATTGGCGTTATCAGAAATACGTCTAACCCCTCCCACAGTAGGGCTGATTTCGTCTATGTAGAGGGTGGTAGTCTTTAGCTTATTAGCCCCAATATTTATGTCATCTTCAATAACTACATCTTCATCTAATCCCTTTAGATAACGCATATTGTGTCTTAATTGCTCATTTAATTTGGCGGCAGTAACCACCTCACCAACCGACCAATCATAGGGTGCTGTCCAAGCCATTATTCTATCTCCTTGCTATGTAATTCATTCTCTCTAATTAAATCATCCACTGTTTCTGGATATTGCCAATTGCGGTTTGAAATAGAGCGTGACTCTAACAAGGCTTCTATTTGTAATTTCTTCATAGGCATAATGACCTTGTATAGCTTGCCATCTATCTTTTCATTTTTACACTCACTACAGAAGAATCTCTTATCATTAAATAGGAATTCAGCACTACTACAATTTGGGCAAAGCACAAGCCAGCGTGAATGATTTATCTTTGCCCTTAAGGTCTTGTTTGAGAGTTCCCTTTTAAGCACAAGCGGTCTATCCTTTAATCGCTTGCGGGCTTCTGGTCTATCTATTTTCCGAAAATAAGTCTCGGCGGTTTCTATCATTGATTACTCCAAGATAATAGTTTCCACTTTTTGCTTAATGGCTTGATAAATAGTTTTGGCCCTTCCCCTTTCCGCCTCAGTTAGGTATGGGTAAATATCAAGTTGATGAGGCATACCCCTCTCCCCGTAATTGACTTCGCAACCGACCACCAGACCAATTAACTCGCCCTCTTCCCAAACCCATCGCAGTGGGTTGACTGATATTACATTTTGGGCTATGAATGTTTTAGGCATATATCACCTCGCTTAATACCCCAACTTTGTGCCTATCCCCAATTCTGAATGGTTTAAGCACCAAAAGTCCTCATTCTCGGCATCAACTAAGTGCCAGACGCATTTATGGCTTTCCCCGCCTGCTGTTACTTCGTGCTCCATTTTATTGATAAAGAAATCAGCATCCAATCCTAGCTTTGTATTCTTAACGGTTATCCTATCCGATACTTCCCTTGCTAAAATCTGGACTAGGTTAGTAGCATCCTTATTTACTATCGTAATAATCACATCAGCCTGCGGGTCTTTGAAGCGGGCTATACCATAATCACAGAAGCCTTGGGCCAAGTCAGCATCAGTCAGATATTTACCATCTAGGGAGAGTGTTCTTTTCTGATATAAACCCTGAGATGTGGCATCCTCTGATTTCCTGCTGATTTTTGTCTCACTGTCGTAATAAGTGCCTCTTGCCCTGAGAAAGGTAATATAAACAAGATGAGTGGCATTATTCTTAACGGCTAACTTAATTGACTTGGCAAACTTGGAGGTTGTGATAGCGACATTGGCCGTCTCATCATCCCCACTTCCATCTGCTGCCGAATTGGCTGTATAATCCGTAGTAGCCGCGGGGGTTGTCCACGCATCCACGAAGAATTGAGAGTCTCCCCAGAAGGTCTTTGTCGCCCCTATGTCAATGCTGGGCGTTTCTTCCAGCCTCCATATTTCAGCTATGGTCTTTAATTCCCAGGGTGTAACCGTAGCCCTGACTTCATTGAAGATATTTCCAGCACTATAATCATAGGCAATATCCACCATAGTATCGTCAAAGGTTGCCTGGCTAGTCTGATGCGTGGCCGAGTATCTGTGATGCCTATCTTCCCAGCGGAGATTGCCAGAACCGTCAATGATAATAAAACCTAATTCACTATCCTCTAATTCCTGAAGGGCGAATCTGGCCTTTACTTTCTTCCAATAGGCAAAAGGAACTGTGTCTTGTCCAGCATCAATGCTTCTTAAAGTGGCACTCCAAGCGGCGGCATCCAATATTTTGCCCACCAAATAACCAGTTAATTGGTCTTTATAAAGAACTGTATCAAGCTCTTCCCTAGCCAGATAATCCAATCCGTCTATGGCTGATATATAGCAATCCTGTGAGGCAAAGTCAGGGTGTGGCGTGATGGTTTCTATGTAACCATAAAACAAGGGATAGGCAATTTCCTCAGCACCAAAATCCAGCAAGTCATCCCTTTCACTCTCATGGCTGGCTTTTATCCAAGCAGCACCTCTATCCGTAGACGAAATACGAACTTCATCAAGAAGACCATTAAACCAATTACCTGAGGCACCCCAGATTGCCCC
>SDBU01009909.1_pt1 | contig 10626 bp, 7 predicted proteins | sample 2277071 | NCBI WGS metagenome assembly SDBU01 (sample SAMN10397929, study PRJNA504765) | marine sediment metagenome | isolation source: marine sediment core GS08_GC12, 126 cmbsf | place: Arctic Ocean: Gakkel Ridge, Loki's castle | collected 2008
CTATAAATTCTCTGCATCCAAAAGCTATTTCATAATGTGCTATAGAAATCCCTATATCAAGCCATTGAATATCATAACCTAATTTTTCCCCAGAATAATTTGGCGCTCTTTTAATAAAGAAATGCGCATCACCATTTGCATCAATCAATACTCTCCATGGTTGTTTGTTTGAAGCACTGGGCGCTAACCTTACCATTTCTAAAGCTTCTCTTACATCGGGATCTTTAATATTATGATTAAAATTTTCATAGAAAAAAAGTTCATCAAAATTTATCCTTGAATCGCTTTTGGCAAGAGTTCTAATCATTTTATCACTTAATGAACGTTTTTTGTTACTATAGCCTACCGGTGATATGATGGGGATAATTTCATCTGGTGAAAGTTGTATGTTTTTGCTTAGTTTTTTTCTGTTAAATGTGCCTCCAAGCCAGCACGTTCCTAATCCGTTTTGCTCTAAATATAAGAGAAGCCTTTCAAATACATATCCGCAATCAAGCATAATATCTCTACCGTTTTTGCATGTTACTATAAGAAAGGCGGGTGCATTTTTAATGATACCGTATGTGCCAATCTTGCCGGAAATATTTTCACCTGTTTCAATTAATTGTATTTTTATTTTATTGCCATTAATTCCAACTAAATTTTCATCGTTATTTATATAATTAATAATTTTTTCTTTGTCAATAGCCGATATTTTTTCGCCCGTATATGTTCTGATTGATTTTCGTGTTTTCATTGAATCTTTTTGTATTATATTTTTCATTATAAATTTTCCTTTTGTTTTGTTATTTATTGATTCCTATCCTAACAGGTCTTTCTTATTCAATTTAATAAGGGACAAGCTGCCCTATTATTCTCCTTAATTTACAAGCAAAATATTAATTGTCTAAAAAAATGAGATGTGTCTATTTATTCTAAAATAAAATTATATTTGCGTTCATAATACAACGAAAATGGGTGTCTGCTATTTATTTTCTATATTCTTCTTTATTTTACTATTATTTATTCTTCTTGTTTTCCCGGGTATAAAAATTATCCCGGTAAAAGTTTATCTTGCTAACGGTAATAGGGAATTGTCAAACAAAGAACCGTCCCCTGTTTTATTATCTGGCATATATAAATTATAGGTATTCATGGAAGTGATGTCAATAAAAATGGGTGTCTGTTCCTATTATCTTCCTTATTATCTTCCTTATTATCTTCCCTCCCTACTGGAATTTTTCCACTACCCTAGTGGAAATTTTCCACACTAATAACAACAAACAAGAACAATAACAATATAAGAATAACAACAACATTAGGGTGGAATTTTTTCACTGCTGTTGTTGCTGTTAAAATTTTTCAAATTTTCTTTCATTGGTACCCTGCGTTTTTACCTCTTTTTTGCATCTATATAGGTAGAAGGAGATAATTTTTTTAAATTTTTTTCTCAAGGTGTTGTAAAACGAGCTCTTTTTTGCTCTTACTAAATAGAGGGAGAAAATTATTTTAAATTATTTTCATCAGAGGGTTGTTTTTTCGCCTCCTTTTTGGATCTATATAAGTAGAGGGGTAAATACTTTCTGTCATTGGAGGAGCGAAGCGACACGGCAATCTCAACTCGTAACTTGCAACCCGCAACCCGAAACCTGTAATTAAAAAACTATTCAAAGGAAGGTAAAACTATGGAAAGAAAAATACCAGCTAAACAAACTATTTCTTTTACTACTATCCAGGACTACTTCTTGGCTCACTGGGTAAATGTAATCGGTCTTGGTCCGGCTATGCTCTATCTCCAGCTCTTAAGTTACTGCTATAAAGAAAAAGATATCGCCTGGCCTTCAATTCAAACTCTGAATAAAAGGATGGGCACTACTACCAAGACTTTAATTAAATACCGCAATACTCTATTAGAATATGGCCTAATCAAAAGAATAGTAAAACAAAGATCTTCCTCCGGAGGATATGACCATAATCTTTATCAGATAGTCCTATTAGATAAAGAAAATATTCTTTATCTCCCGACAGAAAAACTACCAGAAGAAAATGAAAAAATTATCTCCGGAATAGCTGGGAAATTTTCTTTTCAAGATAATCCCAAAAAAATAATTACTGATAATAAAAAATCTCTAAAGAAAGGGAGGATAAACGAAGAATTAGAAAAATTGAATCTGGATAAAAAATCGATTGATAGAATAATCTTAAATTATTCCTTAGAGGGTATTGAGGAGAAATTAGACCTGCTCGAAATTAAGAGGAATGTAGTAAATCCTGCCGGCTGGTTGGTTGCTGCCTTGAAAGCTAATTATCTTAATCCTGAATCATACAGAAAAGAAAATGATGAGGAAGAAAAAATAATAGAAACTGAAGAAGTGGAATCGGAAAGTAAAATAGTAAAACTAAACAAATTAGCTCTTAAAAAGAAAGAAAAAGAGGAAAAGGATAGATTATACATGGAAGAAAGCTTGAAATGGATCGAACAGAATCTGGTTCAGAAATTTGAAATGTAATATATTAAATAAATGGTCACCCCATACTCCAAATTCGAGCAATCCGCCGCAACCTAAATTCAATTTTGTTCATACTTTGTTTTTTCATAATAATTCACTCCGTATTAATTATTGAATATTTTAGAAAAGAGGGACAGAGAGACATTTATCTAAATGAAAATAGGTGTCCCTATTATATATTGTCTGTCCCTATTCTATATAGAGGAGATTAGTTTATAATTAAAATGTTTCATTTAGATTTTTATATGAGGCATCGATACTTTTTCGTTTAGATTTTTGATGAGGCAATTCGTACACTTTACATTCTTTTACAAATGATATATAATAAAACAAAAAGTATTATCATATGATAACAAAATATAATAAATCTAATTTAATTTGCGTTAAGGAGTGATCCAAATTTCACAAAAAGGTGCTGTTATAATTTTTCTACTAAAAGCCAAAAAATTGATATCTGCAGGCAGGTATGATTTTTTCGATAGAAGAGAAGAAAATATGAAAACCTTAGCTGCTTTAGGTTATAAAACTGAGCACATGGAACAAGAAATTCTAAGCCTCACTCCACAAAATTATTACCGGGGACCAACTGAAGATTATGATAAAAATAGGCATAAAGGTGAATATATCTGGGAATTCGGTAAAATAATTCAGGGACGAGAAATTTATATTAAATTAAAAATAAGGAAAAATAAAGGATGTGATGAAATAGCCTGTATGTCATTTCATGATGCCAAATTTGAAATGGCCTACCCCGAAAAATAAACCTAAAAGGAGGAAAACATAAAGATAAATTATTAGGTTAAACATAGAAAAATTTATCTTTATGTTTGAGAAGGTGGGGGAAAAATGAAAAGTAAAGATAATATTCGGTCAGATAATACCAAACTTATAACTAAAAAAATAACCTATGAAGTAAGGGGCGAACCTGTAGAAATTGAAGAAACTATTCGGATAAACAAAGAGACTGGAGAAGAAATATTCGATGAAGAAATAGAAAATAAAAACTTAGATGTTTTATATAATAAATATAGAAGTAAGTATTCATTATTATTACCAGAAGAAATTACCGAAATTAGAAGAATGTACGGACTTAGTCAAAGAGCTTTCTCTCGAATACTTGGCTGGGGAGAAATAACTACCCATAGATACGAAACTGGTGCATTACAAGATCAATCCCATAATGATACTTTAGTTCTATTAAAAAATCCTGAGAATATGAAAATATTAGTTGAAAGAAATAAAGATAAAATTAACCAAAGGGATTATAAAAAAATAATGGAAAAATTAGATAACATATTGGTTAATAATATAGATAACGCATTAGAAGAAAATATAATCAAAAAGTATACCAATGAGGTTTTAGATGAATATTGTGGGTATACTCAATTTAACTACGAAAAATTAGTAAATATGGTTTTATATTTTGCCTTAAATGTAGAAAAATTATATAAAACTAAATTGATGAAATTTCTTTTCTATTCTGATTTTGTAAACTTTAGAAATAATACAGTTTCAATTACGGGATTAAAATATTTAAAAAATTACTACGGACCCACTCCTGTAAGATATGATCTTTTATTAGGAATACTTTCTGATAAATTTATCACCTTCGAGGTTGACTTTATTGCCAATTCCGAGGAATTCATATATATAAAACCTATTGAACAACCTTGTTTGTCGGTTTTCTCGAAAGAAGAATTAGAAACTATAAATTATATATTCAATCGTTTTAAAAACCTTTCTTCAAAAGAAATTTCTGAACTTTCCCATAAAGAAAAAGCTTGGAAAATTTCAAAAACAAAAGAACTTATTTCCTATGAACTTGCTGAAGATTTAAAATATGCATAAAGAATAGAATATAGTGGTCTAAAATTAAAAACGGGGATTGTCCCAATTTTCCCTTATTTTAAATTACAAAAGGTACTTGGAGAAATTAGGTGTTACTGGGGTCAAATCTTTATTGTTGACAAATAGTTTGATTAACTGTCAAGAATAAGGATTTGACCCCATTTATTTATGTTGACGTGTACAAATTTATTCTTTTAATATTCTATTGTCAGAGGAATCTTACCTGCAACATTTTCACCTGTCATAAGAATTTCAACATTTCTCTAAAAGTATTTAAAAGCTCCAATCTTTTCTTTTCTTTTTTGGGTTCTTCTTTATACTTAAGTTCTTTAAGCGATTTTATATATTTCTCTAAGTTTTCCTTCGAAAATTGGTCTTTAAATAATAAGTAAGTTAATTCAAAAGTATTTTTTCTTTCTACTTTCTCTGCTGATTGTACCATTTTAATCGTCTTTCTTCTTGACTCTTCTTCTTTATCTGCGATATCTCCGGGATATAGCCTATTAACTCTTCCAATGAAACCAAAATTCCATGATCGATCTATAACAGATTTTACTATATTATCATCATAAGGCATATAAATAAAAATTAAGATTATGGCCCACAATCTAGGATTTAATTCTGGGAAAAGATTCCTTGAAACTTCATCCAAATCCCAATCAGGAGTTGCTTTTACTTGCCAAATTCTTTCTTGAGCCCATTTTAAGAACATATTTAATGATATTTTTGATATAACATTTTCTTTATCTTCTAAATTATTTTTAGTAATTTTCCATTCTTTTGGGAAATAATGCTTCCAAATTTTATATCTTGATTGTAATTTTGCTATATTTTTAAAAAATACTGGGTAAAAAATATTAAATAAAGATTCAGCGTAATAATATTCTTCATTGTCTATTTTAATAAATTCCTTTTTATGATTTTCTGAATGCGTTTTAAAATAATTAAAAAAAGAAAAAACCTTTTTTTCTTTTAAAGAACGTTCTTCTATGTTGTTTAAGATAGAATCCATGATTCTTGACATTTCACTATAATTAATCCATTCACCTAACTTTTCTTCCTTGTCTAATCGCTTATATTCTTCTTGCCATATCTCAAAATGCCATTCTAAAAGTTTGGGGAAAATTTCTTTTACTACAGCCAGAAAAAATATCGATCGATTATTTATAAAATTGTAGAAATCATTTAGAAGTTTTGCTGTAATTTTAAGGTTCTTTTTTGATGATTTTAGTAATTGGTCAATTGTGGGAGAAAATATTTTAAAAAATTCATTTTCATTTTGAATATTTATATTTTTAACTTGCCACACAGAACTCCAAACAGTTTCAAGATCATTATAGTTTTTTAACTTTTTCAAATAAGAAAACCTAAAACCGAATACATTTCCCTTAATCCAAAAATAAACTTTGATTATAATTCCTATAACTAATAAAATCCCAATATAAGTTAAATTAATAGCAATAAGTATGTCTAAACCTGTTAAAATATCCCAAAATAATATTGGAAGAAATATTAAAAAAACTGATAAGATAAGTAACTTAATATTAAAAACATTGTCTAAGATAACATGGAGATCTAAATATGTAAATTCCTTATTCTCTTCTCTTCTCTTTTGATATATATCCGCTAAAACTGCTATAGCTAAAGGAATTAAAATAGTTAATAAAGCTAATCCTATTCCTTGGATTATATTTGGAAAATTATTTATTTTAGAAAGAGGTTCGCTAAGATGAATTATTAGAAAATCATATATCTTATCTATTATCATACTTCCCTCTCTTCACTAAATTCTCATTTTCTTATAACGTGACAAAGAACCGTCCTTTGTCACACCCCAAGTTATTACCATAGTACGAATATCTCGTGCAATATTAATTACAATTTCAGAAAAAAGTTATGTTAAATGTTAAATCCTTTTTAACTTTAATTTATCATTTAAGTTTCATAAAAAATGCAGCTGGGAACTTATCTTGAAAAGATTTTCTCTCCAGCTGTGTTACTCCTAATTTAATTGCACCGGATATAGCAATAGTGGCTGCCAAGAAATATCCAGAGCCAGATACTATTTGTTCCCCTGCAGCAAGTAATTCGGCACCTAACCATTTCAACAAATCTAGATCTATTTGCTTCCATTCTATTTCTGCTCTCCTAATTTCAGATACTAATTCATCAGCTAAATTCTTAGTATTAATCTCGCTAAATGGTTCCGTAGCACATGCAGACTTCCACACTTTTCGAAGAAATACTCTAAGATGCTCTAGTCGTTTCTCCTTTCTTAAAATGAGGGCGTGCTCCAGATCTAAATTATTTAAAAATTTAAACTCTAAACTTTGAAAAGCTTTGGCAAAAGGAGCCCATTCTTTGTTTTCTATATTTTGATTTTTTCTATCTATTTCAATTTCCTTCCATTTTGAATATATATCTGTTATTAAATAAGAGCCTGTAAGGTTAGCAGTTAATTTAGCAATATCATAACTTGTACCACTGGAAAACGAAATTAACTGGCGTGTATTCTTTCCAGGTTTAAATGTCTCTAAGAAATCTGGGTCATTTCTTCTTTCTTCCTTAATAAAAGCAATAAATTCTTCTAAGATTATCCCATGTTTTCCTAAATTTGCGTCTTTAAATACCTTCTTTAAATATTCATTGGATGCTGGTAAGATTAAATGTCTAAATGCCTCTTTTTCCTTTTGTCTACTACGTAATTCACGTACAGATTCTTCTGCTGCCTTCCCTAATTCTTCATTCTCTTCAAATTTTTTATATTGCTTCTTTAAGGAATCCCAATTCAATTTACGGTCGAAATCGTTAGGAGTTCGTATAATCTCCACTATTCCTGCATCTATCCAAGGAGCTAGCGAAAACCAAAAATTAACATTCTTAAGTGTTTCTTTGCGATACTGTTCTGGATTTAAAATTGGATTGTATTCGTCTCTCACACTATATGGATACACAAATGGATCAACAACAATCATTTTGTTTGTATATATCGAATGCCGTACTAACCCTTTAAATATATACTCACGTCGATAATCTCCAAGATATAAACCAGAAACATCTGAGCGAGCACCCTGAAGCACACTATGAATATCTGTATTTAGAGGCCAGACATCAATTAATGCCTCGTGAATTTTCCTGACTGCGTTAGTAGTGAATGCAGTTTTATACTCTTCTATTGATTTTGGAGGAGTAGCCGAATCAAGTTTAAGTGCCTCAGCAATTTTATTAATGAAAAGTAAGTTTCGGCCACGGATTGAAAAATAGTGCGTTCTGTCTTTCCCTTCTTTTATTATTTGATTCCAGTCAACTTTTCCCTCGCAACAATATTTATATTTTTTCCCGCTTTCACATGGGCATAAATCATTCCTTTTTATATTATATCTTTTTTTCATATTTCCTTTTTAATTAACCTAAATAGGCTAAAACTTTTCCCTTCTTCAATTTAAATACGAATTTGTGCTACTCATAACTCGTCACTGTAATTTCTTTCTTGCATTTCATCCCAAAAAGACAACAAAGCCTCTCTGTAATTTTGCAAAGTCATTTCATTTATATTTAAGGTTTCCTCTAGTAAAGTTGTTTTAAATGTTGTTACATAATCTATTTTGTCTTCTTGTTTAAACAATTCTGGTTTGATTTCTCGCAATTCTTTTTCCGAACGGCCACCAGCATGTTTTATAACATTACATAATAGACTCAATTCTCTTATTTGAGGCCAACACGAGAAACTTTCTATATCGACATTATGGAATTTGAATTTTTCCTTTATCTCTGACAGCTTTATACAGAATGTTTCAAACTGAATATTATAGACATGAGATATTTCTTGAAATAGAAACCGCCTTGATTGCTGTTCCCATACCTGATAAAGAGTTGCATGCCATGTTGCTGTTAAATTATATTTCCCTAATTTAAGATACGAATAATGCTCTATACCCTCCTCCATAGCATTTTCTGCAATAGATGAAGGATCGATAAAATCATCAGAGGCTGGTTGGCTCATAGAATTATCGAAAAAGTCGTCTGTATATTTATCTGCATCACTCTCAATATCTTTAAAAACCGGCAATAGTTTTTGAGAATAAATTTCAACAAAATTTGAAATTTCTGATTTAAAATGTTTTCTCTTTGCTTCAGGTAAATATAATTGGCTTTTCATCTGTTTATTGTTTCTCCGATATTAAAAGTTAAAAGGTTACCGAATTATTGAACTGGTGCAACCGTTCCCCGAATTGATATTTTATATCCGCCCTTGAATTGCATTCCATAAATGCCTTGTAATAGGCGGTTTAACCAAAGAAACATAATAAGGATTGTCATTTTCATCATATGCTTTTTGCAAATAAAGAAATTTTTTTCCGTCTTGCCCAGAACTATGAATTGAAAGGACAAAATCAATATGGGGATACTCAAAACTTAAATTAGCTACCTTGCCTTGTTGCTGTAATAAATCATTTACTTCGTCATAATCAAAACCAAATCGTTTAAAAACTGTCCTCTTACGCAATTTTATTCGATAACAGAACATGCCAAACAAAGGTAAATGCTCGCTATGATTTTGCTGCTTAATTTTAATTATATCACCATTAAATTTCTTAAAATCAGAGCCAGTTGCAGATGACTTGATTTCAATAACTAGATTTACATCATCAATATTTGCTATGCAATTAGCTCCAAGCATTCTTGTCTGGGCATTTTGTTTTAATATCAAAATATCAGTTTGATTGCTTGCTTGTTTTGCGCTACCAACTATGAACCCTTTCTGAATATTTATATTGCAAAATCTTCTTTTTATTTCATCTTTCACAAAATCTTCTCGCGTTTGACCACGTTCGAGTTTATGTGAAATAAGCTCTTCTGAAATATTAAATTGTGCTTGAAACAACTCTTCAATATATCGATCATATTCATCAAGAAAATACATATCTATTTCTTCTCACCCCATACATCTGCGATTTTATCATTGATTTTATTTACAAAAATTGTAATTAATTCTTTGTTGGCATTAATGGCTTTTTGTTCATTTTCAATTCTATCAACAATTTGTTGTTGAATTTCAAGAGAAGGAAGAGGAGCTTTAATATGTTTAATAGCATTCGCGTTAAATTGAGGTTGCCCTCCTCCTTGTACCAATTCATTTTTTTGCTTCCTATAATTTGAGCTTTGTGAAAAAATCCAATAAAATTTACTGTTAATTTGTTCTTTCCTAAAATTAAGTCTTATTAAATATCCTGCAAAAATAGCTTTAATCTCTTCATCGAAATATAAAGTCTTCCCATATGTAGCCCCCGTTCGAGCGACTAAAACATCACCCTTTTTTAAAATATATTTCTTTGATTTTTCATTTAGATTTACATATTTAATCTCGTCGTATTTTAACAACCCATCCTCGGAAATATCTGTTATACGAATATACCGATATTCACCATTGTTTTTTGCTGATTCTGAATATCCATATTCAAGCTTGCATATCTTATCTAATTCAACTATCTCCCAACTTGGATCGATTTTAAAAGTTGGTTTGTAGTTTTCCACAACCTGCTTTGCGCCATCGATTATTTTTTGATAGCTATCCAATTCAGCAACAATTTGTTCCTGTATTTCAAGAGGAGGGAGAGGGATTTTAATTTTTTGTATTTTTGATATTTTAAGAGATGGGTATGCTTGATCTGGAGTTAAGGTTTTTGCGTCAATTTTTAATAATAAATAAAATAAAAATAATGGGCATATTTTTTTCTCATTTGCTATAATAGTAGCTAAATGACTTGATACATAACCTTCTTTGCTAATAATCACCCTATGATTAAGAAAGGTTGATGCCCCACTTTTGGGAAATAAGATAGTATCTTTTGGAATCAAATGCAGTTTCTTTTCTTTAATGGCTAATTCATTCACATAATCATTGCTCTGATTTAAATTCGTTGAAATATGTAATTTGCCTACATCTGAAGTTCGATAAAATGGATATTTACCATTTTTAAAATACTTCTCATCTTGAGGAGCTGAATTTCCAGATCCGATATCTGCAATTTCTGATAATTCTACAAAATCCCATTTACCATTATAAATAACTGCTTCTTTGTACCTATCGCCACTTAAATTATAATCACCGCTCTCGGCAATCTTTCCTTTTTTTACGACATTAGCAAGTTTTGCTTCGTTTAAATTAAATTCAATTTCTTTGCCTTCGATGATACTCTGTTTATATTTTTTTATAATTTCCAATGCCATCGGTAAATCATTTTCTTTAATTTTTCTACGCTGAGCACCTAAACCAAATCCATCATGA
>SDBU01009910.1_pt1 | contig 10624 bp, 24 predicted proteins | sample 2277071 | NCBI WGS metagenome assembly SDBU01 (sample SAMN10397929, study PRJNA504765) | marine sediment metagenome | isolation source: marine sediment core GS08_GC12, 126 cmbsf | place: Arctic Ocean: Gakkel Ridge, Loki's castle | collected 2008
GATGAAGACCCGGAAAGAGATTGAAGCGAAGTTGGTTAAAGTCGAGTCAGATGAACGGCTAGGTTATCCCGTCGCAATGGTTCAAATCAATGCCCTGTTGGCTATTATTCAGATCGGTCTGAAAGCGGAAGCTCGGGCGCTTCGCTGGGTGCTCGGGTTACCCCCGGGAACCTACCACGGCAACGAACCCACCTAACACACCCTGAAATCACCCCACAGGCCCGTCAAGGGCCGTGAAGACCCGCAAGGGTCTTATTATCCCCCTAGGTCTTACATTTCAAGCCGTCACAGTCAAACCACGGCTTATCATCTCCCTCTGAGCACATAAGAGTGGTTCATTAAACGTTACTTGTGGTTTTTATAAGAAATGATTGCATGATTTTTAGTAATGATTTCAATTACTATCAGCTTTTTTCCGTCACGCTCAACATTTCTTCTTACATTTAACCGATACACCCATGTTTGCAAACGATTAGTCAATCATTTCAAGCCTCTTCAGAGTTTCCCTGTCATCTCCCCTAGTCTTACATAATACCTCATCTCCCTATCTACCCCTTCAATAGTCTCACAATAAAACCCAACTACCTATTAAGATCAAAGCGTTAGCAATAAAAACGAGAGAAAACCACGAAATCAACCAATACAACAGCACAACAGACACGTAAGAGCCCTTCATTTAATAATAATACGTACACTCATCCGGCATAATACACACCGGTATCCAGATACCCACAATCGAAGAAATCGAACACACAACAGCTCCTACCTTCATCACGGCCCAAGCGGTACACACAGAGGTAACGCCGGCCCTTCCGGCTCGGCTCCGGTCTTCCCGAGCGTAAGCGAGCCCCTTCAGGGCTTGGCGCCCTTTAGGGCTTCCCCTCGGTTCCTCGGGGAAAGGGGCGAAGACCTAAGGTACTACTACTACCTAGGGAACACTAACGAATTGTAGCTGATTGTCAGAGAATGTAACAGATTGTCAGAGAATGTCAGACATTGTCAGTAGGCGCGTGGCGCCCCTAAGAACCCAATTGTCAGAGAATGTAAACCAGATTATAGTCAACCACGGTACATATCCCAATAGAGGGGAGCGGCACGAGGCGGGGCTCTAGAGTCAATCATGTCAAGCATTGTCAGAGATTGTCGCTAACTGTCAGAGATTGTCAGAGAATGTAAAAAATGTGAGAATCGAGGGGAGCGTTGGCCTAGGCCAGCCCCTTTTCTCCGGACCCTTTTTCTCCAACTTCTCGATTTCCTTACCATTCCGGTCCCCTATGTCTGAGTGGTCCGGTTGGTCGAGCTACTACCCCGCGGCTCTGTCTGTCCCGTGGCGCCCCGCTCCCTGTCTCCCGGCCCCTCGGTAGCTCGAGCTGCGCTGTGTCCCGCTTGGGGTCCGTTGCGGGACAGTGGGCGCGTGTATGTGGCGAGTAGTGATAGAAGAAGAAACTAATCTGCTGTTACCACTTGCCGTATCATACCGTGTGTCACATCGAATGGAATAAGATAGGGCAATCAAAGGGTAATTAACAGGGAGTATCGAGGTAGATCGACAGTGTATAGTAGTGAAGGAAGAAGGAAAGCTCGGCAGTTCCACGGTTTGGATCCCAGTCTGTCCACTAACCAGGAGAAAGAACCGGTTTGATAGTCTGGATTTCTAGTGTGTATACAGATCAGCAGAGTAATCCGGTCCACTTCCCCCACCTAATAGCGCTCCGGCCGGTCAATTTTCCCGCACCTACCAGCCCAGAAGAGACAGTGTAGGACAAGTAAGACGGGGTGGGGGGGTGTAAGATTAGTAAAAGGGTGGTATCTATCAGGAAGGAGGGGTTTGCCCACGCTCCCCGCGCCCCATTTTCTGGAGATGTCGAACCTACATGTACTACCTTTACTTACCAACTCGATACAATTGAAAAAAACTGAAAATAATACTTGACGGGTGAACCCCGCTCCTATATAAATAGACACATGAACAACACAGCACCTAGCGAGGCTCCCATGAATCACGTCGAAATGAACAAGTACCGCTCTGCCTACCAGGAACTTATCGAAGAAGCTGCCCGGGTCCTGGGTTGGACTTCCAAGGACCTACTTGACCGAATGGACGGTCTGCCTGAATACTACCAGGCTCAGGGAGAGAGCAAGCCGCAAGCCTGGTGTTCCGCGGCGCGAGAGACAATCACGGTTGAGCAAGAGCGACGTGACAGCTAGAAGGGACGAAAAAAAATGACAGAAGCTGAAGCCTATCCGAATCGTTCCTATCAACAGCGCGTCGCAACGTGGTATCAGGCCGGCGACAGAGTAACAGTTGGCCCGGCCTATCGCGGCAACGGTGAGTACATCTCTGACGGTTACAGCGGGCCTTACACCGTGGTGAAGAAAATTGACTCGGCTAGCGACTACAAAATCATTCGGGGTGACGTGCTCGACGGTGCCGACTGGGACCTGATAGTCAACGCCTCCCGACTGACAAGGCGGTAGCGGGAATGAACATCCAATTTCAGGTCAAGTATTACCGCGGGGATATCTTTCGGCTATGGTGTCGGGAAGTGTGGCAAGGTGGAACGGGCCACGGTAGTTATTTGGTCAAGCTGTTGGGGTCGCCTTTTTATCCGTTGTATAATTCCGGCATGACTGACAACGTTCGGGCCGCGCAAAAGTTTCTAGAGTACGCTCGAAGGGTGGGCTGGATACTTCGTGATGATTTATCCCCTTCGACGGAGCAACAGTTCTTTGGCTTGGGTGGGCAGTCGTATAAACGAGCTGAGGGAAGATATTCGGTTGACTATGTGTGGAAACCAAACCGGGAAAGCAAATCGTTCCAGGCGTTCGTTGAAACCGGTGTGATTGATAAAAAGCTGAAAACCCTGTCGGAACGGTACATCCGAAAGTTGGAGGAAAAATGACAAAATCTCTAGGCAACGTTTTGAACGCTCGAGCGATGAAGCTAAATCCGAACGAAAAGGAAATGGTTTTAGAGCTGGCGAATCGAACCCGGGCTATCGGCAAGGAATGGCTAAAGGGCGGGTACCACGATTCTCAGTGCGGCTTTTCGATGACCATGCTTGCCGATTGGATGCGCTACGCGGTTGGGGAAAAGATGTTCTGGGAACTGTCCGAAGAAGAGCAAGCCGCCTTAGAGAAAAAAACACAGCTCCAGTTGTACGGGACTGACGAACCCAGGTGTTTGGATTGCGGTTGGCCATTGGTAATTAAGAAGATTCCCGATCCGGGCCAGTCCGATACCGATTGGTGGCGTACCAGCTGTTTCCAGTGTAAAGTGTTTGCCATAAGTAAGTCACCAACTATGGCTGTGGATAAGCTTCGTGCGAAGATGGAGAGTGAGGAAAAATGACTTACGAAGAAAAATTAGAAGAGATAGATAAACTGTTACGACGTTGTCGGCGTAACAAGCGTTTTCGTGGTGAAACGTCTTGGCACAAAGTTAGACGCGGTTATATGAAGATGGCTTTGCATTACGTCGAAATGCTTTTTGTGGATTTGGAATTGCATTCGGAGGAACAGGAAAAATGACCAAACCATTATTTTGTATTGCCCCGGCTCCGGAAGGCGCGGTAGTGTGTCGGGGTTGCGGTCGAGTCATGCCGGTTGTTCGATATGGTGACGGAACGTTTCGGGTAATCTTACATCTGTCGAGCGGTGGTAAGTCAATGTGTTTGGGTGGAGAGATTGAAGTGAAAAAAGAAGACGTTCAACGGGCATACTGGATTGAATAAAGTGAGACAATAATGAACGAGAACAAAACTCAAGTAACCGAAGGTTACTGTCACTTTTGCGCCGCCCCTGTTCGTGGGAATCTCCCGTTGCAAGATGATTATTCGACTGTCATCTTGTGTCGGCATTGTAACGGATACATTTATTTCGTTCGGAAGAATGGTAAGCTCCACAAAATTTCATGGACAAAACCAATCGAGTGTTGCAAGGCGAGGGACCTGTTTGCACAGGTACACGTATATGATTCCGGCGAATACTTGAGTATTATCTGTAAATCTTGCGACCACGAAGAGCACCCTATAGAGGAAGACGAAAGGATAGAACCATGAAACTGTTTCTTGTAAAGGGGATTATTGACGAACCGGGGAGAAATGTTTTCGGGTATGACTGTTCCCACGGTTTTGTTATTCGAGCAAAGGACGAAGACGAAGCCCGGAAACTGGCGTCTCTTGAAGCGGGGGATGAAGGTGCGGAAGTTTGGTTTGACAAGGTCCAAGACAAGTTGTGAGGTGATCACGGCAAGAGGGAAGGCCGAAATCATCCTGACAGATTTCCTTGCCGGCTGAACAACAACGAAACCGACAGGAAGGAAAACGAATGAGTAAACTAAAACCGTGTGTATGCGGAAAGCCAGTCGGCGCTGATTGCGGAACCGCCCGTTGTAGTGACAAGGAGTGTGTTTACCACGAAAGGGTTAGTCACCTGTATTGGCAAGCGTGGTTGCGCCCGTCTACAACGGCCCGACTTGCCGCCGAAGAATTACGTCGGTTCCTTAGTAACGGAAGTTTAATCCATCTTTATAGTCAAGAAATTCATGATGGGTTCGTAAAACTAGCGGACATGATTGAATCCTTTTCTGTTTCGCATACGGACGATTCAGAGGCGCGGTGTAACGAGCTGGCGCAAGAGTGTGTTGAATGTTGTCGTCTCAAGGGTTGGTTAAATGCCATAGTGGAAAATGGCAATGATGATCACCCGGTGGCGGCTTTTCTTTGGGGGATGGCCAAAGACGCGATTGCCGGGGCCCCTGTCGAACATGAGCCGGGAATGATTCTAGGGCATTGTAAATGCCAATGGTGTAACGAAAAAAATAATTGAAAAAAAACTGTTACATGATTGCCCTCCAACGGGTAAGGTTGGTTACTATGGAGCCGAGATCTTGCGCTAGTATCCTTTCATCGAAGGACCCGGAACACGGGCTCGATCGAACCGAGCTTGACGGTTTTAGTTTTTACTTCGGAACTTTTGTCCCTTCAACTCTTTGGGGGTCAGATTCTGAGCATCCTTTGTTTCCCCGTGGTATGTATGCCAAAGCTGGAAAATTAGAACGGGTCGGTAAGCTACTATTGAAAGGTTATAGTAACCGGCGAGTGAGTAGGGAAACCGGAGTTCATCGTGATACAATTGGAAAGTTCCGACGCGCATTAAAAGAAGTTTATGGAATCGAATTTATATGTGAATGTGGTCGACGTTCTAATCATCGGGGTTGGTGTTCGGTTCGTTTTGCAAAAAGCCCGGCGCGCCAAGCTCTCATGAAAAAACTACATGGCAAACAACGTAAAGCAAACCCTGAAAGGGATAAACTAATAATTCCCCTTGTTGGTGTTCATACTGACGATATTGATTCCGAAGCCGAGAAGAGCTTACGCAAAAAACGTTTTTACGGTGCGTGTCATAGACGATCAGAAACCATGTATGAATGGGAATCATTCGAGTGTACTTATGATGCGTATCCTACTGAGTCCTACCAAGTTGCAGCTGGCTTTGATAGTGGTGATATTTTTTTATTGCACGAACAGGAGGAATAATAATCAGATGAAAAATATGAGTAACAACGTAAAACACGAAAGGAAAAGAAAATGGTGGAAAGTAAAAACAAGTACGGAAAGAAATTTTACGAAGACGAAGCAACGTTGCCGGAAGATCTACGTCCTATTTATAGGAAGATGGTTGACTACTACGTTTATTCTGCTTTGGTCCGTGTCGGTTTCGGTCGAGCTGCATACAAGGTTATCGCCGACTTGGTGATGGGAGGTTGGAGGCTTAGCGCCGAACCGCATCCGGACAGTCTTTTCTTGCAGGACACCGCCCCGAAATAGCACCCCCGCTCAAAAATAATATTTTTTTATCCTTGACATCCTGGGAGGGGTGCTCTATAAATATAGGCACGATCAACGGAGCGATCAACGGAGCGACCAATGACCGAACGAACCTTACATCCCCTCACCCTTCCGCCCGACCTGTTAGAGCGCGCAAAGCGTTACACCGCAACGCGCGGACTCGATAACATTTATTTGTGTTCCCTTTGTCAGCTTGTCGAAGCTGCATTGCGGGAGTATCTTAACAAACGTGACGGGGAGAACGAACAATGAAAACCGAAAAGCCACAACCGATCGAACGCGAGGATCATTTTTCTGATACTTCCCCAAGCGATGAAGACAGAGTGCTTGGCGATCACCTGGCGTATTTCATCGGCGATACGTTTATCGAGTGCATGACGCAATCGCCTGTTAAGCAATGGGCAACCATTGTTCACGCGCTACGATTTCATGGTTTGCGAATCACGGAGTCGCCCGAGCCCCGCGGGAAAAGGAACCAATAAAAATGCAAGGAAAAAGATTCACTGACGACGTTGTAGAAATCGAAGCTTTCAAGGTCGACCAACCCGGTGGAAAGTGGCTGGTCATTTCCTATTACGCCGTGTCTTCCAAATACCTCGGGCAAATGGTCAAACGGTGTGACACTCTTCCTACTAAATACCCTGACATTTTTAGGGGGGACATGATCCCGATCAAGTGGGTGAACTGGACCGGTGAAAGCAAGGAATATCGGCTGTGTCATGCCGAAGCTTTTCTTGACGGCCAAAGCGAAAGTTTCTGACGATGACAATACAAAAATACAGCGTTGGTGCCTATCCAGATGGTTCTCTTTACGAGTCTGAAGATGACGGGGGCGAATGGGTTCGCACGTCAGATCACGAGCTGGAAATGGGCAAGCTAAACGCCATAGCCGCTGACGAAATAAACAAGGCCCGGGAAGGGATGGGTAAGCTTAGGAAGGAATGGGATGACGCAACGCGAACCCGTGGATACTGTAGCGCCCTTGGATTGCAGTGCCCCGAGCTGGCCAAGGCCCGGAGTGAAACCCATGACCAGTAACAACCCTCGATTAAGGAGAGCAAAGGCGTTGCTCGGATGTCGGGACGCTCGGAGAATCAGGCGTTGCCTTTCGGCCCCTGCATATGATAAAGACGGGAACGGTTCCGGGGCCTGTGCAACCTGTGGTTATTTCGTTGACATCAAAGCCGGTGATCTCGCCGATAAAAAGCTGGGGTAAAAATGATCATCGTCCACCCAACAATCGAACAGACGAAAGCCATCGTTGCCATCCTCGGGGACGTGGCTGAAGCTGGGGAATTTTTGCTCTCTCTCGGGCTCACCTATTTCCAAGCGTGCAAGGCCCTGGACAAGGCTGACGTTGACTTCGTGCCTTCCCTTCCCTCAATCACCCCCGGGTTCTATCCGTCTCGTCAGGGCTCGACTCAGGCCGGCCGCGCTTGACGGGTTTCCTGGCCCGGTTTATGCATAGATTCTTCCCATGCCCAAACTCGACACCGAAGAGCTGTGGACTCACGGCACGCTCAAAGAGACTCTCGACGAAGTACGAGAGCAGACGGAGCGAGAAATGATCGGCTTGGCTCTCAAGCATACTCGCGGAAATGTAACACGTTCCGCCGAACTCCTTGGGGTATCCCGCCGGGGAATCCAGGTCAAAATCAAACACTGGGGATTCGACCCGGCAGACCATCACAAGGCGTGTAAGTAATTGCGCGGTGCGAAAACATCTGCGCGCTTTTGTGCCTATGGGTGCGAAATGTTTTGCGCGTTCAGTGAACTCGGAAAGGAGTAGGGGGATGACGATTAAAATAAGAGATACACGAGCTTGTTCACAACCAGAGATACAACCAGAGCAGCCGGAACCTCATGAGCGTTGTGATCACGTCTGGAAGAACTGCATCACAAGGTGGAGCCGGGCGCTGGATAGATGCACCTTGTGCGAGCTGTTCCGAGAGACCAGTAGTAACCCGCCTGGTTTGGCGATTCCATGCGCAGATATGAGCTACGAGTATTTCATGAAAAGGTGATACTGGGCCTGTGATGGTGCGAAATGTTTTGCGCGGTACGTGAACCCGGAAAGGACGAGAGAAAAGGACTCATGCTCTATTTCGACAAAACCAAAGTGGGCGACATTCTCCAGGTAATAGATTCGCAAGCGTCGAAATACGTTGCGGTGGGAAACCTCGTACGGGTCACAAGGGTGAGTGCCTTTAAAATTGCCTTCGAGAACCGTCATGGGGACTGGTCAGAGTTCCATGCCTTCCACAGCACTGACTGGCTGGAACCGACCAAGTGGAAGAAGGAGTTTCCCAAGAAGAGAGATGCCGAATCAGGGGCAGATGCGACCCACGAACTACTCCTGTGGTTACTCAAGACCTACGATTTTGAGCAGGCGACTGTAACGAAGATTCGAGGCAGGCTCGCGGGGCTGGTTGGTGGGCAAGCGGCTCTCACCGGCAAGCAACAACTGAAAAGGAGACAACTATGCCTTATTCTAAAGACGGAACTTATTATGTTCGTTGTGACTGTGGACGGTGCTACCAGTGCAAGATAGAAGCAATACCCCACGAGAACGGATGCGGTTGCGACCAGTGCATATCACGACGGGCATACATAGTGGGCGCTGCGCAGCAACAAGCGAAAAACTACTATTGCCGGGAGGCCATAGTAGGTCGTAAAGAACCACGCAGTGATAGGTAGTGAGTCAAGTTTTTACGCAGACAACGGATAGCGCAGCTCATCAGCGGCATCGCCGAGAAGGCAGAGCTCACTGCCTGAATCAGTGCCCTCGCCCACCCCTTCGCGCCCGTTCCCCCTATCAGCCGACTTGACTTGGCCGAGTGCACATGGTGCACAATGCACTTGCCCTGGCGCCGGCCGTTGTGCTACTCTGAGCTGGCAATTGGAAGAGCTACTCTGAGCAAGCGCGTCAACGTGCGAGCCGGACGTAGGCATGACGCAACAGGGGCGAAGCCATGCCGTCGGGAAACCGGGGGAAGTGCTTTGGTCTACGATCTCGATGCCGTGTCCGCCACTCCCCCGTGAAGGGTTTTTTTTTAAACACACTTGCCTGACGAAACTTCACGGGGGAGACTTTCTCTTTTCCCTGAAAAAAATTGTTACGCTTCGCCAGCTCGGGAGGTAAGGTTGTTTTATGGCCAGCATGAGAACAACGGTTGAAGTGATTGAAGCGGCGCGGGATTGGTTGAAGCCGCTCGACATAAAACAACCGATGGGCCTTATCCGAATCGAGTTCCACAAAAGGGAAGTGGCTTTGGCTGAAACGGTGAACCGACTCGAAGAGCACATTCAGAAATACGGGTATTGATTATGGCACTAGTAACTTGTCCCGACTGCAACAAAACGAGAATACCAACCCGGGAACAAATCATTGATAAGGATTACTGCCGGTGCTTTGCCGAACTCGAAAATTTCGGAATGCTCGATAAGATTCCTAGCATGGTTATAAAAGAACGTATTCCTGACTTCAACGATGACATGGAACGCTTGGCCGTATTCGGTCCAGACGAACTTAAACACGATTGGGTTCTGTCCTTTTTCGGTGATGAATACCAGACCTATCGTTGTACCAAGTGCAGCTCAGAGAGGCGCGAAAAAGACGGTGAGGTTATTGGATATTGTCTCGGGCGCCAAACCCTGTTTACGAAGTGGGACGAACCGGAACCCTCGTGCTCTTCTATCCCTTCCGGCGTATTCATAACAGAGCACATTCCAGAAACGCCAATCGACCCCGTTGCGATAAGGGACTTTGAGGAACTCACAAAGCAACAATTGGACTCCGGGCAGTTTGGTAAGGTCGGGGTGATTGGAACAGTCACCTGTAAGCACTCCGGCGTTTTCAGCAACGGGGAATTCTCGCTACGCTTCGAGCCTGCGAGTAACGGCGAAGCCGATCTATGTGACATTGTCGTTTTCGATTCGGAAGGTGACATTCGACGATACGATAATTTGATCATGGAATGCTTGCACGAAGGAACGAAGGTTTACTCGGGTGAATTCTTCGCTTCTATCCCCCCGCGCTGGGGTTGGATTTGTACGTGTTGCGGTGAAATGGGAAGTGATGACTTAGGGGATTACAAACCACAAATTGATCCACGAAAATTTCGGGAGCTTTGGAAACTATACGGTCACGGGGAGTAAATCATGATTGCCGAAATTAAATTGATAGCCCATGATCGGGCCACTATTGAGACGGAGTGTAAGAACTGTGTAGCGGAAGGTTTCATGGTTGCCGAAATAGCCTCGTCCTGTACGGTTCATTGTCTTCGGCCGGTTTATCGGTGTGATAAATGTTGCGAAACATTTCTTGCTGTTCATCGAGGGACGTGGCTGCACACAATTTTTTTACAGAATGTGAAAGAGGTGTTTGGCGAAAAGAAAGGCGACAAAAAATGACAAGCGAAGAAAACATAAATGAGTATCATCGGAAGTGTAGTGAAATTCTAGAAAGTGCTCGGCGCTTTAATCACATCATGACAACGCTCGCAATGATCTCCGGTATCGTAATCGGTTCACTTTCAACGTGGACAGCTACCACATACGGGTAACCAACCAACCAACCAACCAACCAACCAACAACCAACGAAAGGAAAAGAACAATGGGAAGAAAAGTAAAAATCAAAGCCGGTCAGCTCTGGATTACCGAGGGGAGGAAGAACGCCAAGGGTGCTTTTGTGACGGGGGTACCTGCCTATGTTGACGTTATCGAATACGGGGTGGTTAATGGCCCCACGATTAACAGCTTGTCCCGGGAC
>SDBU01009911.1_pt1 | contig 10623 bp, 10 predicted proteins | sample 2277071 | NCBI WGS metagenome assembly SDBU01 (sample SAMN10397929, study PRJNA504765) | marine sediment metagenome | isolation source: marine sediment core GS08_GC12, 126 cmbsf | place: Arctic Ocean: Gakkel Ridge, Loki's castle | collected 2008
AGATTCCTGAGCGACGAGCGTGGTCTGGAGACGGTGGAATACGCCATCATCGCCGGACTGATCGTGGTTGGCACAATCGCCACGATCATTTCCATTGGTACCTGGGTGAGCGGGAAGTTCACCGCTTTGGACACCGGCTTGGGCACCAACTAGTTCCAAGCGAACCGAATCCGCCCACTTTGGCTTGTCCGCACGGACAGCAATAGCAGTGTGGATCACGACTTTGTGGAATGACGGAATGCCGTGGGTCCAGTGGGGCGCCGTGATCGGCGCCTCACTGGCCGCGGCTGTGTTTGACATCACGCAGAGGAAGATCCCTAACCGCTTGACCGGTCCGGTGGTCGTCGGAGGACTGGTGTGGTCGTTTTACACCTGCGGGTGGGGAGGTCTGTGTGATTCCCTCGCCGCCTGTGTGCTCCTCGCCCTGCCGTTCGTCGTGCTGTTCGTCTTTGCCGGCGGCGGGGCCGGAGATGCCAAGATGATGGGGGCGGTCGGAGCTTGGTTGGGTCTGGTCAACGGTGTGGTGGCCTTAGTAGCGGTCGCCATCAGCGGCATCGTCCTGGCCGTGGCTTTTGCGGCGGGCGGGAAGCGGCTGCGATCGACACTTACCAATGCGATCGCGCTGCTGTATGCGTTGGTGGCCAGGGTCATGGGGCCCGGCAAGCTGGAGGCACGCCACGCCGGGATCCTACAGACCCCGGATTCGAAAAAGATGCCGTATGGTCTGGCAATTTTAGTCGGCGTGTGCCTCGCCGCGGGAGGTATATTCCTATGGGCTCAGTAGTCAAAAATCGGATCGCCAAGGGCGTGATGACGATCGAAGCAGCGATTCTGTTCGGGCTGCTGTTGATTATCGTCCTGGGGATCATCGAGTACGGATGGTTTTTCCTCAAAAGCCAGCAGGTCACCAACGCCACCCGGTATGCCGCTCGGATGGCCGTCCGGCCCGACATCACCAACGTTGAGGTGGAAGCCGCCGTCGCCCAGTTGATGAGCGACGCCGGCATCAGCGGCTACTCAATGACCATGGCCGACATCAGCACGGTTCCGCCGGGCAACACGATCACGGTGAGCATCTCCGTGCCGTACACCAACGTGCAGCTGGGGGGACCTCCCTTCGTGCCCCTGCCATCGGACGTGCACGCTTCGGTGAGCATGGCCAAAGAGGGGCTCTGAGGGTCGAGCTGTAGCCCGCCTTCGCGGGTGGGCCCGCTTGGCGGCAGACGGTTGCTGTACATATAAAGGCTTATTCGGGCACGAGTTAGCTCCGTTGCTGCGCGTCACGGGCGAAGGAGCGGAGCCAGGGACCCTCGCTGGGAACCGGGCTGCCTCCATGGGCTGCACGATCGGGCGCGATGGAAGACGGGCCTTCTTTAATTTTCAGCCGAAAAAAAAACCCTATCAGTGGCTGAAGTATATTGCCGATACTGCCTTTAGGGCCGATGTGGTTCCCCTGCACCGGATCGTTGGTTCGGCCTTATAGGGGACAGGAGATGGAACAATGAGATGGTCAATCGTGGTGTTGATCGTATTGGGCGTGCTCGCCGCTGCGTGTGCGGCGATGCTCATGGGGACCTTCCGCGCAAGCATGCGTTCCACCAAGGAGCCGACGACCAAGGAGGCGGGAACCGTTGAGATCGCGGTGGCCGCCAAGGAGCTCTTGCCGATGACGGTCTTGGACGCGAACTCCGTGGAGACCAAGACCATTGCCCGCAGCGAGATGCCGGAAGGCTGCATAGAGGGCGATATCGGCGTGGTGGGAAAGGTCTTGACCATCTCCATGGTGAAGGGCCAGCCCTTCCTGGCCAAGTCCTTCGCCACCGACGGCACCAGGCAGACGTTCGCGAAAGTCTTGCCCAAAGGGATGCGAGCGGTGAGTATCCCCTTACCACGCCACTCGGGGCTCGAGGGCCTGCTGTATCCCGGCTGCAGGGTCGACGTGCTGGCCTCTTTCCGTGTGACCGCGCAAGACAATGGCCCGAAGGAAGCTATCTCCAGGGTGCTGATCGAGGGGATCGTGGTGCTGGCGATCGGGAACCACACGATCGTGTCGCCCGAGCCGGAGGAGACCGAGGATGGCAGCGCGAGGAGCCGTCGGAACACCGACGTCACGCTCTTGGTGAACCCGCAACAGGCCGAAGCTCTGCAATTGGCCATGGAACACGGCTCGCTGTCGCTGGCCATGCGCGGTCCGGCGGACGATGTACCGGGTCATGGCAAGGGGACCTCGCTGAGCGAGCTATCCGAAGACCTCGCTCGCATGATGCGCAGAAGCAAGGTCACGCCCACCGGCAGGCCCATCGGCGAGACCCCCGCGGCGCCGGACACGAGGCCAATCGGCCCGGTGGTGGAAGTGCCGGGAACGGCCGACCCCCTACCCCCGGATGCCCGGACGTGGACGACCATTGTCATCCGGGGCGGCAAGGTCCATAGTGAGACGTTCGACATCGACGAAAAGCCGGACGGAACTTCGGAACCGAACTAGCGGTCCGCAGAAGAAAGTGCTCCGTCGCCGAGGGCGACAGGCTGCCTGCGGGCAGGATGAGTTCTTCAACGGGCCGCCGGAAGCACACTACAGGCAGGATGCCTGAGAGGCAAACGGGACGAAGAGGATGCAGAGAGAACCTATACCGAGGAGACATGGCTCGTGAAGCGAGAAATCCGATGGTTGAGTGGGCTGCTGGGTCTTTCCCTGCCAGCATTGATCATTTTCGCTCTGGGCGTAGTTAACTGCGGGACGGCTTTAGGCCAGGATCCGGAATCGAAGCCGACATCGAAGCCGTCCGTTGTCGATACGGGCGAGGTGACCGTGATCGAGATCCACCTTGGGACCTCCCGGATCATCCGATCGCCTTGGCCGGTGTCAAAGGTGTCGATTACCGCCCCCGAGGTGGCTGACGTGCATGTGCTGACGCCACAGCGGCTGCTGGTGCTCGGCAAGTCCGTCGGCGAGACGGACGTGATCCTGTGGGGCAAGGAAGATGACCAGGTCTGGCGGTCGAAGCTCGACGTGTCCGCGGACATCCAGAAGCTCAAGGCGGACATGGCGAGCCTGTTCCCGGACTCACAGCTTACCGTGAGCGTATCGGGGGATCTGGTCGTTATCGGCGGGACGCTGGCCCGCGCCGTGCAGAGCCCTCGGCTGCGCACTTTCATGGAGTCTCGGAAGCTGAAGTACATGGACATGACCAGGCTCGCGGGCGTCCAGCAGGTGCAGATCCAGGTGCGGGTCGCCGAGGTGAGCCGACAGGCCATCCGTGCGCTCGGCATCAGCGCCTTCAAGACCGGCAGCGACGTGTTCGGCGTCGCCAACGTCGGCGGAGACGCCAACATCAACATCGGGACGGCGTCGGGCGTTTCCGCCGCCCAGTGGAAGGTGCCGTTCACCTTCCAGGGCGCGGTCACGGCCAACCCGTCGGTTACGATGATGGCAGGATTCCCGGAGATCGGGCTGGAGCTGTTCATCAACGCGCTTCAGGACAACCAGTACCTGCGACTGCTGGCCGAGCCGACGCTGGTGGCGTTGAGCGGGGAAGAGGCCAGTTTCCTGGTCGGCGGGGAGTTCCCCATCCCGGTCGTCCAGGGCGGAGGCACGGATACGGGGGCCGGGACGTCGATCACCATCGAGTACCGGGAGTTCGGCGTACGACTGAAGTTTCGGCCGACGGTGCTGGGCAACAATCTCATCCGGCTGAAGGTGGCCCCCGAGGTCAGCGAACTGTCGGAGTCCAGCGTGTCGTTCGGCGGCTTCGTTGTGCCGGGCGTCACCTTGCGAAAGGCGGAGACCACGCTGGAGATGAGAAGCGGGCAGACCTTCGCGATGGCCGGGCTCATCAATCGCGCCACCATCGCCCGGGTCGCGAAGGTGCCGGGACTGGGCGACGTGCCCATCCTCGGCGCGCTGTTCCGCTCCGTTCGGTATACCCAGAGGGATACCGAGATGATCGTGTTGGTGAAGGCGACGTTGGTCTCGCCGGTGGGGGACAAGCCGCTCGCCCCGCTGCCGGGGGTTCTGGACAGTCCCCCCAACGACTGGGAGTTGTACGCCGAGGGCCGCATCGAAGGCAGGGCCCCGGCGAAACTCTCTCCGGCCGACGCGACCTGGCTTAGGGAGATGGGGCTGGATCGGCTCAAGGGCTCAGGGGCATGGGCCAGCTACGGCGAGGCGACCGCTCCCAGCCGAGCCACGCCGCCGCGCCCAGGCTCGACAGATGCGCCGACGACGCGTCCAGTGTCCTCGCCCGACAACGGCGAGGATGCCGGGCCCAAGGAGTGAGAGCCGTATGGATCCGTCGGGCGGTATACTGCTCTTGACAGCGGAGCCAGGGACGGTAGAGAAGGTGGCTGCAGCCCTCAACGGCTCGGAGCGTTTTGCCTGCGCCGGGACCTGCAGCACGCTGGCCGACCTGCGCTCGGCTCTGAACGAGTACCACTTCGGGACGGCGCTGATCGACCTCGATCCCAAGCCGCAGGAGATGCTGCGCGAACTGGGCGACGTCGTGGGCCAGTTCCCCGACCTTCGAATCGTCGTGATGGCCGAGGAAATGCAAAGCGACCTGCTGCTGGCGGCCATGCAGATCGGGGCGAGGCACTTCCTGATCAAGAAGTCGATCGGTTCGGAACTCATGCCGGTGCTGGAGCGACTGGCTCGCGCCGCCCCGTCCGGCTCGATGGCCGCGGGATCCATGGTGACCGTGCTGTCCGCCGGTGGGGGCTGCGGCGCCACCACCATCGCGATCAATATCGCCAATGAACTGGCGTGCAAGGCGTCCTCCCCGTCATTGGTGGTGGACATGGACGCCGCCTACGGCGCGGTGTCCAGCTACCTCGGGCTCACGGGCGAGTACGGCCTCGCCGATGTTCTCCGCCACGACGGCCGGATCGACGAAGAACTCGTCGTCAGCGCCGCCAGTGTGTTCTCCCCGTTCCTGCACGTCTTGCTGAGCCCGGTGAGCGTCGATCCGATCAGCCCGGTGGCGTTGAACTTCACGCGATTGGGAGCCGCGATCGACGCGTTCCGGGTCGCCTATCGCCACACCGTGGTCGACGCGGGGCGGGTGTCGGTGGAGGTCGCGGCGGCCCTGGCCGGGGCCAGCAAACTCACCTTGCTCGTGCTTCAGATGAACCTGAAGGATCTGACATGCGCCCGGAACATGCTGCTGGCGCTTGCGCGGCAAGGCGTGTCGGAAGACGCGGTCCTGCCGATCGTCAACCGCTACCACCGGCGTAACAAAATCATTGGCCTGGAGGACGCCAGGAAGGCCCTGGGCGTTCCGTTCCGGCAACTGACCAACGACTACTCCAGCGCCCTGCGGAGCATCAACATGGGCCAGCCCCTCGCCCAGGCCGCCCCGCGAGCATCCCTGCGGCGCGAGCTGCAGCGTCTGGCGGTCGAGGTGACCGGTGAGGGCCCGGTGCTTGCCGGGAGCAAATGAGGGTGGAGCCATGGGTAAGACAGTGCAGACAAACAACCGTGGTCTGAACGAGGACCTCCGTGGCCCCGAGCACCACGACATCAAGCTGAAGGTGCACCAGCGGCTGCTGGAGACGCTGAACCTGGTCGAGGCCCGCCGCACGCCCATCGACCAGCTGTACCGGGAGTGCTCGCATCGCGTCGATGCGCTGCTGAAGGAGCAGCGGTGTCCGCTGACCGCCCTGGAGAAGCAGCAGCTTCTTCAGGAGGTCATGGACGAGATCTTCGGGCTGGGCCCGCTGGAGGAATTCCTCCGCGACCCGATGACCAGCGATATCCTGGTCAACGGGCCGGAGACGGTGTACATCGAGCGCTTCGGCGTCATGGAGAAGATGGAGGCCTCCTTCCGGGACTCCGAGCACCTCATGCAGATCATCCAGCGCATCGGGGCCCGCGTGGGCCGGCGGATCGACGAGAGCAGCCCCATGCTGGACGCCCGCCTGGCCGATGGGTCGCGTGTCAACGCGATCATCCCCCCCTTGGCGCTGGACGGCCCGGCGCTCAGCATCCGGCGTTTCGGGACCATCGAGATCAGTATCGACAAGCTCGTCGAACTCGATACGGCGACGCAAGAGATGGCCATATTCATGCAGGAGTGCGTCCGCTGCAAAGTGAACGTCCTGATCTCCGGCGGGACCGGCAGCGGCAAGACGACGCTTCTGAACATTCTGTCGCGGTGGATTCCAGAGGGAGAGCGCGTGGTCACCATCGAGGACGCCGCGGAACTCCAGCTCCAGCGCGAACATGTCGTGCGACTGGAAACCCGGCCCCCCAACATCGAAGGCAAGGGCGAGATCACCCAGAGAGAGCTGCTTCGCAACACGCTTCGTATGCGGCCGGACCGGATCATCATCGGCGAGGTTCGCGGCGGCGAGGCTCTGGACATGCTGCAGGCGATGAACACCGGTCACGAGGGCTCCATGACCACCGTTCACGCCAACAACCCACGCGACGCGCTGCGCCGGATCGAGAACATGGTGAGCATGGCCGGCCTGAATTTCCCGGTGGTGGCGGTGCGCCAGCAGATGGCCTCGGCCTTGAACCTGGTCATTCATCTGAGTCGCCTGACCGGCGGCAGGCGCAAAATCACCAGCATCACCGAACTGGCCGGCATGGAAGGCGACGTGCACTGCCTCCAGGAGTTGTTCAAGTTCAATCAGACGGGCATCGACGGCGAGGGGCACGCCGCCGGGCATTTCGAGGCCTGCGGCGTCCGGCCGCAACTGTTGCCGCGTTTGATCGCCGAAGGCGTTTCCCTGCCTCCGGACCTCTTCCAGAAGCGGATACTTGGCTCACAAGCGACTTAGAGGTAGTTCTCTGGCATGTTCGAGAACCTGGAATTGATGGATGTGGTCTCCGCCGCCGCCCTCTTTGGGTTCCTGGTGGCTGTGGTGCTCATCGTCGGCGTGCTGTGGCACATGCGCTCCCGCAAGCGAACGGAGAAGGTGGAGCAGCGGTTGGGCATGGCCACCTCCTCCGATGGCGTCAACCGCCAACTCCACCTCTGGTTGGACGGGCAGAGGGCGTCAATGGTCGTTCCCGCCGGGCCTAGCCGCCTGACACTAGGCCAGCGTCTGGAGCGAATGCGGCGGGACGCGGGCTGGGCGGGGTCCTGCTCGGGGCTCATTCTGTCGCTGGTGGGACTCGTGGTGGCTTGCTTCATCGTGGGCTATGTCCTCTTACAAAGCCTCATGTTCGCCGCCGTCGCCGCCGCGGCCGCCGCGGCCGCCTGGCACGCCTACATGCAGTGGCGCATCGGCCGCCGCAGCAGCCTGTATGACCGCCAACTGGTCGACGCGCTGCAACTGGCTGCCCGGTCGCTCCGGGCGGGGCATCCGCTGGCCGGGGCGTTTCAGCTGATCGCCGAGGACCTCGACGATCCCGTCAAGTCCGTCTTTTCCAAGATCTGCCAGCAGCAGGAAATGGGCGTCAGCCTGCAGGCCGCCCTGCAGCAGGCGGGGACGGACGCCAGCAGCGACGACATGAGGCTGTTCGCCACCTCGGTCTCCATCCAGCTTCGAGCCGGAGGCAACCTGGCGGACATGATGGATCGCATTTCGTTCGTCATCCGCGAGCGGATCCGGCTGAGCCGCCGCGTGAACGTGCTGACGGCACAGACACAGTTCAGCAAGCGGATCCTTCTGGGCCTTCCTTTCCTTCTGTTCGGCGCGCTGTACCTGATACAGCCGGACTATATGGGGACGTTCCAGGACACCACGGAGGGAATGTACATGTTGGGAGGTGCCGCCCTCAGCCTGTTGGTGGGAGCCTACACGATGAATCGTATGGCGAAGATCGAGTATTGACCCGCACAACTGCAACGCTCAGATATGGATAAACTTCTGGAATACCTGGTGCCGGCCCTGGCCTTCGCGTCGGTCATCATGACCGGCTGGGCCATGATCAGCACGTACTCTGCCGAGCGGAGAGCGGTCCGCAAGCGCCTCGATGCCATCGATGGCCCCTCGACTTCGAGGGCCGAGGAGCGACCGAAGGGCTTCATGACCAGGGCCCTCAGCCGGCTGGGACTGCTGTCGGCTCGCAGCAAGCCGTCCGCCACGCTGATGCAGCAACTGGCCAACGCCGGGTATTACGGCAGCTTGGCGCCCGCCATCTACCTGGGGGCCAAACAGATCCTCCTGTTGGTCGGTCTTGTCGGCGCGACGATTCTCCTGTCGGCGGCGGACGTCGCCGTCCGCACGCGGGTGCTGGTGAGTATCTCTGCCGGGCTCGTCCTGTTCTTCGTGCCGAACGTGATCGTCCAGATGCGCCGTCGGAAGAGGACGAGGCATGTTCACCACCACCTCCCGGACGCCATCGACCTGCTGGAGATCTGCGTCGCCTCGGGTATGGGGTTGGACATGGCCTGGAACTCCGTGGCCGAGGAGATCCGCAAGGTCAGCGGCACCCTGGGCGATGAGATGGCGCTGACGAATCTGGAGATCCACCTCGGGGCCCAGCGCGGAGACGCCATGCGTCACATGGCCGACCGCACCGGGGTGGAAGAACTCGGTTCGCTGGTGTCTCTGCTGGTGCAATCTGACCGCTTCGGCACCAGCATCAGCGACACGTTGAAGGCCTTCGCGCATTCCATGCGGGAGGAGCGAAGCCTCAAAGCGCAGGAAGCGGCCGAGAAGATGGCCGTCAAACTCCTGATTCCAATGGTGCTGTGCATTTTTCCGGCCGTGCTAATAGTCCTTGTCGGACCGGCCGCCATCCGGTTATATACTGCCATGCGATTACACTGACGTGGGGAAAGGACAACAGAAAGGATGCTGATGATGAAAGCACGCGGACTACTCCTGGGCGCCCTTGCCGTGACGTTGACGGCCGGGTGCGACGCGACGTGGGAGCAAACCAAGGCGAAATCCGAAACGAACGAAATGCTCGTCCGGTCGTACCAGGACGACCAGATTCGGAACGCCATCATTGCCCAGCACACGATTTACGCGTACCACTTCATTGAGAACAGCGCGGAGCTGAACGCCTTGGGCGAGCACGACTTGGGTATCCTGATCGAGCAGTTCAAGGAGCATGCAGGTCTGCTGAACCTCCGCCGGGGCGCCGAGACCGTGAACCTGCACGAGGCCAGGGTGCAGGCGGTGGTGGCGGCCATCAAGAAGGCCGGCATCACAGGCAAGATGACGGTCTCCGACGGGCTGCCCGGCGGCGACGGCGCCGTCTCCGAACGCGTCATCAGGATCCTTGCCGAGGGGGCTCTGCAGCCGAAGTTGACGCCGTCCTATGACTAGCCGCCAACGCACCACCAAGGAGACGTGATCATGGCCGTTGCGAATCTGAACGCGCTCGCCCGGCTTAAGGCCATCGTCCTTGTCGGGTGCGTCGCACTCGGGGTGATCGGCTGCGTCGAGGAGCGTTCCTCGGCCATCCGCCCCGAGCTGAGCAGCAGCCAGGGGGACGAGGAGTTCGACGCGGGGGCACGCCGACGCCCAACCGCCAGGACGCTGTACGCCATGGCCAAGATCCTCGCCTCCCAAGGCAAGGATGCCCAGTGCGAGGCCGTGCTGCGAAGGCTTATCCTCGACCACAGGACCTTCCTGCCCGCTTACTGCGACATGGCGGAATTGCGCATCCGCCAGCGCAGGGTGGGCGGCGCCATCCTCGTCATCCAAGCTGGACTGCGCATCGCCCCCAACGACGCCGTGCTGGCCAACAACCTGGGAATGTGCCGACTGCTGGAGGCCGATTACGCCGCCGCGCTGGCGCTGTTCACCAAGGCGTGCTCCGTCGTGCCGCAGAACGCCCGATATCGGGGCAACATGGCGTTGGCCCTGGGCATGCTCGGACGGTACGACGAGGCCGGGGCCATGTACCTCCAGATCCTGCCCCCGGACGAAGTGCGGTGGAACCTGGACGCCATCCGCCAAGCCCGCGAGAAACTCTAATTGTGGGGACAGATACCATAACTCCGTTGCGTCGTGCGTCTGGGGACGGTAGGACGGGGGGATGCCCGGTGCCGTGCCCACGCCTGCGTGGGCGTGCGTTGAATTGTCGCATAGCGGCATGGGGCGACCGAACGTCAACATCGGAAGCGCTGTAAGCGCTACCACACTCCCGGGCAGGCGCATGGCCTGACGGTTTCCTGTCGCCCCCGGCCGCCATTTCTTACGGGCAACCGCTCGCGTCGGTGGCTCACCGAGGTCCTCCAACACAGTCGCCGGCAAATCCTCGGCGAACCCGGGGACAGCATATAGTTTGTCACGCCGGCGTGGCCCGGACGGGGGATGATGCGTTGTCATGGGAACGCTTGGGAGGGTTGGGGCGGCGGGGTGTAGGCACCACGGTACCCAGCGCGGCCACGGGCCGCAACCAAAGAGAATTAGCCACAGATGAACGCAGATTAACGCAGATGAGGCCACGCCAGAACAATAAGGCTCCACATCAGCGTTTAGCGGCGGAGTTTGCTCCGCGTTGGCGTCAACAGCGAATGCATCCCACATGGCACAGAGCACACAGAGAAAGACAAGGAAAGAAGTTACAGCAAGAGACGCACGAACGTGCAAGATGAATTCGACATCTTGAACGTTAGTCCGAAGTTCCTGGTTTTCTCGGGGGTGATTCTGCCATAAGCGGCGGTTTGGCCGCAAGATGCCAGCTTTTAAAGGCGCATATGTGTACCCATGTAAATA
>SDBU01009912.1_pt1 | contig 10623 bp, 10 predicted proteins | sample 2277071 | NCBI WGS metagenome assembly SDBU01 (sample SAMN10397929, study PRJNA504765) | marine sediment metagenome | isolation source: marine sediment core GS08_GC12, 126 cmbsf | place: Arctic Ocean: Gakkel Ridge, Loki's castle | collected 2008
GGGAGGGTCATCGGGTCCGATAGATGTTGTTTTTCCTGTTTTACACGGGACCTTTGGTGAGGATGGGACCGTGCAGGGGCTCTTGAAACTCGCTGGCGTCCCTTTTGTAGGCGCGAGTATTTTGGGCTCTTCTGCCGGAATGGATAAAGACGTAATGAAAAGGCTGCTCAGGGACGCGTCCGTCCCAGTCCCCGGTTTTCTTGTATTCGACCTGTCCATGGAGAACGCGATATCTTTTTCGGAGGTGAAGGACACACTGGGGCTCCCCCTGTTTGTCAAACCGGCAAATCTCGGCTCTTCTGTGGGCATCAGCAAGGTAAACAGGGGGGGGGATTTTACAAAAGCAGTACGGGAGGCGTTTCGCTTTGACAGCAAGATCATTATCGAAGAATTCATAGACGGAAGGGAGATCGAGTGCTCTGTTCTTGGGAATGAAGATCCCGCTGCTTCAGTCCCCGGAGAAATAAAAGCGGGGTACGAATTCTACACCTATGACGCCAAGTACGCGGATGATTCGGGATCGGAATTAGAAATACCTGCAAAAATTCCGCAGGAGCACAGGAAGAAGATCCAGGAGCTTGCAGTCATGTCATTCAGGGTGTTGTGCTGTGAGGGTATGGCGCGGGTTGACCTGTTTTTAAAGGAAAACGGTGAAGCTTTTGTAAATGAGATAAATACGCTGCCGGGCTTTACGAACATAAGCATGTATCCGAAGCTGTGGGAAGCCAGCGGGATTTCACAAACGGAGCTGATAAGTAAACTCATAGCTCTCGCAATTGAACGATTTCAGAGAGAGCAGAAACTGAAACGTTCTTACTGAAGTCTCTCTCATTCTTTTATGGGTAAATGGCTTAGAAAATAGGGGTTCATGTCCATCACGGTTGCCGGCACCAAGAACTTATTAAACAGTAAAAGGGAGATACAATGAAGAGTCTTGAGAATTACCTTTCAATGATCAAACCGGCCGACAAGAGTGTGCTCGAAACTGTTCAGAAAAGGCTGGACTCACAGACCAAACCAAGGGGAAGCCTTGGAAGGCTCGAATCTTTATGCAAACAGGTCGCAGCCGCGCAGGGTAGAGTCGACCCTGTGTGTGAAAAAAAGGTCATATTTATTCTCGCGGGCGACCACGGGGTTGTCGCGGAAGGTGTTTCCGCGTATCCTCAAAGCGTTACCGGGCAGATGGTGTTAAACTTCGTGAACGGCGGTGCCGGCGTAAATGTGCTCGCAAAACACGCAGGCTGCGGGGTCGTAATAGTGGACATGGGTGTGGCGGCGGACCTCGACTTTGATGGATATATCGATAAAAAGATAGATCCCGGGACAAAAAATTTCACTGAAGGGCCGGCCATGACCCGTGAGCAGGCTGAAAAGTCTATAGTGACCGGGATCGAGCTTGCTCTGGATAACGAGTTTGATATACTCGGGACCGGGGACATGGGTATCGGCAACACAACACCATCCGCAGCGATCGCGAGTGTAATAATGGGGGTAAATGCGGAGGATGTCACCGGCAGGGGCACCGGGATAAATGACGACACCCTGAACAACAAGGTAGACGCGATAAAACGCGGTATATCGATAAACAGGCCGGACCCTGAAGACCCGCTGGATGTTCTTTCAAAGGTCGGCGGTTTCGAGATCGGCGGAATAGCGGGCTTGATAATCGGAACTGCGATAAAAAAGAGGCTTGCTGTTGTCGACGGTTTTATTTCGACCGCCGGAGCTCTTATTGCCGGCGGTCTCCGAAAAGAAATATCGGACTATTTTATCGTGTCCCATCTGTCGGCTGAAAAAGGGCATGATCTTTTTACAGATTATCTCGGGAAAAAACCGGTGCTTGACCTTGGCATGCGGCTCGGAGAAGGCACAGGGGCCGCTCTTGCTATCGAGATCATAGATGCGGCTTTGAGGCTTTACCATGACATGGCAACCTTTGGCGAGGCGGGTGTGGATGATAAGACCGGGGACTGAAGACGCACGTAGCATCCCCGGGGGTGTATGGGGGAATGTACTAATAAGTGCGGGATGACTGCAGGGAAGATGTCCATGAAAAAATTCTTCAGGCAATTGTTATTTGCGTTCGGGTTTTTAACGATCATACCCGGGCTGGGTAAACTTAAAATAAAGCCGGATGACACGGGGAAATCCGTTGTTTTTTACCCGGTTGTGGGCCTCCTGATAGGTCTGTTCCTTTACCTGATCAGCCTGCTCCCGGGGCTTTTACCGCTCACGCGGTCCGCGATAATGGTTGTATTTACCCTTATTTTTTCAAGATTCATTCACGCGGACGGCTTTATGGATACTATGGACGGATTTTTATCCGGCAGAAAAATGCCGCGGGATATAATTGCAGTGATGAGGGACTCCAGGACAGGGACCCTCGGGTTTGTCAGCGGGTTTTCCATCTATATTCTTAAAATATGCCTTTTTTATGAAATAATATCAAAATGGGCCGGAGGTTTCCCCTATTATCTTTTTGCCGCGCCGGCGTTGAGCCGGGGAGGGGTGGCGATATCGGGCTATATGTTCCCCTATGCCGGCGGAGAAAAGGGCCTTGGCAGGTCCTTTGTATCTTCTATCGGTTTATTTCAGGCATCGGTCTCATTTCTGCTCATGGGAATTATCAGTTTTAACAGGGACAACATTTTGAGTCTGATTTCGGCCCCTGCTGTTTCCGCGTTTGGTATCATCTGGGGGCTGGTCTGCATGAAGAAAATCGGGGGGATCACGGGAGACACACTCGGAGCGGGGATAGAAATGTCCGAACTGTTTTATCTGGCCCTGTTCATTGCGATTTTTTGAGTTACATGAAGTTTCGCGGTTTGGTAATTCCGGCACGGGCCTGCACTATAAACCCGCATGAGTCTTGCACAGGTGAACCATAATGCTTATCAATATAACTGCGGCGTTCGTCCTTGACCTCATTTTAGGCGACCCTGTTTTCCGTTACCACCCGGTGCGGCTGATAGGCAGCATGCTGCTGTTTTATAAAAAGTTTTTTTACAGACTGCGGTATAAACTGCTCGGCGGCACTTTTTTTGTGATATCGGCGCTGCTGAGCGTGTTTATCAGTACACAAATACTCGAGTATGCAAAGCGGTTTTTATATTTGCCGTCTTCGATAAACCTGCTCGTTATAGGAATGGCGTTTTTCCTTTTCTGCAACAGGGACATGGCAAAAGAGGCAAGGTCCATTTATCGCTGTCTCGAGGAGCAGGACCTGGAAAAGGCACGCGCCCGGGTGGGGAGGATCGTCGGAAGAGACACAAAACAGCTTGATGAAAAGGGGGTCATCAGGGCGGCTGTCGAATCGGTGGCCGAAAACATAGTAGACGGGTTTACGGGCCCTCTTTTCTACCTGGCCCTCGGAGGCATACCGCTTGCTTATATCTATAAAACGGTCAACACGATAGATTCACTTTTCGGCTACAGGAACGAAAAATACGAGAAATTCGGAAAAGCAGGCGCGAGACTGGATGATTTTTTAAATTATGTCCCAGCCCGGTTGAATGTTTTAATTTTATTCTGCGCTTCCGGGTTTAAAAAAAATGTGCTGAGTACAATTCGAGTGTACGGGGGTAAACACTCGAGCCCGAATGCGGGCATGTCCGAGGCCGGTTTTTCCGGGTATCTCGGGTTGGCCCTTGGCGGCCCGTCCCTGTACGGCGGGGACCTGAAAACAAAGCAGTGGATCGGGGAGAACAGGCTTGGTGAAAAGGAGCTTGAAGACCCTTCATTGATCTTAAAAGCCGTATCATTTTACTGGAAGACGGTGGCTGTTGAATTGATCATTTTTTTAGCGGCCCTTTATTTTTTGAAGCTCCCTCTTGTTTTTTCTTAAACAGTGCTGTAAAGGGGCTATATTTATCTGTATGTTTTTTCCCACTATATAAGGAGTAAGTGATGAAATTCAGAAAACTTGGCAGGACAGGGCTGGAAGTAAGTTGTGTAGGTTTCGGGGCACTCCCTCTCCCGGGTCTGGACGAAGAGGGAGCAAGTGTTGTCTTAAATACTGCCCTTGACTGTGGTATGAACTTTATTGACACGGCGAGGAGCTACAGGGAGAGTGAAGAGCTTGTGGGAAAGGCTGTTCATGAGAGACGGGGCGAGTTCTATCTCGCGACAAAAGCACGGACAAGACGGGAAGATCAGATAATGGAGGAGCTCGAGACCAGCCTCGGGTTCCTGAAGACAGACAGGTTCGACCTCTATCAGCTCCACTTTGTCAACTCCGAGGATGATCTCGAGGATGTACTCTCCGGTGACGGGGCACTGAGTGTTTTAAAAAAGATCCGGGAAAAAGGTGTTATCGATCACATCGGTATTACCGGGCATGATCCTGATCTGCTTATGAAAGCCGCAAAAACCGGGGAGTTTGACACCGTGCAGGGTGCGCTCAGCTACATTGAAAAACCTCAGGCCGCGTTGGACCTTGTAGAGTACTGCAGTCAAAATGATATAGGATTTATTGTACAAAAACCGCTCGCGGGGGGCGCAATTGTAAACGCGAGGTCAGCCCTGAAATGGATTCTTCAGCATCCTGTCTCGACCGTTATTCCGGGAATGATGCTGAAAAACCAGGTGATAAAAAACGCGGCGGTCGCGGATGAAGATTACAGCCTCACCGGAAGAGAGATCGATGAGCTCGATGGAATCATAGCCGGGCTGGACAAGGATTTCTGCAGGAGATGCTATTACTGTCACCCGGTCTGTCCCGAGAATATCCGGATCGGTGTCATTCTCGAGTTTTTTGGGAAAGCCCGGTTTCCGGAAAATATTCCAGTCGGCCGCCGGTGGTACAGGGATTATAAAATAAACGCTTCAAACTGCACCGAATGCGGACTCTGTATGGCCGAGTGCCCGTATGAGCTCCCCATCATCGATCTGCTCAAGGAGGCGCACGTTCTTTTAAAGGACCCGCAGGGTCATCAGGACCCGGCAAAATAGATCCGGTTGAATCAAGTGAGATCAAAGTCGAGAAAGGAAAAGAGTATGGATAAAGTTTTTTTGATAAACGGGCCGAACCTGAACATGCTCGGGATGAGGGAGCCCGAGATATACGGAAAGACTTCTCTCAGCCGGATCGTGAAGATAGTTAAAGGTCTTGCCCGGCAAAAAGGTGTAAAACTGAAAAGCTATCAGTCCAACCACGAGGGCAGGATCATCGACAGGATACAGTCTCTGACCAACAAGGGGTTTAAAGGGCTGATTATAAACCCGGGAGCGTACACGCACTACAGCTATGCCATTCGGGACGCTATAAAGGCTTCGGGTTTAAAAACAGTAGAGATACACCTGTCGGATATCGAAAAAAGAGAAGAGTTCAGAAAGGTGTCCGTGATCAAAGATGTGTGCGCGGCCCAGATAAAGGGGCTGGGCCCCGAGGGGTATGTCAAGGCGCTTGAAATACTGCTGGAATCTTAAAACATTAACAGGATCATTTGTTGTTTCCAGCCTGTTCGGCGAGGACTTTTTCTATACAGCCGATCACTTTGCTCTCATCGATCTCTGTTTCGGACACGGCCCGCCCTATTTCATCCAGGACAATATAGTGTATTTTCCCCTCTTTCTTTTTTTTGTCGACTCCAAGCTGATTGAAGATCGTTTTCGCTTTTAATCCTTTTACAGAGGGTATCCCGAATATATTGAGGAGCCCCCTGATCTTGCGCAGATCATTTTCCCCGACCCTGCCGCAGGCCAGCGACAGCTCGCAGGCTATTTTCATTCCAAGCAGCACCGCTTCCCCGTGAAGAAAGCGCCTGTAGCGGGTGAGTTTTTCAACTGCGTGACCGAAGGTGTGGCCGAAGTTCAGTATCATCCTCAGGTCGCTTTCCCTTTCATCCACCCTGACGATTTCCCCTTTTATGCTGATCGATTTGTGTATGATCTCCTGAAGGAAGTCCATGTCGGATAAAAGCAGTTTTTTTATTTCCACGGAAGGGGCCGTTTTTTTGTTTTCTCCGATATAATCCCGGAAAAAATCCAGAACGTCCTCAAAAAGCTCCTTGCTGAATATCAGCCCGCTTTTTATGATCTCGGCAAGGCCGCAAATGATCTCTCTTGCCTCAAGCGTATGAAGAGTGCTTATATCGCTTAAAACAAAAACAGGGTTATAAAAGCTCCCTACGAGGTTTTTCCCCGCTTTCAGGTTTATACCTACTTTCCCGCCTACCGACGAGTCCACCTGGGCAAGGAGGGTCGTCGGTATCTGGATAAAACCGCACCCTCTCATGTAGATAGAGGCGGCAAACCCCGAGAAATCTCCAATCACGCCTCCCCCCAGGCCGATTACGGCACTGTCCCTTGTAAGGCCCCGTTTTACCATTGTTTGAAGGAGCTTAAAAAGGCTCTGGTGGTTTTTAAGCGCCTCCCCCGGACTAAAAACAGAATATTTGATCTTATACCCGTTCTTTTTGAGCCCGCTGATAATACCTTTCAGGTAATGGCGTGAGACATTCCTGTCAGTCACAATGTATATGAGATTCCTGCCGGAAATTGCCTCATAGGATGTGTCATTTAGAAGACCGGGAAGCCCCTGAAGTATGCCTTTACCAAGGTAAACATTGTAGGAGTCCCTTGTTTTAATACTGATTGTGTCCATTGTTACCCCGCGTTTTATATATTGTTAAAGTTTTTCAAGATCCCGGCCGCGTAATCTATGATCGTTTCCATCATTTTAAAGATCTCTTTCTTCCTGTCCGGGAACCAGTATGAAAGCGAATACAGGCCCTGTATTATAAGCATTTCAAAGCCGTTTATTGTTTGTGCCCCACCGTTCCCGGCCCTTTTCAAAAGCTCTGTTTTCCACGGGTTGTAAACGAGGTCATACACGGTTGTGACCCCTGAGAATGAAAAATCAACGGGCAGGGGGCAGGCATCTACATTCGGGAACATTCCAAGCGGTATGGTGTTGACGAGCAGCTGTACACCGCTCAGGTTCGAACAGGAAGCCGTTTCGGGGCCTCCTGAGTAAGTTATATTATCAAAGCTAAGATTTTTCATCGACCACTCGATAAAATCTTTGGCGTTTTTTTCGGTACGGTTCATAAGGTATATCCTGCCGACGCCCTCTTTTACCAGAGCGTAAAGCACGCTCCGTGCTGCACCGCCGCATCCGACCAGACAGGCAGAAGTCCCCTTTATGAGAATATTTCTGTTCTTCAGCGGTTCGATAAATCCCAGAAAATCAGTATTACGGCCGTGGAGTTTTCCATTGCGGTTGATGATACAGTTTACGGCCCCCACTGCTGCCGCGTCGTCGTGGATATTATCGAGATGCTCCATTACGGACCGCTTGTGAGGTATAGTCACATTGACTCCCTTTAGACCCAATGCCCTCATGGAGCAGGCCGCTTCTTTCAAGAACCTGCTTTCAATGTCAAAAGCCAAATATAAAAAATTTAATTCAAGCCTTTTTAAAGCGAAGTTTATAAAAAATGGGGATAGAGAATGCTCGACCGGGTGCCCGTAAAGCCCTATCAGACCTGTAACCGAGTTGATATTCATTTTTCACCTTTTTTTAATAACTTTTTACGCTCCAGGATAATGTTTATCACATAAAAAGAAGCAAAGCCCGTTATGATCACAGCAGCCAGCACGATCCCGGTCGTGCCGAGGATCGTCAGTAGTGTGACAATTATGCCGGCTATTATTACACCAAGGGAGATATAAAGGAAGGACTTCATAACTTTCAGACCCATCACAACCGCGATAAGCGACCCTGTCCATGCGCCTGTGACAGGAAGCGGGATCGCTACAAAAAGCATCAAACCGAACTCCTCATATTTTTCAACGATCCTTTTGTTTTTTTCGGCCTTTGCGGTAAGGAATTTAAAAAAACCTTTGAAAACAGGAACGTTTTCAAGAAGCTTTTTTATCGGGTTGAGTAACAGGAGGACCGGTATCACCGGTATGAGGTTGAAAAGGACCGCGATGATATATACTAAAATCGGGTTTTGTTTCAACACGGCGATACCCACAGGGATCCCGCCTCGCAGTTCAAAAACAGGGACCATTGACACAAGCCCCGCTACCAAAAGGGGGGACAGCCCTTTTTCCTTTAGCGCGTGAGCCGCGTGGGCAGCCCTGTCTCCCGCGGTTTCGGCCATGGCGGCTGCCGGGACCAATACTGCAAGAAATAGTACTAATATCAAGTATATTACTGCATTCTTCATATAAAATCCTTCATGTAAAATCCTTTCCGTTCGGAAACTTTTTTTCACGGAAACATTATCAGGAACCGGTCATATTCCTATCACCTGTACAGTACATTCTCTGGTTCTTGAGCGGTTGTCGAAGTCGATAAGGATGATCTGCTGCCATGTGCCTGTAATCATGTTTCCATGAGAAAAGGGGACTGTGAGGTCCTGACCGGTGAGCGACGCTCGTATGTGTGCGTACCCGTTCCCATCGCCCCACCTGCTGTTGTGCTTATAATCGGCGTTCCTGGGAGCAATCCGCTCGTAAGCATCTTTTAAGTCCTTAACAACACCGCTTTCATACTCTATGGTCGTGATCCCGGCTGTCGAGCCCGAAATAAAAACTGTTAAACTGCCTGATTTGAGCCCGCTTCTTTCAAGAACCGACCGTATTTTTTCAGTGATGTCGATAATGTCAGTTTCGCCTTTTGTATTAACTTGAAAAGACTCGGTGTAAATATCCATATTGCCTCCCGTTGCTTCGGACAGGTATAAAGTAATAGTAATGGCAGGATTCATAAATAAAAAAATCATCCAGGCCCAGGCGTGTGTTTGTGGAAAGTTCAATAAATGGGGGCGTTATTTATTTTGTTTCATTTCGAGGAACTGTATGAGTTGCTCTGTGGTAATGTACTTTTTTTCGATGAGGGTCCTGAGCAGTGTGATCACCTTTCCGGTTTTATTCCTCTTTTTTACTTCCTCAATGCATTCGGCAAGCTGTTCATTCGTGAGAAAACCTTCATATACGAGCTCCTGGGCGAAAGTCGTTCTTTTTTCTTCCTTCAGACCTTTGATTTTTCTTATTTCATTTCTGTATTTTATGACGTCATTTTTCAGTTTTGAGGCGTATCTCGTTGTTTTCACGAGACGTTCAGACAGGATTTTCAAAAGCTCGATACCGATCTTCGGATTTTCAAGTACAGTTTCATTCAGGTATTCCCCGGTTATGATCATGCAGTCGGAGTCTTCGATGGCTTCGATCGAAGCGGTCCGCTTGAGGCCCAGGAAATAAGCCATTTCGCCGATGATGGTGTTGGGTGTGTGTATATGGCCTACTATCTGGTCGTCCACTATTACGGAGAGGGCTCCCCTTTTTAAGATATATATATCGGTACCTTTTTCCCCCTGGTTAAAGATCCTGGTCCCTGCTTTGAAAAAGCTGTATCGGTAAGGTTCCTGTTTGTCTGCCGGCATGGTTTCCATGAGATTTATACCTTCCTTGCATTTGTGCTTTTCTCTATTTACTATTATATTACATTATTGGCTGTTTTTCATTGACAATTTAAAACTAAGGGTATTCATGAAGAACATTATCGATGAGATATACACCCACATCCTTGACAGCAAGAGAGAAGTTTCAAACCTGGAGCTGCTGAAGGAATTTTTCAAGATCGGATCCTGCAGCGATGAGATGGCAGGGAAGATAGTAGAACCCCTTCTCAAAACGGATGCGCGGTTCACGAGGCACCCGAACCGCGGCTGGACCGCGGTAAAAAAAGTAACCATCGAGCAGCTGCCGGCAAACGGCGCCCCTTTTATCCTGTTCTTTATCGGGGATATTGAAAAAGAGGATCAAAATAAGATCAGAAAAGAGGAAGGTGTATTTTCGCTCCTTGAAAGCTGTTCTTCTTTCCTGCTGTACAAAGGCGGAATGTCTGATGAAAATCTTTCGATCAGGGAAATATTGAAAAACGTGAACCGCTATATATTTCTGCCCTACGATCTGAAAAGCCTCGGAAGACTGAAGAGGGTCTACAGGGTGCTGTCCCCCCTGGATCCTGAAATAATAACTCTGTCGATCAAATCATTGATATCGGTGTTTTTTCCTGAAAAACAGCTTAAAACCTGGGATGCCATTGTAAACGAGTTCGGTATCACGAACTACTATTCCGAGACCCCGTCTTCAAAGGTGAAAACCCTCGGGATAATTTTTGAATTCATTTTAAACAAAGTACGGGATAGGGGCCTGTCTACTGTCGAAGAGCTGATCGAATTCTCTCTTCAGGGGAAGAAAAATGTCGACTTTTCAAGATATGAGTTTGACAAAGATTATCTCCGGTCCATCCCGGAGATGCCCGGGGTTTATATTTTTTCCAACAGCGAGGGCGATGTTGTGTATGTCGGTAAGACTAATAATTTAAAAATAAGGGTTAATTCCTATTTCCGTAACACCGGCGAGAGCGTAGAAAAGATATCGGGCATCCTGGACCATTTGAGCTCGATCAAGTACAGTATCCTTGGTTCCGATCTGGAGGCTCTTATCCAGGAATATAAACTGATAGACATGTACAGGCCGCGTTTTAATAAAAAGATCAGCATTCCCGAGAGAGAGCTGGATATACCCGACAAAATACTGATCCTGCCGTCAAGCATGGAAGGGGCGCTTAAACTTTATTTTCTTTCGAACAGTACCCCTCTTCTG
>SDBU01009913.1_pt1 | contig 10622 bp, 18 predicted proteins | sample 2277071 | NCBI WGS metagenome assembly SDBU01 (sample SAMN10397929, study PRJNA504765) | marine sediment metagenome | isolation source: marine sediment core GS08_GC12, 126 cmbsf | place: Arctic Ocean: Gakkel Ridge, Loki's castle | collected 2008
GAATGTATCGGGATAGAATTGGAAGAGAAATACATTGAGATAGCGAAACATAGATGCAGTCAAAAGGTATTAGTATGATAGTAATAATGACGAAATTAGAAGTGGTAGAAACTTTGAGAAAGATAGCTACATCTCAGGGCTGTCATTTATCACTTAGAGTTGCATTCTCTATAGCTGATTGGCTTAAAGGAAATGCTGTTCATTCGGAAGACGGCACTCCTGTTAGGCAAGGGGAAACCAGATGACAAAGAAAGAGACAATCCGTTTAAGAGAACTTGCACCAAGAGATGAATTAGATTTACTTATCCGGGAAGCTACTGCCAGTGTGGAAGCTGATTTAGCTTTAGAAGATACTGGTTGGATAAACCTGAGTGGCACTACCGGGGATGTTATTACGGCGGCAGAGCGGATAACAAACCTCAAATTATCCCGCCTCTATTCTACTAAAGACCCAATGGGGAAACAGGCGATTCGATTATGGACTGATTATACTTTCGGCTCTGGTATGACCTGGCAGACAGAAGATGATTCAGCCAAGAAGGTACTTAAAGAGTTCTGGAATTCAAAGGCCAATCAGAGTGTGCTATCGGCTAGAGGGCAGCGTAAGTCGTCTGATAAATTATTGATTGATGGCGAGGTATTCTTTGCCATTTTCTTAGGAGTCAAAGGTGAAGCCAAGATCAGGTGGATTGACCCACTGGAGATAACCGAGATAATCACTGATTCAGATGATAAAGAGAATGTGAGGTTTTACAGGCGGCAATGGACTGATGCACAGAACATCTCCCACGAGGATTTCTACCGCAGTATAACCAATCAAAAGGACGAAGCCGCTCAAGATGCCCTTGGCAAGAGTATCCAAAAGACTGATGATGCCTTGGTTTATCACTTGACTTATAACACAATCACTCAGCGGGGTAATCCCCTATTGTTGCCGGCTCTAATATGGATGAAGTATCATACCAAGTTTTTAAGCAGTCGCATAGCGATTATGTTGGCTCTGGCGAGGTTTGCTTGGAGGACTAAAGTTAAGGGCGGGCAAACGGCTGTAGATGTGCTTAAAGCTAAGACCCACGGAAAGGAAATTGCAGCCGGCTCTCACCTGCTGGAAAATCTGGGCTCAGAGACTCAGCCAATTAAAACAGAAACCGGAGCTTCGGGCGCGTATCAAGATGGCCGCATGATTAAATTGATGATTTCGGCAGCCGTTGGCATCCCGGAACAGTATTTCGGAGACATCTCAATAGGTAATCTAGCCACGGCTAAGACAGTTGAACTTCCCATGATGAAGATGTTCCAGTCCTATCAGAAAGTATGGGAGGATGCTTATCAAGATATAGACGAGTTGATATTAGAACATGCCGGCATTGCAGAAGACAAGTGGTATATAGACAGGGACTTCCCGCCAATAGCCCCAGCTGATGTAGCACAGGCTGCTGAGGCAATTGTTAAGATACTCCAGGTTATGCCCGAACTCGGCTCCTCTGATGATGTCAAGCAGATAGCCCTGATGACATTGGGGGTGAATAACCCGGCTGAAGTAATCGATGCCTTGAGCAAAGAACCAGTAGCTAATCAAGAGGCAGCACTAATAAAGGCATTGAGACCATTCAAGGAAGCATTAAGTAAAAAGGAGTAGACAATGTGTGAGAAGTGTGGAGACAGAGGTTTTACCGAAGAGGATCATGGGCTAATCGTGATATTGTGTGACTGTGATAAGGCGAGGGAAGTAGCCGAACAGGTTGGGGTACCATGGAGAGAAGATGTTAGCGGAACTGAACGAGATAATCAGTCTCTTGGAAGCACAGATACCGGCAAATCCAAACAGCCCCGTAAACCTAAAGCAAAGAAAAAGGCTAGAGCAAGAGCTAGCTAAGTATTTTGATAAGCTGGAGCAAGCGTTTCCGTATTCTAAACTAGGGGCGCTTTATAATAAGTATGTCGAAAAGGAGTAAACGATGGAAACATTTTTGTTTATACTCTCTGCTATTATAGGATGGTATGGATTTCTTGCAGTATTGTATTGGCTGAGTGTGAGAAATTGTCCTACTTCTACACCTTGCTCACACTGTGAAGGGAGAGGTTATACTCTCGATATGCCCTTAGTAACTGATAAGAAGAAATATTCCGCATATCTTAAATGCTTAAAAAGAGGTTGGTTAGGAACGCCCAATGCCGCTAGATAAAGATGCAGAGAATATCTTTCAACTTCTACTAGCTACCTTCTCGGACACACTGACAGCCGATATAGAGGGCCTATTAGCTGAAATCTATATCTCTGGTCAGGTCGAGATGGTGACATGGGGTAAGACAAAAGGTGGTATCCCGATAGCCTATGAGGGACCGCCGATTCAAGGGGCAATAGACTGGGCAAAGCAACATGGCGCCAAGCTCGTTACACAGATGAATGAGGAGACTAAGCGCCGGTTAGCTAAAATAGTTAGTGACGGGATAGTCAATAAGAGGGGTATCCCTGGATTAGCCAGGGATATTAAAGGAACATTCACCGATATGAGCAGGTATCGCAGTCAGCTAATTGCCCGGACTGAAACAGCCTCCGCTCTCTCTCAGGCAAGCCTTGACACTATGGAGGATATGGGTATTGATGGCAAGGAATGGGTAACTGCTGGTGATGACAGGGTAAGCGATGAATGTCAGGGTAATGAGGCACAAGGGATAATACCAGCTATGCAGGCTTTCAGTGGTGGTGTAGATGCACCCCCTCAACATCCCGATTGTAGATGCACAGTAGCTCCGGCGAGGTTGCCTAAATGATAGACAAAGACCAAGAACTCAGGAAAGAACTTGAGAAGATAGACTGGAAACTTGACTATGGTTCTGTTAAAATACAGATAAGGCAGGGCAAGCTGACTCTAATAACTATTGAGAGGACGGTTAAGCTAGATTAAGGAGGAATCTTATGGTAAGCGAATTAAAAGAACTTCACCACTTGCGGGGACTTAAAGCCCGCCATATTCCCTATGAGCTAACTGATGGAAGCTGGCAGCAGAATCCTGAACATGAAGAGGAAGTATTGTTATTAGAATACTTCCGCCATTGGGAATACGGTCTTATTTATAAAGAGGGTATTCTTTTTAGAGATAAAAATGATATACTAGGAGAAGATAGATTAGATTCCTTTACTATAATTCCTGAATGAACTTGATTAAGGAGGAACCTTATGTCAGAATATTTACTTGATATAGAAGCGACATTACTTAAGGACGAAACCAGATTGCTCCAAGATTGTGTTAAAGAAAAGTTAGAGATTACCTTTACTGAAAAGACACCCTATCCAGGCACACTATTCGGAGGAATCTTTGAATGTTACAATATCGAAGATTCTATCTCTCGATGGACAGATGTAATAGTTAGGACAATACTGCGAATGGAATCACGCCCAACTATAGTAAGGCTATCTCTACACAAGGCAGAGGGCGATGGTAAATATCTAGTCCGTCTTGCTATACCCAAATAACTACAGAGAGGACAGTAAAGCTGGACTAAGGAGGAACCTTTGAAAATCAGGAAGATTGAGGATATCAGAACAACCCATGTAGAGCCCGGCGACACCATAGAACTGACATATCGCGAAGAGGTCGGGGTTCTTGGTCAGACAATAGGTAGGCGAACAGTAGTATGCAAGGACAAGATCAAGAAATTAATGACTCTTAATAAAGTCGTCATCTTTGATGTTGAAGCTGGTGACTTTGGAATTGACATCAAGGGTGGCATTGGCGGAGCTTTTCTTAGTACCTAAATAATCTAATAGAATAAACTAGCCCAGACGGAGGAACCGGCAGGCAGAAATGTTTGCCGGTTCCTTTTTGTATTTAAGGAGGCAGTCATGCCCTTACCTAAGCCTGGTCAAGATGAGGCAGAGAAAGATTTTATTGCTCGATGTATGAGTAATGAAACTATGCAAGCTGATTACACGGATAATGAACAGCGTTCGGGTGTATGTTATAGCCAATGGGAAGGTAAAGAATCCAGGGAGGCAAAGATGGCAACTAAGTTGAGTGATAAGAACAAGAGTAATCTACTTCAGGCGGCGCTAGTCACGGAATATAAAATTGGGCAATCTACCCCAATCCCCAAGAATCTGACTATTGATGAGGTCTTCGGAGATAAGGTTATCTACGATGTTGACGGCCAACTCTATGAATCTACCTATGAACTGGATGAGGAAGGCAAGATTACATTCGGTGATCCCAAGAAAGTATTAAGCACCAAAGTATATAAGGCGATGGAATCATTGCAATCTACATATTCCGAGATAATACAGGAAGTCGGCAAGCGCAATGCCAGACTAGATGCTGTTCGGGTAAAGAAGATTGTGGAACTCTGTCAGGAACTATTATCGTCAGAATTAGAACCAGAGGAAAAGAAAGCTAAGGAAGCCCTAAAAGAGGCTACCTCAGTTCTTGAATGGATAAAAGAGCAAGCGACTATGAAGACAGAGGACGGATTAAAGTTCCCGGCGGCAGCTTTTGCCTATGTGTCCGATGCAGAGAAGGCTTCAACCTGGAAATTAAGGTTGTGGGAAGACCCTGAAAAGAAAGTCACCCGGGCTCAATTAGGCAGGGCTGCCGCTGCGTTAAGCCCCGGTGGATTCAGGGGGCAGAAAGCAGCGATACCCTCCGCTGACTTATCAGGTGTTAAGAGGAAGATACGCGCCGAATACAGAAAGCTCAATGTCGAGGAAGGTGAGATACCAAGATGGGTAAAGGAGGCCATGACACGGGAATTGGTACTGAATTATATCCCTCTTTCCGAGGCTAAAATTGATAAAGGGAGAGCACACATAGTAATTATAAAGCCCGGGTTCAATGTTACCGAAGATCGTTATTATCCAGTAGAGATGTTGAAGCGGGATTATAAGGTGTTTGAAGGTCAAAAGCAATATGCTGACCACCCAACGGAACAGGAAGAAAAAGACCGTCCTGAGAGGTCGATTAAGGACTGGGTTGCTACGCTATCTGAAGTTAGTTGTGACGAAGCTGGAGTAGTTACTGGCATTGCCGAGATTATTGAGCCCTGGTTTATGCAGAAGTTAGCCGCATTGCGAGAGAAAGGGATGCTTTCAGAAATGGGTGTCTCAATCAATGCAATAGGACACGCTTCTAAAAGCACAATCGAGGGCAAAGAAACCTTGGTGATAGAAGAACTTACAGCTTGCAGGTCGGTTGACTTTGTAACTGAACCTGGAGCCGGCGGAGAAGTCATGCTCTACGAATCAGATAGGAATCGTGATATTGACTTAGTGGAACTGGCGACCTTAAAGGAGAAACGTCCTGATTTAATCAAAGTCATAGAGGCTAATATCAGGGCTGAAATAACCAAGGAGGTTAAGAAGGCAATGGATAATGAAGAAAGAATCAAGGAACTGGAAGGGAACATAGAAACCCTTACCACAGAGCGTGACAGCCTCAAAGAGGCTGCATTGAAGGCAGAGAAGGATAAGGCAAAAGCCGAAGCACAAGCCGTCATAAAAGAGGCTGTAGACAAGGCTGAGCTACCCGGTGCTGCCAAAGAGCGCCTTATCGAGAGGTTCAAGGATGCTGAGTCTGCTGATGCGATTGAGGAAGCGATAAAGTCTGAGGTGAATTATATCGCTAAACTGTCCGAGGCAGGCAAGGTGAAGGGCTTTGGAGGCTCGACCCCCAGTCCTGAGAAGGACAAGGAAGCCCTTAAAGAGTCCTTCAAGCGGTTAGGTATGTCGGATAATGAAGCCGAAACTGCCGCTGTTGGGCGCTAAGTAAAAATAACACGGAGGTAAATAAAATGCCAGACACAGGAACGGGAACAGCCGTTTATGCGGCTAATGAAACCGCTGGAACTGAGGTTAGTTCCACATACGAGGGAAGGCATCTAACATTTCTACTTTCAGAACTAGCTACCGTTGTAAGTGGAACAGTTGTAAAAGGGCAACCCGTAGTAGTTGCCGATGGAAGTGGTGATATTGTGGGCGTTGCCTTTAAAAGTAGCACTACTGCTACTGACCGTATTGCCATTGATACTGAGGGCATCTGGAACCTACTCGTATATGCCGATGATGACTTTGGCGAGGTTGCAGTTGCAGTTGGTGACGCACTTTACATTGATACCGATGACGGCGGCTGCACGATTTCCAGGAGACAAGACCCTGAACAGCATACCCCATTCGGCTATGCTCTTGGTGCAGTTGCCGCAGGTGAAGAGTCAATAATCGCCGTCAAGGTTCACTGGGCACCCAGTGAGGAAAATATTTGGATGGGCATAGGTACCCCCATGGAAGTGAGGAGTTGGTTGCCTCGGGTCAGGTTAATTGAAAACTGCCCGCTGGCTAACCAAGGACACTACGGCATAGATATGCAGATGGTGCTTACCTATGCAGGAAACAATACCGGTTCTTTCTACGGGTCAAGAGGCCTGATAACCATAGCTGCTGCCCAGACACGTACAGACGGTGAAACCGTTGGTGTGGATGGGGCCATAAGCCTTCTGGGTACAATGAATGGTGCCGGACTCGGTGGTGCCCGCCTTGCGGGTGTCAAAGGAACCCTCGTCTCTAGCGGTGGCAGCGATGTCATTACGGCCGTTGACTGGATGGGTGCAGTCGTTGGCGCGTGCATGATTGATACCGCCGTCAACGCTGGAATGTATGCTGCCTTTGTTGGATATTCCGCAGGTGGCGCGGGGAATGCAATCCCTCATGCTTTACTCTACGGCTACGGAACCTACCGAAACGGCATAGACCTGACTGGATGGGTTGGAGTACCCGCTGGGAATCACACTATCGTACTGGATGGCAATCGCGGCTATACCCCCAACACCAACACCCTTGCCGGTCATGGAGCGCTGATAGCTGTCATGCTCGTAGAGTGTAACGGAGTTACGGGGTATGTCCCTGTATTAGCTGCCGCACCGTAAACTTGAGTACAAATAAAAAAGGAGTAAAAAGAATATGCGTAAACTAAACTTAAAAGACTACACGGTAAAGGTGAAAGTCCCCGACCAGGCGAATCCAGGGCAGATGATAGGGGCTGAATTCCCCTATGGTGTCAAGGATTCGATTCTGAATCTACTGTTCATTCCCGACTTGCAGTTGAACGGTGCTGAACTGGTCAAGCAGAACGTGCTGGCTATGAAGCTAGAACAATGCAAAGATGGTGAAATTTTGTTAGAGGATGCCGAGTATAACAGGATTAAAAAAGCAGTGGACACCTTCAAAGGATTCGGCAGAAACGATGTAGAACTCGTGACGCGCATTAACGAGGCGGAAGTGGTGGAGGTGAAACCAAAATAAACACAGGAGGAACATAATGGAACTTTTGAACCTAATGGAGGACTGGAAGGGTTATGTCTCCTTGACAAAGAGATATTCTGATACTGAGATAATTGCCTTTAACAATTTACTCAGTAATGCAGATAACGTTCCACTTCATTTACACGAATACCGAATCAGGGAAGCAATGACCACATCCGACTTTCCATACCTGTTCGGTGATGTTCTGGACAGACAGGTTTTGGCTCAATACAAAGCCACTGAGTCTAACTGGAAGAAATATGTCAAGACATCTACCGTACCAAGAATATATCCGCAGATTGGCGGGTATAGATTCGCCATAACCGGTGGAGACCAGCGCCTTGACCTAGTAGCTGAGAAGGGGGAGTACCTGGCTAGTGACCGAGACGAAGCTCGCTATACGCTGTATGTCTACAAGTATGGCAGGCAATTCGATATATCATGGGAGACCATGATTAACGATGACCTGGATGCCCTCAAGGATACCCCAATGCGGTTTGCCAAAGCTGCTCTAAGGACTGAGCAATATACTGTCATTAATCAGTATGCCGATGATATAGGCACGCATGGGGCTTCAAACCTTTACGATAATGCTACAGCCAATGAGATAAACGGCTCCACAGCTTTGCTGACTATCGCCAACCTTGAGGCAGGACTAGAAGCTATGGCTGGCTGGAGAGATGCCGGCGGAAGCCCGATATACAACAGGGCTAAATTCCTTGTTGTACCTCCAGCCTTAGAGATGACGGCTCGGCAAATCCTGACCTCCGCAACGAAGGTATGGTCAGACAACGCCGCTGGTCCAGTAGCATATCCCACCAATAACGTAGTAGCACAGATGGGACTTGAGCTAATCGTAGAGCCATGGTTGCCTATCGTTGATACATCCAACGGTGCTACAGCCTGGTATCTGTTCGCTAACCCATCTGATATTGCTGCACTAGAAGCTGGCTACCTCAGGGGTCACGAACGACCGGAGATTTGCATGAAGGCCAGTGATAAGGTGACTGTTGGGGGTGGGTCAATTAACCCGATGAGTGGTGACTTCGCCACTGATAACGTTTTCTATCGTGTTCGTCATGTCTTTGGCATTGTAGAACTTGATTGGAGAGCGACCTATGGTGGTGGATTAGTCAACGGTTGGTAAAAAGAGCATAAACTAGAACTTGCTAGTCGGGGCGAGGGGGTTGCTCCTTTCCCTCTTGCCCTGGCTAGATGTGGAGGTGAAAATGAATTCAGCTATTGATTTCCCTTGGGATAAAATTAACATCACAGGTTCAGGAATAGCACATACTGGGGCTTGCGTATTACATTCAATAATCTTCAATGGCATGACAACTGTTGGAGATTGTGCCATCTACGACGGCATTACCAATGCCGGGACTTTGATTGGGACACTAATTCTCCGCAGCGCTGTTCAGGTATCATGCCAGCCATTTACTTTAATTCTCGACTGCGAGATGGATGCTGGTATCTTCCTGGATTTCACTGGCGGGCTAGTCGGCAATTTCACAGTAACTTTTAAGTAGGAGCTGAGATGGCTAATAGAATACCCTACAATATAGCTTTCTGTCGATATGTCAAGTGTGAATATCGACAGGGTAATAAATGCTCTCAACCCGAATGTATCCGAGAGGGCAGCGATAAGTGGGCAGCATATTGGACAGAATATGGCCATTTGGCAGACGGAGATAAGATAGATGCCTGATCCGAGAATATTTCCTATACCATCTGCAATTGATACCTTTGCCACAGTTGGGGTAGCCCCCATTGTTGTATTGGCGGCAAATATGTACCGCGGTGATACTGACCTCATTAATACGAGTTCCAACTGGATATATCTTGGTCGGGGTAACGCTGCCATTGTGGGTTCAGGAGAAGCCCTGGCGCCCCGGGGTGGTTCTTACCATATAGGAACTGACAATATGTTTGAAGGTATCATCTATGCTATCGCTTCCGGTGCAGGTTCTAACCTGGCTATAAGCGAAGGGGCGGCGAAATGACAGGTGGCATTCATAATCCAGCCGATGTTATACCCCTGGAAAATGCAATCACTGACCTTGATGCTGATGTTGTTTTATTACAGGCTGATGTAGATGCCATTGAGGCTATAGTTGAAGCTGAGGCTATACTTGAGGAAACCGGTGGCGAGCTTACTACCGATGGCACCTTACAGACAGTCTATATTAATAACGCTCCGGCTGGAGTCTACAATCCGAAGACTCTTATATTTGACTTTGCCAATCAAACGGTCACTGAGACAGTCCGAATATTGGTCAATTACAGAATATCCCCCGCCGGACCATGGGTGATTGACGACAGGGAAACGATTGTCGGGGTTCCAGTCAATGCTGGTATTAGAATAAACCTCCATGAAGCTCGGTATGGCATCTGGATAACGGCTGAAAGGCTTGCAGGAAATGCCCGAGCTATGGACTGGCAGGTATTTTATGAGGTATAAATGGCAGTTCTTTATGACAGTATAGCTTATAACCAGGAAATGCTACTTGACCTTCCCTTGAGAGAGGGCATTGGCGTTGTTACTCAGGACGTAGCCAAACCCCATCATGTTGTCAATCTAATAAATACACCCACATGGACGGCTCTGGATACCGAGTTGATGACGCTTAACTTCGATGGCACAACAGAATACATGGAATGTGAGGGTGCCACTTGCACCGACCTCGATTTTACTTCAGGAGATTATAGTGTAGGTGGCTGGTTCAACTGGGCAGATAGCGTCCATGACTCACAGATACTGATAGGCCGATATGAGGTTAGTGTTAGCGGTTGGGAAGTCTACCTGACAGAAGCAGGGGCGCTTCGCTATTTAACTCTAAGACATCATCATGCTGCCGGAGCCACCCTGCGGACCGGTGCTTATTCACTCGGCTGGGCTTATGGCACTAACTGGCATTTCGGGATTAGTCGCATAGGTACTACTTGCTACATGCATCGCAATGGAGTGCTCGTAACGGTTGTCTCTGACGTCCTCATAGACCCTGAGACTTGCGCTCAGGACTTGGTTATAGGAGTCCGGGGAGCCAGTAAGGATAGTAACTATTTCTCAAACATGAGAGGGCGCATTGTCGTCAGTGGCAAAGCCCTTACTGCTGAAGATTGGTTAAATATGTATAAGCACCAAGCCAGGTGGTACGCATGATAGCTCTTGAAGAACGTATATTAAAGCTGATTGAACGCCAAGAAGATATGCTCGGTAATGCTGGGCTGGGCAGGGCTTATACAGCCACGCTCCGTGTATCTCCTGACGGTACTGGTGCTGATGGCCTATCGTGGCGGACTGCTTTCCAGACATTGAACGCCGCGCTTAATG
>SDBU01009915.1_pt1 | contig 10622 bp, 9 predicted proteins | sample 2277071 | NCBI WGS metagenome assembly SDBU01 (sample SAMN10397929, study PRJNA504765) | marine sediment metagenome | isolation source: marine sediment core GS08_GC12, 126 cmbsf | place: Arctic Ocean: Gakkel Ridge, Loki's castle | collected 2008
AGGGATGCCTCCAGGGCACCGACGGTCAGTTCCTTCGTCATCTTCTTACCGATGAGCAGTTCAGTATCATACTCAAGGTCATCGATAAAGAAGAAATCGGCATAGGTGGCCGCTTCTGCCAGAGTATTTATCCGTTCCTGTACCAGGGGCATCATCCGCCGCACATAGCCCTCATCCAGCGGACGCCTTACCTCAGCCGGCAAGCCTCTATCCAAAAACGGAAGCGCCCGCTGAGTAAAATCCTCTAAACTCAGGGTGCGGATATATACCCCATTCATCCAGTCGAGCTTATCCTTATTGAATATGGCTCCGGCACGGCCGATTCGTTCCAGAGAAAAGTTGTCTATAAGCTCCTGGCGGGACATGAGTTCCGTCTTATCGTCCAGAGACCAGCCGAGCAGGGCAAGGAAGTTAAACATGGTCTCCGGCAAGTAGCCCTGCTCTCGGTAATCAATTATGGATACGGCTCCGTGCCGCTTGCTCAGCTTGGCGCGGTCAGGCCCCAGTATCATCGGGTGGTGAATGAACTGTGGCGGCTCAAACCCGAGGGCCTGATATAAAAGCAGGTGGCGAGGAGTACTGGATATCCACTCCTCGGCCCGGATAACATGGCTAATCTCCATAGCGTGGTCATCAACGACGTTAGCGAGGTGATAGGTGGGGTAGCCGTCTGATTTAAGCAATACAAAGTCGTCAATGGTACTGTGCTCAAAGACAATGTCTCCCCATATCACGTCATTATATCTGGTCTGCCCCTCAAGCGGGGTCTTGAAGCGCACCACCGGTGTGATGCCCTCGGCTTCCTTTTCCGCCCGCTCCTGTGGGCTTAGGTCGCGACAGAGGCGGTCATATCCCGGCGGCTGTTTACGCCGGACCTGCTCAGCCCGCATCTCTTTAAGACGCTCGGGGGAGCAGTAGCAGTAATAGGCATCTCCCTGCTCGACGAGACGCCCGGCTGCCTGACGATACAGCTCCAGGCGCTGCGACTGGTAGTAAGGCCCATAGTCACCACCCACATCCGGCCCCTCGTCCCAGTCCAGCCCCATCCATTTTAGCCCGTCCATAATAGCCTCTACGGCACCTTCCACACGGCGGGCAATATCCGTATCCTCAATACGCAGGACTAATTTGCCACCCGTCTGCCGGGCTAAAAGCCAGTTAAACATGGCAGTCCTGATATTGCCCACATGGGGATAACCGGTAGGGCTGGGGGCAAAACGCACTCTAACCGGTTGTTTCATCTAAGCCTTTCCTTCAATTGACTTTAATGCTCTTTCTAGCTTTTGAATCTTTTTGCCTGCCCAAACCATGAATCCTATGACATAGAGACTCATTATAGTCAATGAGAGCACGATAAGCTGCAAGCCAACTATTGGCTCATTGAGCCACACAATATAGCCGACAAGCACCCCGCCAATAACCGGGTTGATAAAGGCCAGTATTAGTCCTATTATTACCAGTATATCCATTTTTTCACTTTCTTATTTTCTTTTATTGGGCAAAACGCACCCTAGCTGAGTTATTCATCAAACAACTCACAAAAGTCAGAATCTACATAGTTAGTTCACTTGCTTAGCGAATCCGGAATAGATTTTGGCATTAGCTTCTTTTGTTGCACCTATAAGACTTTGAAAGGTCTGGATAGCTTTATCTACAGTTTCACGAGTTCTAAATCCATCTGAAAGACCTTCCACAAGAGGTGTAGTAAATGCACTCGCAGTTTCAACAATTGAGGACCACTTGTTAGAAGCTTCATCTGGAGATAGGTTATTTTTGAAAGCCATACTAAATGAATTTGGGATTGGTTTGTTGATAAGGATTTCTAAGCATCTAGCAATTGCCGAGGTCATCAAAAAGGTAGAGCCGCGTTTGCGAAAGAAATCTAATTGGGTTCTCTCGATGGCTATTAAGCTGTTGTCTTTGCTTTTGTTCCATAAATTCAGTTTTTTCGCCTCTACTGCTTTTAATAGTGAATATGCAAATATTATATGTTTTGCAGTAGTCTGCTCACCGAAGTATGTGGAATACAATGTGTCCTCTACCCACATGTGAGTTTTTTTATGATAAGCTATATCTGGGTTACCATGGAAAGCAGCTAAAGCTTGACCCGCAACTACCGAAGGCAAAGCCTTTGGTATTCGTCTTATAACATCTTCGTGCCCGCCTCTTCTTGGCAGATATTCTACAAAAGGAAAATCTTCTTTAAATTCATTAACCAGTCTTCTTTGCGTAGGGTCATTACTTCTAAAATCTGGAGCTGTAAGCTTATTTTGACTATTATTGTATAGCACAATATTACGCAACCTATCTGCGTTGCTACATGTAATAAATCGAACCTGTACCTTGGCATTATCATCAGGTGGCTCATCTAGACTACCAATAGCTCCTATCGTTTGGGCTCCATTTACTATTGAAAATCCTTTGACACAGAGTTGTCTGGCCCCCTCGTTTTCTCCTTCTTCAAATCTATTTACTAACACTGTTATTCCGTTGTTATATACCCAGAAATGACTCGGGTCATCCCGTGCAGTTTGCTTAATCCCGTTGTTAATATTGGCATCAGCCTCGCGGCTCCCAAGATATTCTCGTACATCTGCTGAGAATAAATCGGTCTTGTGAGATTGAAATTGCCCATACAACCATCCAGCCGGTATGGAAGTTACGAATGCTTTCCAATCCGGGCCACTAATCTCAAAACCCCCAGAGATTGGAATGGTGAATTCTTCTGCAACCAGAATGGGAGTTGATATAGATTTATACCACTCCTCAAGAGTAGTAACACCGACTTCTAATGCTTGGATTTCAATCTTGCCACAATCTGGAAAATTTGATTGAATAGCAGATATCGCAGCATGCTCAACAGTTGTTAACTCATTTTGAACATTTTCTGACTCCGGTAAATTATGGACGTACCAAATGTGTATGGTTTCTATTTTTCCGTCTTTAATTGCTTGTCGTAACTCCTCAGCATGAGATCTTATACTTACAGGCAGTCCATCAATAGGACGGATTAGAAGCCATGAGACAGCGGTGTTCAAATCACTAGCTTTATTCCTTAATGCTTCTTTCTTACTCATATCCTCGCTCATGTATGCCTGTGCGATAACAGCATGTCTCAATTCAGAGTCAATATAAACCAAATCAGCTTTCTTGTCGTCACTACCTTCAGTCAAAGAATTACTTGCTACCAATTCAATATCTTCAACTCCAAATTTTAGTTGTAAAGCAAATAATAATAACGCATCAACTCCAAATTGCCTTAAATCATCCCTTGATTCAAAAGTCGCCCAAAATGAAAATTCCTTTGCATCCATTTTTCCTCACCTCCCCGTAACAATTTCTAATCAAATCTCCCTTATCCCCATTCTACCACCCCACCCGCCAAGATTCTAGAAGCTTTGTTAACCTCACCCCCTGTGTCCCCTTCAGGGAGAACCCCTCAGGGTGAACCCCTCTCCTTGGTAAGGAGAGGGGGAGATAAAGAGAAGAGGGGCGAAGCCCCTCTTGGACTTCCTTTGCCATTTATCTGAAAGGAGAGGGGGAATTAGTTATGTAAGAGAGGCAAAGCCTCTCTTTAACTCTCTTTGTTCAAGATAATCAAGGGGGTATTTGCTATATCCGCCTCCGTGTCAGGGGTGTCAAAGAGGGGCAACCCCCCTTCTCTAGGGAAATTACTTCTTCTTGATTGAGCCTGACCTGTGGGGGTGTTTGAGAGGGGCGCTAGCCCCTCTTAATAGAATCTTCCCCTTCCCCTTATTAAGGGGAAGGGGATAAAGGGGATGGGGTTAATGAATAATCTCGTTAAGTAATCTCCTCTAATGCCTGCTCCAAATCCGGGGACAGCCCAGCCCCATTCAAACTGGTGACCCTCTAGTCCTATATTACATGTGGTAATTACAGCTACAAGGAAGGAACTTCTTTAGCTCTGCAGAAAGCCCCGAGCTCTCAGCTTCTGCGTGCTATCCTTGCTGTCGAATCTCTCAGAGGTGTTTACAAGCTACATCGCTATTCTTTCCGAGTTACTGCAGTCACTTCTATTTCTACGAGCATACCCCGAAGGCCTAGCTTGATACCTTGAATTCGTGTCGAAGCCCTTGGATTTTCAATTAAATCGGGGCAGTACTCTCTCCAGAACTCGTGCATAGCTTCCCGTAAATCCCAAAAATCATCATGATTGACACAATAAATGTGGTAGTGAACAATGTCCTCAAGCTTAGCCCCTACTCCTTCCAATACCTCCTTGATCCTCGTCCAGACGGCTTTCGTCTGCTCTTTGATGTCCCCATAAACTTGGCCCACACCCCTTCTCTCCTCCTCGAAGTTTCTCGGCATCCTGTGGGTTTCAGGGTCTGCAGCCGTTGCACCTGATAGCCAAATGATTTTGCCCACCTTATCCGCGGGGGCCACGACAGCTGCCGCCCAAGGCATTTGCTCGGCATTATAGCATGGATAAACGCTAAATGTTGGATACTCCTTTGCTTCGCCCATTCCCATGTTGCTCTCCTTTAGTTTGTCCTTATCAGTATCATTACGGAAACTATCTAAAAAGATCCCCTTGTTCACTTCATTGCATCTCACCCCCTCATTCATAAACTTAGACCGCTCTGGCACCACCCGCCACTACGCCCGTGGTGATGGAACGCCACCGTTCGCTGAGGCATGCCGTCAGAAACCGGTAAGCTAAATCAGCGCTAAACCCTGCTGCGAGACCCAGAACATACCATCCAACTACTCCCCAGGGGCTAACCAGAGCGCGGCTCACAGGATACCGAAAATGAGAATATTTCGCCATGGTTTAAGGCTTCACAGCACCTGCGATTGAGTTGTCTTACCTGTTTCCAGGACACTCTCCTTGAGGCCAATAACGGCTTTATATACCAACAATAATAATGCAGGCTATTTCATAAGTCAATGCCTTCAATAATTCCTATTGAGCCTCGGAGCAGCGACGGTGCTCTGGCTTTTGCCCAGGTCTAAATTGCACTTTATGACGAAGTGTTACCCGTTGGAGAAGACGACTCAGGATTGACTATGGTCAACATTAAGAATACTTGTACCAGTGAAGAAGTCAACATGAGTCAAAGAACGTATAGCTTCGATTGACAAGCGCACTAGATGATACCAGAAGGTACGAATTAGGGTCAAAGACGCGAACAGAATGACCCTCTCTGGTACCAGGAAGCACTGGGTGGTACAATAAACCTGTATGTTTTAATCAGAAGGCCTCTTGTTCAAGACTATATCTACAATGAAGTTTAGTTTAGTTGTCGCCTGTTGCATAAGATGGTAAGGGGATAAAGGGGATAGGGTTAGAAGCCATTATCTAAGGGGGTGAGGATGGTGTTATGGATATGTTTGAGCAGAAGTCTGAGGAGCAGAAGGGGAAAGAGGCACCGCTAGCCGCCCGGATGAGGCCAGCTAGCTTTCATGAGTTTGTCGGGCAGGAGCACATTATCGGTCAGGGGCGGGTGCTGCGCAAGGCTATTGAATCTGGTCAGCTACCGTCAATTATCCTGTGGGGTCCGCCAGGCAGCGGTAAGACTACTCTGGCTTACATTATCGCCAATACCACTGTTTCCCACTTCAGCCCGATAAGCGCCGTCAGTGCCGGCGTCGCTGACCTGCGCCGGATAATCGAGGAAGCCAAGGAACGGCGCAAACTGTATCAGCAAAAAACCATCCTGTTTATCGACGAGATTCATCGCTTCAATAAAGCCCAGCAGGATGCCGTCCTGCCCTTCGTCGAGGACGGCACCATCACCCTCATCGGGGCGACTACTGAGAACCCCTCCTTTGAGGTTATTTCTCCCCTCCTGTCCCGGTGCCAGGTGTTCACTCTCAACCCGCTTACGGAGAGGGAGATTAGTGTCATAATCCTGAGAGCACTAAAGGACAAATTAAAAGGTCTGGGGACATTGAACACCGAGCTAGACCCCGAAGCTCTGAGTCACCTTATTACGATGTCAAACAATGATGCCCGGGTTGCCCTTAATGCTCTGGAGGTTGCTGCTTTGGCTACCTCCCCCGATGCTAAGGGGAAGCGCCATATTTCACTGCCTACAATTGAAGATGCCATCCAGCACCGGGCTTTGCGGTATGACAAAGCAGGGGAGCAGCACTATGACATCATTTCCGCTCTTCACAAGTCAATGCGGGGTTCGGACCCGGACGCATCATTATACTGGCTGGCAAGGATGCTGGAGGCGGGCGAGGACCCGCTATATATTGCTCGCCGCCTGGTTCGTTTTGCTTCCGAGGATGTCGGTATGGCTGACCCCCAGGCGCTGGTAATTGCCATGGCCGCTCAGCAAGCTGTCCACTTTATCGGCATGCCCGAGGGTAATCTGGCTCTGGCCGAAGCAGCCGTCTATCTGGCGACCACTCCTAAGAGCAATTCGCTCTATCAGGCATACTCCATGGTCCAGGACGATATTAAGCAGGGCCCCACTGCCTCGGTGCCATTGCACCTGCGTAACCCGGTGACCCCATTAATGAAGGACATCGGCTATGGCAAAGGGTATAAATATGCTCACGACTACCCGGGTCACTTCGTCCCCCAGCAAAACCTGCCCGATACACTTAAAGGTAAACATTACTATACCCCTAGTGACCAGGGGTATGAGGAACAGGTGGCGAAACGACTCAACGCCTGGAGGAAAAAACAAGCCGGCGAAATCGGAGAGGAAGAGGCTTGAAGCAGGTTCACACTACCTTTCCCTGCGGGGACATTCTGTTGGAGGGGGTCTGGCATTTCCCTGAGGCTGCCGGGCCTTTTCCCGCAGCCATAGTCTGCCATCCCCACCCACTCTACGGCGGTAGTATGTCAAATAATATTGTTCTTGCTATCTGTCAGGCACTAGCTCAACAGTCAATCGCTACCCTGCGCTTCAACTTCCGTGGAGTGGGCGGAAGTGGTGGTAAATATGGTGGTGGCATTAAAGAGCAGGAGGATGTCATTGCAGCACTGGCTCTCATCTCATTGACACCCGATATTGAAACAGCAAGAGTCGGGTTAGCCGGATATTCCTTCGGTGCCTTTGTCGCTGTCCCTATTGCCATTGAGAATAAGAAAGTAAGTCTAATGGCACTGGTGTCACCAGCACTATCTGACTCGGGCTGGGAACAACTAAAGACATATCCCAAACCAGTATTTATCATTAGTGGTGAGTACGACTCTTTCATACCACCTGAGCGCCTTCAGCAATATATCAAGGATACCCCTGAACTCAGGAAATGCGAAGTTATATCTGGTGCTGACCATTTCTGGCAGGGATATGAGACAGAGGTTGCCGAGAAAGTAGCTGAGTTCTTCACGGATGGATTCAAACCGGGTCTGATTTAATCCATCCGTGCCTGTTCTTGACACCCATCCCACCACAAGCTATACTGAATGAGGCGCGGGGTGGAGCAGTGGAAGCTCGTCGGGCTCATAACCCGAAGGTCGTTGGTTCGAATCCAACCCCCGCTACCAATTATTGCAAGCTAAAAAGCCCCCAAGTCTCTAATAAAGAATGGGGGCTTTACTGTTTTTGGTCACGGATTGGTCACGGACTGATTCTAATAGCCGTCTTATTGCTTAGCCCATTGGGAGACGGATTGTTGACAAGCTCATCAAACTTAAGCGCTGCCGCTTCCTGCAATCCGGGTGATACATGGGAGTACGTATCAAGAGTAATGACGATGGAGCTATGCCCGAGCCTTTCTGAGACAATCTTGGGATGAATCCCCTGCTTAAGCATAAGAGAGGCGTGAGTATGACGGGCATCATGCAGCCTGATTTCTGGAAGCCCCACACGCCTTGTTAGTCTTATCCATTCCCGTGTGACTGTATCAGGCAGTAATGGCTCCCCGTCAATATGGGAGAATACCAGGTCACTAACTTTTAGCGGCACGCCCATGAGAAGGTGGTCTGTTTTCTCCTTCTCTTTATACTCTTTAAGAACGAGTGCCGTTGACGGGGATAATGCTATCATCCGTCGGCTTTTAGCAGTCTTTGGCTGTCTGTAAATGAAACTACCGTCTCTCAGGTGGTGTAGCGTTCGGGTTACTGATAACTCACACGTTAGGAGGTCTATATCAGACCACCTTAAGGCTAATAGCTCAGACCGCCTCATGCCAGTATAGAGTGCCATGTAATAGAGTGTGTAATAGGAGGTAGATTTAGCGGCTTCCAGTAGCGTGTGTATTTCCTGCTCGTCCAACGTGTGCATTTCATGACGCTGGTATCGAGGGGGAGTTACCGCATCCGCTGGGCTACGAACCAGTAGCCCCCACTTGACGGCACTTTCAAGGGCAGTATGCAGGGTAACGTGGTGGTGTCTTACTGTTCGGGCGCTCAAGCCGCCGTTACCGTCACACCGGCCGCCTGATAGCTTTTCCGAATAGTATTTCTGTAAATGTTCCGGCTTTATTTGTGTTAATGGAATATTACCAAGTGCCGGGATAAGGTGACGGCGTATGATATGCTCGTATCCTTCAGCCGTACGGGGTGATAGGTTAGGCCAGGCGTATTCTTTAACCCATCGTTCCAGATATTCGGAAAGGGTAGTCTTACCTGGCCGGATAAAAATGCCATTGTCGAGCTGGTGCAGTAATTCGGAAAGCCGTTTCTCGGCGTCTTTCTTACTTCCCTTGACGGTAACTCTTTGCTGTTTTCGCCGTCCAGTAGCGGGGTCAGTCCCCACGTCAAGAACGATGGAATAGCTACCCTCAGACCGCTTGGTTATATGTCCTCTCATACTTTACTCCCTTTTTACTTTCAGGCTGCCCCACACCTTCTGAATCTTATCAAACTTATCACTAAATGACTTAAAATCCCCGCTTGATTGACAGTATACTTCCATAAACTCAGGGAGTTTCTTCCGTAGCTGCAATAATAAGGTCTCGATTTCGTCTTTAGAAAGGTCTACAAGATCCCCCTGTCTAGCAGCCTGAATTATGTGGTCTACGTAAAACAGCCATGCTTCACCGGCATGGGGAGTTCCCCGCTCCAACTCGCCAAAATTATGCCCAATCAATGCCTCTTCCATTCGTTGAGCCAACAATACACCGGTATGTTCTTTTTCCTCTTTACTAACAACATTTTCCTCTGCACCGAAAAGCCATACTAAGAATGTGCTAAGGTAATCCAAAACAAAAGGCTTTAAGGGAGCAGAGAATGGGTCACCGTCTAAAAGTCCAGCATCGAGGTCAGAACTGTCAAATGAAATCGGAGTACCAAAACTTTTGGAAACCTCGGAAATCTTTTCACGGTCGGCGTACATTGAGGCCCAAAGATAGCAGTAAAGATGATAAAGTAACTCATTTCCCCTTAGAAACTGTTTTCCCTTCAGCGTCACATAGAGACGTGTCAACCATTTAACTAGACGTATGCTTAGGTTCTTATCTATGTGTTTTTGTATTTCAAGGATTACAGGAAGAGCATCCGCAGGTACCGGATATTTATCAAAAGCATCAAGGTGCCAGGGGTAATCTTCAGGAGATGATTCAGAATTACGTGCCTTAGAAATCATCTTAATCAGAGTTTGGTTAGTCGGTGGAACCTCACCCTGCAATCTAATCTTCTTTTCCAGTTCAAATGCAAGTACTTTCCGGAGTTCTTCTGGACGACTCTGTACCTCATGGCAAATTAGATCCCATACTATGGGTGACACTCGCGGACGTCCTCTTGCTTTTTTTATTGCTTTTATTCTCTCATCTCGCATTATTAAAATCCATTACGAATACATTATAGTCCCTTGACAGCGCCAATTATTTTCCTATATAATATCACGGGAAGGTGCAAAAAGTCAATAGTTTTTAGGGGAGGCAAATAAAAATGTCTGAAGTAAAGGCCAGACTAACACTCACGGTGCCGGAAGCTGCGGAACTCTTGGGGGTAGCAAAAAATTCTCTTTACTACGCACTCCAAAGGGGAGAATATCGAGATATCGTCCTAAAGGTCGGCAATCGGATATTGATTAGCCGGACAGGACTCTTAAAAAAACTACAAGACGGAACTACGGCTCAGTAACGAAAAAGCCCCGACTGGAGAGGCACTGACCGGTGGCGGCAAACTGGGTGTTAAATTCAGCCGTTAAATTTAACGCAGTTTAACGCCTGACCGTTAAAATTTGTATTTGAGTTTAACGGTTTTTAACCACCAGAATTAAGTGCTATAAGGAGTCTGAAATGAATAATCAACAACTACTGGTTTGTCCGAATCTAAAACTCGCTACGTTACAAACCCACTCCGACCTATCGAAACTTATACCCCAATTAATAGACCACCTTATTGATCTTGGTGACCTCGCCCGCGAGATTAAACGTGTGCTCGGTGGTAATGGTCACTATCCTGAGAAATCAACGGATTTGATTAAACAATTAGTAAATGGGAGGAGGTAACATCTAGATTACAAGACAACTATATATACACTAAGCTCATTTTGAATTTACTCTAATGGTAGGACAGAACGGATATCAATCATAATAAGGAGTATATTATGAAAAAAGTCTTAAGTACCAAACTGAAGGCAGAAGAGATGGACCGCTTTGTGGAAATGGCAAAACAGCAAGGTGAATCGAAGTCCGAGCTGGTAAGGCGTTTAGTGCTGGACTATCTGGATGGTGGCAGTAAAGCGGAT
>SDBU01009916.1_pt1 | contig 10621 bp, 1 predicted proteins | sample 2277071 | NCBI WGS metagenome assembly SDBU01 (sample SAMN10397929, study PRJNA504765) | marine sediment metagenome | isolation source: marine sediment core GS08_GC12, 126 cmbsf | place: Arctic Ocean: Gakkel Ridge, Loki's castle | collected 2008
AGGCAGAGCCTGAGTTGGAGCGGTCGTTGTTGTCGGCGTAGTAAGCGCCAACGATCACGTCATCTTCTCCGTCGCCGTTTACATCGCCTGCTGCGGCGACCGATCGGCCTGCATAATCGGATGAGGTAGCGCCGTCGATGCGGAACCCTTCCTCCTCGCCAAGATCGTTTAGGTCGATGGTCTCGGGCGACGCCGAACCGTAGATGACGTAGGCAGACCCCGAGCTGGAGCCGTTGTTATCGGCTCCATTGGCCCCGATAATCACGTCGTCACGACCGTCGCCGTCCACATCTCCCGCTGCGGCGACCGATTGGCCTGCATAGTCGTACTCGGCAGCGCCGTCGATGCGGAAACCACCCTCACCAAGCTCATCAAGATCGATGGTCGCGGGCGACGCCGAACCGTAGACGACGTAGGCAGAGCCTGAGTTGGAGCGGTCGTTGTTGTCGGCGTAGTAAGCGCCAACGATCACGTCATCTTCTCCGTCGCCGTTCACGTCGCCCGCGCTTGAGACCGAGTAGCCTGCATAGTCGCTTCCGGCGGCGCCATCGATACGGAGGTCCGTGTCGATGCCCAGGTCGATTGTGTTGGGATGTAGAATCTTTACCTGGATCGCAACCCTGGCGGTCTCGGTAAAGTCTCCTGACAGAGAGGTCACGGTGACGGTGTAGCGGGTCTTGCGTTGGACTCCAAGTGGGACGCCGGAGATGACACCGGTAATAGGGTCAATGCTCAAGCCATCGGGTAGGGATGGGGCTGTAAAGATCAGATCATCGAAGGGATCGGTGCCGGTCATGGTCGGTGCGCCGACAACCGTCGGTGTGAGTGGTTGGATCGGCTCACCCCTCAAAGTAACGAGTGAGTCTGGCTCGTAGGTAAAGCCCAGATCAACTCTGATTGCGATCTTGGCGGTAGCCGTGTAGTTGGGTTCGGACGGCTGGCTCATGGTGACGGTGAATGTGTCGGCGGGCTGCACTATTACGGCCGGAGTTCCCGAGATCTCGCCGTTATCAGGATCCAGCTCTAAGCCTTCGGGCAGAGTGGGGGAGACGGTGAAGTCCACCTCATTAACTTCGGCGCCGTATATATCGGGCACCAGCGGCTCGATCGCTTCACCCGCCACGGCAGTGATCAAGTGTTTGTAGGCAAGGCCCGGCTTGACCTCGATCATGACATTGGTGGTCGCCGTCTGGCCGTCTGAGAGCTGGGTAACGGTGACTGTGTAGGTGTCGGCGGACTTCACTACGGCCGGGGTTCCCGAGATGATGCCGTTATCAGGATCCAGCTCTAAGCCCGCGGGCAGCCTGGGGGAGACCTCGAAGCGCAAGTTCATATCTGAGGGATCGCCGCCGCTCACCGTCGGAACGAGCGGTTCGATCGCCCTGTCCTTCACGGCCACGAGTGAGCCTGGCTCGTAAGTCACTAAACCGAAGGAGATCTCTATCGTGACCTCTGCGGTAGCCGTGATGTTCTCTGGCGATTGGCTCATGGTCGCAGTGATGTCGTAGGAGGTCGCCTCCTGCGAATCGGTTGGAATTCCACGGATCTCGCCGGTATCAGCAACCAGCTCTAAGCCGTCGGGCAGGTCGGGGGAGGCCTCGAAGCTCACTTCATTGGTCCCGGCGCCGTTTAGCGTCGGTGTGATCTGCCCAATATCTTCACCCACCAGGGCCACGATCGAGCTTTGCTCGTAGGTAAAGCCCAGGCCAACCTCGATTGTGATATCGGCACTCGCCTCACAAACGGACTTGTAGGTCATGGTGATGGTGTAGGTGTCTGCAAGCTGCGCCAGTGTCGGGGTACCCGAGATGACGCCGGATGATGAATTTAGACTCAAACCTGCGGGTAGGTCGGGCGAGACCGTGAAGCGCACCTCATTAATGTCGGGAACATCTACCGTCGGTTCAAGCGAATCGATCTCCTCGCCGGCGATGGCGGAAAAGGGGTCGTCGGAGTCGTATGAGATCTGCAGATCGTCGCAGTCTACGACTTCGATCGAGACCTGGTTGGTTGCCATGAGCCCTTCCAGATAGTTGTGGGATAAGGTGATGGCATAGTTTGTTGGCCCCTGTGCCGTGGTTGGGGTACCCGTGATTTTGCCATCATGCTCAAGTGTCAAGCCATCGGGCAGGGCGGGGGATGTCAGGTCGAGCGCGAAGCTCACATCTTCAATCTCGGCGCCGTCCACCGTCGGTGTGAACGGTCGGATCGCTTCGTCCTTCACGGCCACCGTTGAGACAGGCTCGTAGGTCAAAGCCAGATCAACCTCGATCGTGACCTCTGTGGTTACCGTGCAGTCGTACTTGGTGCTCGACACGGCAATCGTGTAGGTGCCTTGAAGTTGCGCATCGGTTGGAGTACCCGAGATGACCCCGGTGCCTTCATTGAGGCTTATACCGGCGGGCAGGTCCGGTGAGTCCGAGGAGAGCGCAAAGCTCACATCGGAGGAATAGGGCCCCTCCACCGTTGGTGTGAGCGGCGGATCGATTCGCACACCGGCGATAGCAGATAAGGAGTTGGAGTCATATAAGACCTGAAGTGCTGCGCAGTCCACGACTTCGATTGTGATCTCATCGGTCGTTGACGGTCCAGATAACCCCTGCGTCACGGTTATGTCGTATGGGGATAGATCCTGCACTTCGATCGGCGTGCCGGTGATCTCGCCGGTCAAAGAGCTGAGGCTTAGGTTAGCGGGCAGGTTGGGAGCTACCGTAAAGCTCACATTAAAGGGATCGAGGCTGTAGATTGACGGCACGATGGGCGTGATCTCTTCGTCCTTCACAAGCGTCAGCGTGTCTGGATCGTAAGTCAAGCCCAGGGTAACCTCGATAGTGACATCAGCGGTAGCTGTTTTTTCTCCCTTGGTCGCGGTGACCGTGTAGATGTCAGCGGACTGCAGCACCGTTGGGGTGCCCGAGATGACCCCGGTGTCTTCGCTGAGGCTTATACCTTCGGGCAGGTCTGGTGAGTCCGAGGAGAGCGCAAAGCTCACATCGTCAATATCGTCGTCATAGATATTGGGCATGAGAGGTTCGATCTCTTCGCCCCCTTCGGCCACAGTCGAGCTTGGCTCGTAGGCCAAGCCCAGTTTGACCTCGATCGTGATCTCGGCCACCGCCATCTGGCCATTTGCCGTCGCGAGGATTTCGTAGGTGCGCGAAGACTGCGACTTGGTCGGGGTTCCCGATATCATGCCGGTTGAGGAGTCGATTCTCAAACCGTCGGGCAAGCGACCATTTACCGAGAAGTCGGCTTCACCAGGCTCGGCGCCATTCACCGTCGGCCGCGACGATTCAAATTGCTCGCCGGCGGTGGTCACCATGGAACTGGGGCTGTATGAGAAACTGAAGTAATCGGTGCGGGACGCGAGGAAGCTCCAGCCCCGGTCGTCCTCGGTAAAAGAGGTGTCCTGATTGGGAGCGCCCACGATGATGTCGGCCGCATCATCGCCGTCAATGTCACCGGCACCGGCGACCGCGGTGCCCAACCTGTCTCCGGGCACCCACTCGCCGAACGGCTCCGAGCCGATGGTATGCCCACCTTTGCGTCCGTCGATCCTAAGATCCTCGGCACCGAGCGCCGCGAGGTCGAGGTTGGTGTTGAGCGTTTGACCGTAGATGATGTAGGCCGATCCCGAATCCTCGCGGAAGTTGTTGCCTGCACCGGGGGCGCCCACGATCAGGTCGGGGCGAGGCTCGTCTCCAGTTGCGCGTGTGCTTGAAACCGATGTGCCGGCAGCATCTTCTGTGGCAGCGCCGTCGATACGGAGGCCTCGATCGCCGAGGCTTGCCAGTTCAACGGGCTCGGAATCCTCGTACACATCCTCGGTGTTGAGGTCGTCTGCCTTGCCGTACACGATGTATGCCGTTCCGGATCGGTTGCGGCCGTTGTTGTCGGCTCCCGGCGCACCGATGATCACGTCGTCGATCTCGTCGCCATTAATATCTCCTGCCGCCGAGACCGAGGTGCCTGCACGGTCGTATTCGGAACTGCCACTGATGCGGAAGCCACCGTTACCTGCAGCAGGATCGTAGAGGTTGACCGCCTGAAATTCGTAGTCCGCTTTGCCGAAAACAACAGACGCCATACCCGAGTCGCTGCGGCCGTTGGAGTCGATGTAGGATCCGCCGACTATCACGTCATCGAATCCGTCGCCGTTCACATCGCCCGCCCCGGCGACCGACTCTCCCGCACCGGAGAGAAGGATCATCTGATCGCTCCCGGGCCACGAATTAAGGTCGAGCGTCTCATGTGTCTCCAGTCTCCCCTGTCCGAGGATGATGTATGAGTTACCGTAGGTTTCAGTCGAAGCACCGACGATCACATCATCACTTCCGTCCCGGTTTACATCACCTGCGCTTGAGACGGAAGCGCCCGCTTGTGCGTGATGCCCGCCACCATCAATACGGAAGCCCTCCGTATTGTCCGGCGTTCCGATATCGGCCAGGTTGATCGTTTCGGTGGAGTTTTTGCCATAGACGACATAGGCGGAACCCGAGTCTTGGCGCTGGTCTTCGATGCCGTTGTCTAAGTCGGCATAGCGTGCGCCGACGATCACGTCAGCCACGTCGTCGCCGTTCATGTCGCCTGCCGGTGCGACGGCCCTTCCTGCACCGTCACTAGCGTTGGCGCCTTCGATGAGGAAGCCCTTCGTGCCCAAGTCGCTGAGATTGAAGACCGAATACATGCTATCGCTGAAGACGACGTAGGCCGAGCCCGGGGGATCTGTGTCAGGCCTATCGGATGGTTCGAAGGATGTGCCGACGATCACGTCATCTTTTCCATCGCCATTCATGTCCCCAATTCCCGCGAGCGCCACTCCTGAATGGCTACCTGCGGTAGCGCCGTCGATATGGCCGGAGCGCTGGCTGCCAACATCGAGCGGGCCAAGCGAGTCACCTGTCGATTCAATCTGGAGAGAGAATTCGGCTGTGGTAAAGCAACCGTTCTCCAGATCGGTCATGATGATCGTGTATCTGGTCGGTCCCAGTGGCTCGTTTGGGGAGCCGGAGATGAAGCCGTAATCAGGGTCGAGGCTCAAGTCCGCGGGTAAATCCGAGGATTCCGGGGCGAGCGCGAAGCTCACACCTTCAATCCCGGCACCGCTTATCGTGGGTGCGAAATCCTCGCCTTGGATAGCTTCGCCTTGCACGGCCGTCAATCGGTTGGGCTCGTAGGCTGCCTGCAGGTAATCACAGCCGGAAGTGACCTCCACCGCTGCGTACTTTCCCTCACCTTGATCAAACGGTAGGACGTTTTGCATGGTCACCTTAACCCCTGCATCGAGATCGGTGAAGGTCTCGCCCTCCTTCAGGGAGGAATCGAGAAAATCACTGGAAGCGGGTTTTGCGTCAAGAATGTACGTTCTTACGGTTCTAGCCCGGATGGAGACGCCATTTACGACCGAGTCCGTCTCAAGGAAGTCATCGAAGACGCCGAACGGCTGGCGGAACTCCAGATAGTAATATTCAGAGCTCTTTTGGTCCCAATTAGCCCGAGGGATCTTTAGCATCTGGATCCCTTCACCAGGCTCAAGCGGTTTCTCGCTGGATAGTAGTTCGTAAGTGCTGGTGCCGACAGCGGTGGTTACAGAGTTCTGGGAAGGCAAGAAGCCCAGCTTTCTCTTGTTGTAGTTGTTGTGATGGTGATAGCTGCTGCCCATGAGGTCGAAGGGATCACCGTACTCAGCGTTGGTGCAGTTGTTGGACAGCGTCACACGGAGTCCGTCTCCATCTCGGCATGTAAGCGAGGAAGCGTGGGGTAAGCTGAAGGCGTGCCCCAGCTCGTGGGAGGCAACCCACGCGCCGCTGTATTCCCCCCCTCCGGTGTCCTCAAACGAACCGAAAATCCCTGCCAGGCCGGAAACTCCCTTCGGGCCGGGACTCCCGTCACTGAAGCTGCCGCCTTGTCCGCCATTTTTGCATTTCCCTGACGGAAAGGCGTAGACGAAATAGTCATAGCCTGACAGGTCTTTTCCGTCTTCCTCGGCCTCTTCGATGGCTGCGAGTAGCCATTCATAGTTCGGGCAGCCATCGTCTTCCTCTTGGCCTTGGTCGAATGGAACCGTGTACCAGCCGAAGACATCACCTTCAACACCGTCAGCTTCGTCGTCCTTGCCGGTCAGCCATATCAGCGTGTCCGAGACCTCTCGGTAATAGGCATCGGCTGAGCGATCGTCTGGGTTGTCACCCGAGTCATCGCTGCCGAACACTATTCTGCGTGCGTCCTCGCGAGTCCAGGGCTCCCTCGGCGGATCGTCGTCATCAAAGTTGAAAATAATGACGGCCACCTTCTGAGGGCCCTCCGCCGGAACATCCCTTGTCTCGCCTTGGCCCTGACCAGAGTCTTTGACCTGCAGCGAGCTGACCGATAAGACCTCTCGTTTCAAACTTCCTTTGACCTTGATCTTCGCCCCGGACTGCGCCTCTACGGGTTTGTCATCAGCGAACTTGAGCCTTATGCGCTTGGCTTTAGTGCTCATGGCCTTGCCGGTCCTCAGGTAGTAGTAGGTCTTCGACTTGCCCTTTTCAAAATCATCGGCAATCACAACCTCAAGCGTTCCCTGTAAGGACTTGACGGATGCTGAACGCTTCGTTGCGCTTTCAACTGAATCTGCGGCCGCGAACGTGGAAAGCATTGCAATCACTGCCGCCGCCAGAAGGCTGCTCACCAGCCAGTGCCGCATGTCACCGACTCCGGTTTGTACCGGTGCGGTGGTTCCCCTGTAAAAAGAACCTGTCTTTTTCACGATCCCCTCCCCTGTGCTTGCCGGCCTCATGGGCCGATCTTGAAGATCCTTGGTTTTTATGTGCCCCGGGCTTTCATGCCCCGCTTGTTTGCTTACTTGCGCTTGCTCTTCGTATTACTCCCTTTTGCTCTTTGTTTCCGTATGAGGTGCTTCAAAATTCAGACAAGCTGGCTTGAGGAAAGTGCCGGTTTGGGGATTGCCAGAGTGACCGACCTCCGATTTCAAAAGCGTTAAATAAGAAACGGCCCCAATTGGGGCCGTTTCTCTACTTGTCTTGTCGTTCTGCGCTTATTGACGTCCTAATGTTCCTGACGGTCTGTAGGACATCAACCTTCCTTTACAGCCCTAACGTCAATGGGCGGGAAAGGATTTGCGGACGACATGTTGACAGCCCACGCCTTGATGCATTTGCTCGTGAGCTGTTTATGCACCATTCGTATGTTGCGGGGCTTGAATCGGGAGCGCCGCCGCCGGTCTCGATTGCGCGAACCGAGAAGGTGTGCTCACCCGTGCTCAGACCGGTGTAGGTCTTCGTACGCGAGGAGCAATCACCGCCAGCGTCCTCCCAGGCACCGCCGTCGAGCTTGCACTCGAACTGCATGTTAGTCACGTCGCCGCCATACTCGAAGGTGGCGTCACGTGAGGTGGTGCCGGTCCTAGGACTAGCGCTGATCCAGGTGTTTATCTCCGACAGCACGAACCATGAGTGGCCGGTGGTGCTGGTGGGACTACCGCCTGGCCCGATCGCCTCAACCGAGAAGCTGTGCTTCTCCCCGTCGACGCTCAGGTCCGTGTAGGTAATCGACCCGCTGTTGCAGTCCTCCGCAGCGCTGCCATCGAGCGTGCACTTGAACGTGGCGCCTGCCACGTTGCTTGTGAACTCGAAGGTCGCATCTGTGAAGGTGGTGCTGCCCGGTGGGTCGTTGGTGATCGTTACCTCCGGATTTATGGTCCATGTGCGGTCGAACGTGGTTGTGTTCAACTCACCGCCTGACCAGTCGGCTTCAACCGAGAAGGTGTGCTCACCAATACTTAGACCGGTATAGGCCTTCGGTGACGAGCACGAACTCCAGTTGCCACTGTCGAGCTTGCACTTGAACGTGGCGCCTGCCACGGGACTCGTGAACTCGAAGGTTGCATCGGTGGAGTTAGTTTGACCAAACGACGATGGTGACGGTCCCGACAGGTTCACTGACGGTATCGTCCAATCGTGGGTTGCTGGCGTTTGGTCGGTGTTGTCGCCATCCACGCCTGTTGCCCTTACCTCGAAGCGGTGTCCCGCGTCGACACTCAGGTCCACGTAGGTGATTGTCCTTCCGTTACAGGCCTCCCAGGCACCGCCGTCGAGCTTGCACTGGTACTTGCTGTCCGGTGCGTCGCTTGCGAACTTGAAGGTGGCGTCGAGGGTCGTATTGGACGGCTTTTTCCTGATCGTGGTGTTAGGCGTGTATACCTCCCAGTTTTTAGTATCGGCACCGACCGAACCGGTCCTCCGAACCGAGAAGGTGTGCTCACCGATACTTAGACCAGTTTCGGCCTTCGGTGATGAGCACACACCCCAGTTGCCACTGTCGAGCTTGCACTCGAACGTGGCGCCAGCCACAGGACTCGTGAACTCGAAGGTGGCCGTGTGGGATGTTGTTCTGCTCGACGGACCATCGGTGATTGTTACCGACTGTATGGTCCAATCGTGAGTTGACGGCGTTTCGTCGGGGACGTCGCCACCAGGCCCGGTTGCCCTTACCGAGAAGTTGTGCTCCTCGCCGGCATTCAGGTCCGTGTAGCTGATCGTCCCTCCATTACAAGCGCCCCAGGCACCGTCGTCGAGCTTGCACTGCAACTTACTGCCCGACACGTTGCTGACGAACTCGAAGGTCGCATCCGTCGAATCAGTGGATGGCACTGACGTGATCAAAGTATCGATCACGGTCCAGTTATGGGTTGCCATTACCTGCGCCGAGTCATTCCCATCGATGCTTGGCCTTACCTGGAAGGTGTGTTGACCTGCATTGAAGCCATCACTCAGGTTCGGGTAGGTAATCGTCCCACTGTTGCACTCTTCCCAGCGGCTGTAATCGATGCCGTTATGAAAGAGCTTGCACTCGAACCCGGCGCCTTCCACGCTGCTTTCGAACACGAACGTTGCGGAATTGCTACCACTCAGTTCGTCTGGCGCCGAGGTGATCGTGATGTCGATCACGGTCCAGTCGTGCTCAGCGGGAGTCGGATCCGTGTCGCCTGCCTGGTCGGTTGCGGCCACCTCGAAGTGGTGCCCTCCACCGCTCAAGTCAGTTTTTGACACAGAGCCTGTCGTTCCGTTTTCACCCTCCTCGTTGTTTTCGTTACACGGCAGCGGCTGACCGTCGACCGTACACTCAAACGTACTGTCTACCTCGCTGCTTTCGAACTCGAACCTAGCGGAATCGCTAGCGGTGTAGGTCCTCGGCCCCGAGGTGATTGTGGTTTCGGGGGGGTCCGACGCCGCCGTCCAGGCGGCACACCAGTCCAACCCTTCCGTCCAGTCACCGAGGTTATTCTTTGCCCGTGCGGTGTAGATGCCCTCGGGCCCTGCGCCACCGTTGCAGTCGGGGGCAGCGGCATCGCCGTTTATCTGCAGCCATCCGTCCGGATTGCTGTCGGCGGTTCCGCACTCGTTGCCGCCAACCACGCCGGCATAGGCGCAGAAGGTGAAGAAATTGAGCTTGGTCAGGCCGGCATCGCCGACAAGTGAGTGGAAAGGCCCGATCGTCAATGTGTACAGGTCCCTGCCCTGCGAGTCCTGGCCGGTTACGGTGTGCCACATGTAGGCGTAGCCGAGCGCGCTGTTGCCCAACATACAGGTGATGACGCTGGGATCGTCCGGGCAGTCATCGGCTGGGTTGGTCTCGTTGACCTTGGCAGTCGTTGTTACTGCTTGGTTCGGCAAGACCTCCCTGAGTGTGCACGATATGGCGTTTGCATTAGCATCGCCAAGATAGGCGCCCGGTACTCCGAAGCCCTCGGCGTTCATAATCACGCCAGGTGGTACCGTGACCTCGACCTCGTTGAGGAACGACTCCACGCCTACCGGCGGGTTCGAACCGGGATCACCGCAGTTATCAAAATTCCAGTCCGGTCCTAACATCGAGTCCACCGCCGAACCGCACATTACGCCACGGCCGATCAGGCCCGAGACTTCGTGCTCGACCATGCTGTCGGGGAATGTAATTTCAAAGTCGTGGACCGCGAAGTCGTTGTTGTACGGGCCGTCTCCGCCGACCTCCAAGTCGCAGTCAGCCTCAACAATATGGTTGGCAGACGCCGTCGCGCTGAAGCCCATAAAGGCCACAAGCGCTGCGCAGCTTGCCAGTGCTAGAAAAAGCTTTCGCATTTTCTTTTCTCCTCCCAATATTCCTATTTTCATCGGCCTCCGTGGGCCGATCTTTCGTAATCCAGACAAACGGGTCTGGCGTTAGTACCGAAATTACTTTTGCGCATAGCTGAAGGCAACTCAGCCTACGCCCGCATTTTTCTTACTTCTTCTTGGATTTGCTCTTCTTCGAACATCCCTTGCCCTTGAGCTTCACCTTCTGTGAAAGCACATGCCTCTTCCCATCAGAGGTGGTAACAAAGGCCAGGAACCTAAGTGGCTTCTTACACCCCTTGGGGTTGCGAAGGAAACGAGACTCAGAGGGGTTTAACTCAACAGTCAAACCCTTGATGTCCTGCTTGGGTAGGGACTTCAAAGACATACGGCTCTTGAGTACCGAACGCTTTAACGTCTTCTTCTTACCTGACTTGGTACGGATCTTTATCTTCTTGGTACCGACCTTCCTCTTGAAGAGGCTTACCCTGAGGTCGTTCAAGGCTCCCTTGGATGAAAACCTGATTGCC
>SDBU01009917.1_pt1 | contig 10621 bp, 19 predicted proteins | sample 2277071 | NCBI WGS metagenome assembly SDBU01 (sample SAMN10397929, study PRJNA504765) | marine sediment metagenome | isolation source: marine sediment core GS08_GC12, 126 cmbsf | place: Arctic Ocean: Gakkel Ridge, Loki's castle | collected 2008
TGATATACCTAAACCTAACATTTTCCATTTCATTATTCTATTAAATTCATTTGTAAGATTCCAAATTTTACCTGAGGCACCATAAAATTGAATATCTATGCCCCAATGATAAATTATTGTCTGCCCCGCAACTATCGGACATCCATTTCGACGTGTAATTATAATACCGGGAGGAACCGATACACACCATATTTTACCTTTATATGGTTTTTTGGTAATAGTTGTACATATACCATTTGTAGGTTTATAATCTTTACGTCTTTTTAATGTCGGAAATACTGAAACTCTATCTTTAGAAAAATTCAATCTATATAAGAGGAAAAAATTGCTTCCATCAGCTTTTTTATATTTAACTTCACCAGTCTTAACATCTTTATATGATTCTGATTGACGGGATTTTACATTGACAGAATAGCCTAATTTAAGCCCAATTTCTTGTAAATTATCAGATAATTCTTTAGAAACCGTATGTGCTTGATAAAATACACCTCTATTAGTTTTTATAACAGTCCCATCACCTTCGATGTATGCAATAAATAATCTTTCTAAATATTCTGGAGGAGCATCAAGTACCCATCGAGGAAGTTTCTTTTTATTAGAACCTTTACCGAAATTAGATACTAAATAGTCGCCGAATTTTTTATTATTAATATTAAATTGGCAATCTTGATATAATTTATAATCCCAAGGTAATCTATCCATTAATTCTTTTACTTGGTCAAAAGATCCTTGTTTTGTTTGAGTAATATTAATCCCATAATTTTTATTATCATGACCATAAGAACTTATAGAACCTTCTGATATATACCATCCTATGTATTCAAAGAAATCTGCAGTATCTACACTAATATCATCAATGAGTAATGTGTCAGATAAATTTTTAAAATCATATGAATCTACTCCAGTACGTAAAGTATCAGTTTCTACTACATCTTGGGCAAATACTACTTGCCACTTATTATCTCTTTTAACCCACATACGATGATTCGGAGTAACTTTACAATCTATCTTACGTGTCTTAAAATGAATCATATCATTATCATAATCTTGAATAGTAATTACTTGAGGATTATGGTATTCAAGATGATTTCCATCAGGATTAAAACTCGCAATTTTATGATTATATGTAAGATCAGTATATTTTACCCACCCTTTATCTGTCAAACACTCCGTTTTTTCATCATAACAAAAATTGGGATCAACTTCACGTGCAGCTAATAATTCTTGAACTTCTGCAAGTTCTTCATCATTTGGAACCCATCCAGAATTAGGATCACCAATTTTAACTACGGTAATTGGAATCGTTTGACGAGTTGCAATTGCAAAATTTGCCATCGACATACGGTCTTCATAGATAAGACTTTTAAGAATACGCTTAATTATAGATCTTCCTAATGTTTCATAAGGGGATTTATTGTGTGCAACATGAAAAACGTTTTGAGGAGAAAGAGGTATTTCCTGACCCATACGAACATATTTGACAATTTCTGGTGGGAGTTGATCATACAAAAACTTTGGTTGACCAGTAGTTACAATCTTTTTTAAATGTTCGTCAGGCTGAAGTTTAATGAATGGGCGTTGATTAAGATAAGTACCTTCAACGGTAACATAATCAGGATTCAATATTACAAATTGCTCCCACATCATATCATCAACGTTCCATGCGCCATAAGGAAATACATTACCTATACGCCAATATTCTAAACCTATATCAAAAAGAAGTTTATCCATTTTAATGCGTTCCCACATATCTTCATAATGGCGTTGAATAATAGGATCACCAACTTCTTTTAGTGATACTCGAGAAAGAGGAAATTCACAATGGAGCCTAATAGCATTTCCTACTAAAGGATCTGTATCATCAAAAAATCTGTAAAGACCATTCAACGTTCTTAAATCTGTGGGAATACTTAATGTAGTAAATGTATATCGAGGATCATTAAATGTAGGAGCAGTTTTACTAATATCTGCAGCGGCAGTTACACTTCGTGCAGATGCAATACGTCCTTGAGTTCCTGTAAGTGATCTGCCAGAAAGTGGTTTAACATGAGGAACATTAACTATAGTAGATTGAGTTTCTGTATTATTAACAAGAGAATCCCCATATCTACTAAAACGCCCGCCAGGAAGTATATGACCCATTAATAATTTATCCTTTTATTTTCTTTGATTTTACCCACCCTAATTGTACTAATCCTTTCGCAATTGTATGTATATTCTTTAAACATATACCAACATCCGCAAATACTTGTACAAGATCTATGGTTAATTCGTCCACTATATCCTTATCAGACGTATATAAAGACCTGGTATATCTAAATCGTTTAGGTTTTAGTTTTACAATATCATTAAGTCTTCCTCTTTTAAACGGAGAAGACCTACCATTATTATTATAGTTCAATTTACCCATCTTCTTTAGGATATAGAACATCTTTAGGTGTTAAAGACGTATGCATAACAACATTATAGTCAACTAATAATATTGTAAGTCTATCTATAATTTCAGATTTTTCTACGGTTTGTACAGTTTCCCTATATAATTTAATACAATCACCAATATCGCAAGTAATTTCGTCAATAAGTACCTGTTTCATAATGTCATCAAATACTCTAGTAGTTCCATCGCCCTTTATTCCAATCTTTTGAATAACATGAGTACAATGCATTACTAATTTAATGACTACTTGAAACAATTTTCTATCCATTTGTTGGTCATTTTTCTTAAGATGATCAAAATATACAATAGTATATTTTATAGCAGGTATCAACGACTTAAAAAGTAAAATACGTTTTTCTTCAGAAGTCTCTTTGAGAATTGAATCTATTAAAGTCCCATAAAGCTCCGATATAACTTTTCGAATATCTTTATCATATAATCGAAATTTACAAAAAAGTCCTGTTAAAAATGTAGAAGTTTTATATTTATTCATATCAATTTTTAACTATTTCTACTTTCTACTTTCTACCATCACTGATCTCACTAATTCAACATAATATAATATAGAAATTTGTGATCGTTTTACCAATCTAGAACATTTTGCAATCCGTATTTTACATTCATCACAAACACTTTCATTATATTGAATTTCACCACAACATTCCACTATCTTAGATAAAAGAACGGTTATTCTTTTTTCATAGTTGTAAGACATATTTAATAAAAATTCCTCTCATCATTATTTTCATCATCTCTATTGTTAAACTTCTGTTTCCGTTTTCCCATTTCCAAAATTTTCAACCGAATAGTCACATCACGTAAAGATTGATTAGGTCTTAGAGGTAACTTATAACGTTTTTGTAGTTTTATAACTTTTCTTCGTTCTTGTACTCTGGCCAACCACCTTACAACATTCATTTCTAATTGCATCAACGCATCTTCACCATCAGGTACAAATAAATCTGTCAAATCTTTAGGTATACCTTCTAACATTTTAACTATATAAAATAATGCTGCTCTTTCAGGCAATTTATCATTTTTGTCTCTAACCATTAGTATAGTCACCATCTTTATTGTCTCTATTATTAAAATAGTTCGGTTATTGCTGACGTTTACTAAGTTCAGTATCAATTTTTTCTTTCAAATGCGTCAAATATTCAGGTGTTTGAAATTCTAAAAACTTATCTAAATATCTACCATCTAGTTGACCAAGTTTCTTTAAAAAAAGTTGTCTCATCCGAATCACCTCAAGTAATGGCCACCCAATAATGTCTAACATTTCATCTTCAGTTTCTTTCATCACATTAGCCAATACATAATTTTTACCATATTGCTTTGTGCTTACTTCTATCCGTGCAAGAACCTTTTCCATGAGATCTCTTGCATCATCAACAACTGTTTGTTCTTCAGAAGTAAGCTGTGCATTAGAATCTTTTTTTTCATTAATTTTTACATCAATTTTAATTGATGGAAGAGGTGGGGGAACTACTGTAGGTATATGAGGTATAAGTCTACTACACTCGTTTTTATGTTCCTCTTCAAAGCCAAACTTTATATTACGTAAACAATTCATACAAGAACTACAATATGGCATACAATGTTTCATACGCCCATTAGAACTATGGCACTCACATCTACATTCCAAAAATGACACATTATACCTCAATCACTTTAAAAGTTGCGTTTTTAATATCATCATATTCTTCAGCAAAAGCAAAGGCCATGCCCCTACCGAATATTGCTGAATATTTATCTTTTGTAAAATCATTTAAACCAATTGCCTTTACCGGGCATCCGTCACCTACTTTAATATTAATGCCAACATGGATTAATCCGCTGAAACGAGATAAAGTTGCAATTGATACAGAGAGTTTACTATCCCCTACCATGATGTCATCACCTTTTCGGATGATATCAAGATCTTTACACGCTATCCTAAGATTCTCAATACACATAGAAATAAATAGGCGTTGCCATACTACCATTTCCGTAATAGTTGCTTCAGGAATTTCTATAATAAAATGCCACATTTCTTCGGATTTAATAAAATCATCAGCTAATACATCTTCAAGATCAACTAAATGTTCTTTCACTTCTGCTGCACCTCTAAAATAACAAATAGTTGCACCCAATTCTCTAACTTGTTCATATGCAAATGCATGGTGCAATTGAGATCCATTATAATCCATTCGTATTAAATCAATTGCTTTCATTTCACATCCTTTGGTACAGAAACTATTTGGGTTTTACCATTACACAATGCAGTGAACATTTGCAAATTATATGATAATATTAAAGGATCCAATTCAATCTCATCAGGTTGAGTATAAGAATCTGATACTAACGCGTTATTAATAAACTTTTCGTCCTTCGTACATTTAATAGGGAGAGATGAATCAATTGATAGTACATTCGGAAGAAGTCTTAGTCCATATATTTCAGTCAATGTAGGCGCTCCTAAAATATGTACATTATGTATTTCAGGATGAGCTTTCAAAAATTGGTACCGGTCAATACCTGTTACATAAGGTAAACCTACATATTTACAAATAGGAGCATATAAAGTTTGATACATAGACACAAGAGTATTCCAAGAATTTCCCTGGAGCACTCCCATTAATTCTACACCTTTTATAGGATTGCTTTTCCATGTATTGAAAAAATTAACTGCTCTACAACCTGTTGCTGCATTATCTTTATATACATCTGGAACAACCAATACATTTGGTTGGAGTTTTCTTGCCAATTCAATATATTCTTCATCTCCGATAGCTTCGCCTGTTTCAAATGCCCCATTATCTAATATCATAAATCTAGACGATTTATTTTTCATATCCACAAAATATTCCATATATTCGGGATATTTTAAACATGTACTTGCAATGACAAAGTCAAAGTCAAAGTCTTCTGAATAATTATTCAAATAGTTTATAGGCAATTCAACACTACAAATCATTCTTTCTTTTCCCTCATTGTATCAGTTTCATCAGGTTTAAGTAACTTTCGTGCAATCTCTTCTATTTCTCTATTGTACCCTACAACAAATTCTTCAAAACATGTGATTGAACATATGTGAATATAATATGTAAGGTTATAATACTTTGCATCTTTTTCTTTACATATATCGCACTTATTTTCGGGTTTAACTTCAATCGTGTCTAAAGGTAGAATCATTATTCCAATCCATAGATAATTGAGGATAATGTTTTATTACTCCCAATACACATTGTATTTCATCTCTACGTTCAGTTATAATTTTATCAAGTACTTCTTTAGTTGTCTTACTAGTCTCGAATACACATGCCCACAAAAGTAAACCGATAGGTAGCGCTTTATTACTTACAGCGGCTGACCGAACTTTAGTATTCTTATATTTAATTGCCCATGCCAATGCTTCTACATCTGTAGTCTGCCTAATTAACTTGGCAATTTGTTGAGGAGTATCTACAGTGCCTAACGCAATTTGTACTTCAATTTCATTCTTTGTTATCATTATTTTTTCTATTGCCTTTTATATTGCACGCGCTTCACCGCCCCACAACCAAATATGTAGACGATTACAAAAAGTATACCCATTATCCATGCAGGAGGCTACTATGGTTTTTGCATGAGCTTTAATTTCTTCTTCAGTTCTCCCTTCGGGCATCAAAAAAATTTTACCTGCAGGAATATTGAACATATTCTGTATATTTTGAACTTCTACAACATCGTCTTCATTCATAATTACAAATTTAAACCAAGCTTTCAAACTGCGTGCAAAAAATAAAATGGCTTTGTCCCTAATACGTATTTTTTCAGGCATACCTGAATTAGATAGCTTTATTGAAACATTAAATTGATCTACCAAAGCAACAACTTCATTATTAGGATATATCGTACCATTCGTTTCAACTTCTATTCTAAATCTATAAGTTTTGAGCAAACATAACAATTGAATAAATGCTTCAGTTTTACTATACAACATAGGTTCGCCCCCTGTAAGTACAACTGTATTAACTGAAGTGCCTGCCAATTCACAAATTCTATTTTTAAGTTCTATAGGAGTGCATGTAACTATTTCATTAGCCTGTACATATTTAACATCTTCCCACGCTTTAGTATCATGACTAAAATTAGTACCTTCCCAATTCCAAGTGTAGGGTGAATCGCAAAATTTACACTGAAGATTACATCCAGAAAATCGCACGAATACAGAAGGCACTCCTGCAGTAATTCCTTCACCTTGAATAGATGCAAACATTTCACAAATACGTAAATGTGTTTGAACCGATGATTCAACTAGCTTATTTTTTTCCATCACTATTTTGATTTTGGTACAAATCTATGGAGTATTGCAAGAACTTCTGACTCTTTCATAATGAGAAAGTCTTCACCTTTATAAGTGACTTCAGTTCCTACAAATTTACTATATAGTACAGTATCTCCTACAGCAAGTACCATCTTTATAATTTCACCATTCAATGACATAAGGCCTGAGCCTACTGCCACAATTATCCCTTCCATTGATTTTTCTTTAGCATCATGAGGAATAATAATTCCTCCAGGTTTAGACTCTTTTTCAAGAGGCTCTATTACTACACGGTTCTCAAGAGGTTGAATACCCATTAATTTCTCCTTTATGTTAGTCATCTTGAATATCAATACGTCCTTTACTTCGAATGAACAAAACACCTTTTGCTTCTTCACTCACTCGAGGATCTTTATGATTAGCTAATTTAACCAATATTTTTTCAGGAATTTTCGAATGTGCTGCAAGTAATACTAATAGAGAAGAACTTGTAGTAGGATCTTTTATTAATTTCAGTAATGTATCTAAACAAACTCTAGGATGTACTGCAACAACTACACGTACTTCTTCATCCGGAAGATTTGCTAATCTATCCAAAATTTCAGGATCATGTACCTGCGCTCGTATATATTCTGGCGGAAGTGTACCTAACGCAATTTGCATATTAAGTTCATCAAAGTCTAACCGAGGCTTTTTATTCCTTCCCGGATACGGTGTATCATCCATCATTTAAATTTCTTCCTCAAGATTCTTGACACAGCATGAATATCTTTAAGCATTATAATAGTTTCCAACTCAATCACCTGAATACGTTGTTGTTTTTCGGTTTTACCTTCAGCAATCATAATTGTTTCTGTAATCTCACGATCTACTGCATGAATAATAGATATATAATCTTCACCCACATCAGAAAGAACCCCAGTAACTTTTTCTTCTGCAATTATTTCTACAATATCTTTTGCATCTAAACATTCTTGTAATTTTGTATTATAATTCATTTTTATTTACCTGTTTTTACTGGTGCTATCTTATATACCCTGCAATCAATAGAACCTAACGCTATTTGTATTCGATATTCTTCATCATTTAATTCTGAAACTATCCAACCAGATTCCACTAAATATTTGCATATTTCATCAGAAATTATATCAGACTGTTTACTTTCTGGATACATTACAAAAAACCATCTATGAGCATTATTTGGCCGAGGCTCTGGATATTGCACAATAAAACTGTTGCAATGAGATAAAAGACGAATGAGCACTTCTCTATATTTTCCAGGCAAATATTTAGTTTTCATATATCTATTATCACATCTTTAAGCTCTTCTAGCATTTTCTTAGGCATATAATAAATTCTCCCTATAACACAACCTAATGCACGTTGTACTGAGTATTCCTCATCATTTTCAATCTCTGGTAAAAGCAATTCTAATTTAAGCATCATTTGAATAATTTTCCGCTCGTTAAACGTCATCTTCAATATCTTTGGGCTTCTTTGAATATCTATAGTGTGCCATTCTGTAACACCATATTCTTTCCAATACACTACTTTAAAATTAGGATTTAGAAAATTTTTGATAAACTTACACTTTAAATAATTAAAATTATAAATAGTCATTAATATTTCATACTCCCAATCCGCCCCACATTTTCCTGATTTTGCGAAGCAAAACGGGGGTTTTGGAATTTTTTGGCGTAGTTTTTTCTGACACCCTAAAGTTTAATCTCCCAATAGTTTCTACTTAATTTCCATTTGGTTCCCCGCAATATTATAATCCCTCGACTAATCATATCGGCAAAGCTAGACTGGTCAATATAATGTATTGACTTCGACGACTTAATAATATTACCTTGATAGTCACAAACAACAGTACCATTTTCCGGAATAATTTCTAAATATTTCTGACCGTCGACTCTCAGCCCTCGGCCATCGTCAAAAATATTATAATCACAGAGTTCCATCAAATTTTCAATCATAGTCAAGGTCATCGAGGTATCATAAGAGAACTGATATTTCGCGGCGATCTTGCTTTGCAGACGGTAAGTCCGATGATCAACTGAACCTACAGCATGTTGTACTCTATATTCTTTAGCACTTACTATATCTGGAACAAGAACCCCCTGAAAGATCAAACACATAATTTCATCATTTCCCCTACAAACTATCTCAGTCATTCCCACTGACGCCAGAGGTACTGATGCTATCCATAAGCCATTATTTGTACTGTAAATTCTTGTCTCAATTGGATGTAATCGAAGATACTTTGATGCTTGCGGAAGTACAACAGCGTCCCTTTGTTGAGAATATAACAACGGTTTCTGTAAGTGTGGTTGTATATACATATTAATTATACACTAAAGATTTGAAGGAAGGTCCTTTCTTTAAATAATAGAAGACATCTTATAGTAAAAAAAAAAATGGCCGACGGAAGAAACATTCTTATACCGAATCGAACGGTTTTGTATATCACCAGATAGAATGCCCGGTAGTCTCCGCTACCATCGGCCATATTAATTATTTACTGCCATATTCAAATATTTCAAGCTCTGCAAGACATATAAATCGAGTCCCTTCAATCGTCGAATCAAATGATTCATGATAATGTCCAAATATCCAAAGCTCAGGTGAATGAGCTTTAAACATTGCAGATAATAGTCCGTCACTAGTTCTATTTTTAAATGCAGGCCCTTTTACTGCAGGTAAAACGTCTCTAATTTCAGAAGGGCAATCATGAGAAACTACAATTTTTGGTTTTGTAGTTTCATAGAGTTCTAGAATGTCTTCAAATTCTGTTTCTGCAATTTCTTCATTCTCCCACCAAATAGGGTAAGAATATTCATACTGTATAGACTTTCTCCATTCAACATCAATAGAATATCCTCCACCAACGAAAAATATACCATCTTCTGTAACTCCATAGTCTCCAAGATGATTAGGATGAGCATTACATATAGCAGGGTCGTCGTGATTACCTCGAATAAATAGATGATTTATATCCCAACTATCTGGAATATTTTTCTGAAATCCAAATCCAAAATCGCCGACTTGTATTGATTTTTGTGATGCAAAGACGTCTAGCCAGCTAAGATATTCTTCCCACTTTCCATGTAAATCGCCAATGAAAACCATTCAATCAAATCCTTTCGGTCCTGATAAAAGGCCTAAGCCTTTTGTATTTTCAATTCTTCTAAAGTATCAACTTTTGTTGGATATATCATTATATTAATTAAGATTAACTTTCTAATTATCTATCCAGGCCCACTGCCACACTTTTCATCAGTGTGTTTGAACCATACACCGAGAGCTATTTGAACCCCAATTTCTTTAGTTTGTTCAAAAGTTACTAATTTTTCAACATTAAGTGTATATACATGATCAAGTACAGATTTTCCATGACAGGCAAATGGGGCATCAATACGTTTCAAAATTTTTAACCGAGCTAACTTCTCCACAACATTTTTTGGAACAATTCGAGGAATAGAACCCTCATAATCTATGGCAGCTAAAGCATTTTCAGAGGGGAATATAACATAAAGAATATAGTTACCAGCTTGTTGAGTACTAGTCGCTTTGTATCCAAAGACTGCTCCAGGGCAAGCAGATAATTGTGCCAATATTTTTAAATCTTCAGAATTTAACTTCAGCATAATTCTAATTCCATAAATCAATTACATTCATAGTTTTGTATACGTTTATTATGTATTGCACTTACACTTTCATTATCTTTTTTGGGAGCTTCAAACCAAATTTTCCAACAAGCATCACAGAGGACAGTAGGACGTTCCCGTCCAGTATAATCTTTATGTTCTTTGCATTCATCACATCTACTACGCTGTTGCCAATTACATTTACTAAGTTTTTCTAACCAATTAGCCATTATCGCTTAGCCTCCG
>SDBU01009918.1_pt1 | contig 10620 bp, 13 predicted proteins | sample 2277071 | NCBI WGS metagenome assembly SDBU01 (sample SAMN10397929, study PRJNA504765) | marine sediment metagenome | isolation source: marine sediment core GS08_GC12, 126 cmbsf | place: Arctic Ocean: Gakkel Ridge, Loki's castle | collected 2008
AGCACCCAGAGCACCGGCAACGGCCGCAGAGGTGGAGGCGGCTTACCTGCCCCCTCTCCCAGTGCCTTTATTATTGCCCCGGGCGATACCACCCTTAATGAGATGATTCAGGATATGAAGGAAGGGCTGGTCGTTGAGCAGCTCATGGGTGCGGGGCAAGGCAATGTTCTGGGCGGAGACTTTAGCGGTAATGTCTTGCTGGGTTTTAAGGTAGAAGATGGCAAGATTGTGGGCAGGGTTAAGAATACCATGGTCTCCGGGAATGTCTATCAACTTCTCGGGGAGATAACAGCCATCGGCAGTGACGCCAAATGGGTGGGTGGTTCTTTAAATACTCCGTCTATTTACTGCCCCAATGTGTCTGTGGCTAGTAAGTAGCAGCACTGGTGATTGAGATGCTTAGGAGACTGAAATAATGAAAATAGCGGTCTTTGTCATCCTCTTTGTGGCAGGTTTTCTATTTCTGAATGCAGCTCAAATTCCCGCATGGGTACTCGGTGCTGGGAGAGACCGAGATATTCCTCATTGGAAGACCTATACTGCGATTGGCATCAGTATATGGTTGTTGTTGATTATTTTGGCAAATGTTTGGCTATGAGGTGATTGAGGTTATTAGGAGGCTGAAGTGATACGGCTTGAGGAATGGCTTGAAAAACACTTAGGGTTAAGGATAACAATCGCTCTCCTCCTTATTATTACTGGTGCAGTTATAGCCAAGACGAGAGTTTGGGGTGACTTAGCATCCTACATAATATTCTCATTGTTATTTCTTCTCGCTTTCTTCCTATTCACACCTGAAATCAACGAGATAATAACGGGGAAAAACAAGAAATGAAAAACAAAATCAGATGGTATTCAATTCTGCTCGTTGGATTGGTTCTAGTATTAGCTACCTTACTTCTGGGCTGCGGACTCGACCATGTTGATAAAGCAGATGATTACCTAAAGCAAGCGTCAAGAGCTACTTCCGACCTAAGGAGGCAAGTTGAGAACGGATTACCAGTGCAAAACATGGCTTCTGAATTGCAGTATATCGAAAGGCTTATTGACGATGCCCGGTCAGAACTCCAGGACATGCGACCGAATTACTGAATATTCGCCATAGGGAACTTCAATTCCTTCTGGTCAAAGATACTGGAGTTTCACAGCTTACCGTAATGAAAGGTCAAGCCCATAGGCACTAAGGCCAAAAAGAAAAAATCAAAAAGAGTCAAATATAGTTTAGTACATTCCTAGGCATTCAGGAGGACGTATGGTCTCTATTAATGATCCAAAAGCACGGGATATAGCAAATGAGTTTGCACAGTGGGCGACTGACCAGTATCACGACTTCGAGGAGTTTATTACCCTCTACGATGATTCAGAAAAGCGCCGTCAACTTCTTGAAGAAACCGCAAAAGGCTTTTTTAGTGACCTTTTTTGGATGTACATTGACCGTATTATTTTGAATGTCTCGAAGCTTGCAGACCCGCAGCAAACAGGCGGGCACCAAAATTTCTCCATCCATTCTGTTCATAACTATTTTAAAGGCTGCCCTAGTTATCGCGCTAAAGACGCAAAGACGCTAATAATGAATATCGATAACAAAGCGAAAAAGGTGCGAACTTGGCGAAACAAGTTGGGAGGGCATTATGATTGGCATGTCGCAATTGGTGACGAAAATGTAAGCGATAAGTTTGTTCGGAGCGACTTCGAGGATTTCTACTATAACCTTCGGATGTATGTTGACCTCCTCTTTTCATCAGTGTTCAATAGCGCTTATGACATTAATGCAGGAAGCTATTATGGAGCTATTGAGCTCGTCGAAGCATTGAAAGAATCACAAGCTTTAAGAGACCTTAAAAATCGTGACATAAATGCTTACAGTAACCTCAGGCAAAATAGTGTATTTAAGGATGCCTGACAAATCGTTGCAGCTGCATTGGGAAAATTGCGAAGGAACAACTCAGGTAACTTGTGGTGGACACAGTAAGCGAAACAGCTAAGAAGATAATTTTAGAGGGGAGTCCTAGAGGGGCTTCGCCCCTCTTCGTAAAATCATTTCCCCTTCTCCTTGTGGAAGCAGGCAACTGGAGGACGGCTACATGCTTATTGATGTCCACACACATCTGGACAGCTATGGAGAAGAGCTGGAATCCGTCCTCGGGGAAATACGTCAGCACCAGATTTTCACCATTAGTAACTCTATGGACCTCCCCTCGTATGAACGCAATCTGGATATAGCCAGCCGGTGCGACCTGGTGCTACCCACCTTTGGCATTCATCCCTGGAAAGCACCTGAATATGTTGACCGTCTGGATGACCTCCGAAGGGCTATTGACCAAAGTCCCATGATTGGTGAAATAGGATTAGATTATCACTGGATTAAAGAGACTTCCCAATATCCAGCCCAGACAAAGGTATTCGAGTTCTTTCTCGCCGCGGCCAGTCAACAAGGAAAGATTGTCAATCTACATACCAAGGGAGCAGAAAAGGAGGTTTTGCAGTTGCTCCGTCGCTATGATATTCAGCGGGCAATCATCCACTGGTATTCAGGACCTCTGGATGTTCTCCAAGCTATGATAGACCATGGGCTCTACTTCACAGTCGGTGTTGAGGTGGTCAGCTCACCATACTTACAAACCATAGCACAGCATTTACCATTAGAACGTCTTCTGACAGAGACAGACAATCCGGGAGGACAAGAGTGGTTGACGGGCACTCCCGGAAAGCCAGTTATCATTAAAGATGTTGTTCAAAAATTAGCAGAGCTACGGCAGACCACTACCCAGGTCATCATTGACACAGTTCAAGACAACTTCATACAGCTAATTTCTGATGCCCCCCGGCTGTCAGACATCTGTAGTAAAGTTTTTGAACGGGCTAATCCTTGACACGAATGATCAGCTACTAGACAAGAAATTCTTGACCAGCTTCAGGTAAGCGTTGTAGTATTAAGTTGTATGAAAAACTTAGTCAGAATTAAAGCCCGACCAAAACTCACCTCGCCAAATATGCTGGCTGCCTGGCCCGGCGTCGGCAATGTATCGATGATAGTAGCCAATTATCTGCAAAGAAAGCTAGACTTCAAGGAATTAGGCGAGATTGAAGCCTCCCATTTTTTTGACCCCATTGGAGTAATAGCCAGAGATAATGTAGTGGAAGCGCCTCAGTTCCCACAAAGCAAGTTCTACTACTGGAAAAACAAGGGTAAGGGAAGCGATTTAATACTGTTCGTAGGCGATGACCAACCAAGCTCCAAAGCGTATGAACTGGCCAGTTGTATCCTTGATGTGGGACTGCGTTTCCAGATAAGCAAGATATATACTTGTGCTGCGGCTCTAACCCGTATTCACTACACCGAGCAGCCCAGAGTCTGGGGAGTAGCCACCAGCCAGCAAGGAGCTGAGGAGCTTAAAAAGCATGATTTGGTACAAAGGAGTACTCTCCAAATTGCAGGACTTAACGGACTACTTCTAGGTGTAGCCAAAGAGAGAGATGTTGAGGGTATCTGCTTATTGGGTGAAGTGCCGGAGCATACCTCTCGAATAGGAAACCCAATGGCTGCCCTGGCTATAGTTAATGCCCTGACCAGAATATTGGGCATTGAAATTGACACCACTGAACTGGCTGAAGCAGCCGAACAGACAAAAGAACAAATAAAGCAGTCAACTGCTATGGCTATAGGAGAGTATATAGAGCACTTTACCCAGCCTATCTGGGAACACGAGGACGGAGAGGAAGAAGAGGAGGAGGAATAGAGCATGGAACCTGGTGGCTCATCGTCCATTGAGGCGATTATTGCGAGCTTAGGCGATAGTGATAACTCGTTACTTATTTCAAATCTGGCTGAGCTATCCAACCTGGATTCGCAAGAGCTGAAGCTCTTTGAACGAGTATGGGCAACAATTGAATCAAAACGGCGGCACCAGATAGTCTACCGGCTGGTTGAGTTGGCCAGGGATAACGCTGAGCTCAACTTTGATAGCATATTTAAGAACTGCTTAAAAGACCGGGACGCTGATGTGCGGAGCGAAGCTATAGAAGGTTTGTGGGAAAACGAAGAGACGTCTATGATTGACCTTCTGATTAATCTGTTAGAGCAAGATAGCTCAGAGAAAGTCCAAACAGCAGCCGCTACCGCCTTGGGTAAGTTTGCCATGTTAGCTGAACACCAGAAACTACGCTCCTGCCATACATCCAAAATATCTCAGGCTCTGCTTGCTGCCATTAGTGACAAGAGCATGCCCATAGAAGTCAGACGGCGCGCTCTAGAAGCGGCGGCCTCACTTAGCCTTCCGCAGGTGAAAAGGGTCATCATGGAAACTTATCAAAGTCATACTAGTAGACTGAGAGTCAGCTCTATTTACGCTATGGGTAAGAGCTGTGACCCTTCATGGCTACCTATTTTGTTGAAGGAGCTGACCAATTCTGATGCTGAGACGCGCTACGAAGCAGCAGGGGCATGCGGTGAGCTGGAGGAAGAAGAAGCAGTATCCCATCTTACCAGGCTAATCAATGACCCCGATAGTGACGTCCAAACGGCTACTATCCAGGCGCTAGGTAAGATAGGCGGTGCTGAAGCTAAAGAGTGCCTGGCAAAATGCTTGAATAACTCCAGTGAAGCAATCCATCAAGCAGTGAAGCACGCTCTACAGGAGCTAGTAGCAAAGGAAGACCCATTGTCCTTCCAACCCTAGAGCACTGAGGTTGATATGATTAACGGCAACAAGATTATACTGCGCAAAAAAAGATTAGACGATGCTCAAAATGACTACCTATGGCAAACAGACCCTGAGCTAGCCAGGCTTGATGCCCTGCCACCAGTAACCATTCCTTTCAATGAGTATCTATCAGCCTACACCAATGAATTACGCTACTCTGCTCCAAGCCGTCATTCCTTTGCAGTGGAAACGTTGGATGGAAAGCACATCGGCAACTGCGTATACTACAATGTCAATGAGGCAAAAGGTGAAGCTGAACTGGGTATTATGATTGGCAACCGTGATTACTGGGATAAGGGCTACGGCACCGATACAGTAACTACACTGGTTAACCATATTTTCGGCAACACGAACTTCAAGCGAATTTACCTGAAGACCTTGGATTCAAACGGCCGGGCACAGAAGTGTTTCCAAAAATGCTGTTTTACTCCATGCGGACACCTGGACAGGGATGGGTTTAGATTCGTACTTATGGAGATACATCGTAAGGAGTGGCAAGAAACACAGATTTAAACTCGGAGCATTGATGCCCTCTTCCCCTGCTACGCCTATACACCCAGGGCTAAGAGATAATGGGTCAGCGGTGAGTGTTCCAGCTTACCGCTGCTTTATGTCAACGCGCTGCTCCGAATCCTTTAGCGCAGTCTCCAGGGCTAATTTGTCCATCTCAAGCTGTACCGGTATGGGGTAGTCACCAGTGAAACAAGCCAGGCAGAAATTATCCCTCGGCAAAGCTACTGCTTTAATCAACCCCTCAATGCTCAGATAACCTAAAGAATCAGCACCGATGAAATCCCTAATCTCAGGTATGGTTCTACGCGCTGCGATGAGCTCCTGCTGGGTTGCCATGTCTACACCGAAGAAACAGGGGTAGCGGATGGGCGGGGCACAGATGCGCATGTGAATCTCTTTAGCTCCGGCTCGTCTCAGCAGGTTTATCACCTTAGGGGTGGTCGTGCCCCGGACAATACTGTCATCAACCACCACCAAACGCTTGCCTTCCAGCATCTGGGGCAAAGGGTTAAACTTCAGCTTAACACCAAGGTCTCTGATTCGCTGGTCAGGCTCAATAAAGGTACGCCCTACATAGCGATTCTTGAGCAGCCCCTCATGGAAGGGTATATTTGACCGACGGGAATAACCGATGGCAGCGGCTGTAGCCGAATCAGGCACTCCCATAGCCAAATCAGCATCTACCGCGTGTTCCTCAGCTAAGCCGGCTCCCATAGCCTCTCGCGCTGGGTAAAGTAACTTCCCATTAATCACACTATCAGGACGGGCAAAGTAAATATACTCAAAGATACATGTTGCCTTTCTATTTGTCTCCTCCCGATAACTAACAACTCCCTTCCTATCAATAGAAACTATCTCCCCGGGTTCAATCTCCCTGATAAAATCAGCTCCAATATGGTCAAGGGCACAACTTTCTGAGGCCAGGACCCAGCCACCATTAATGCTCCCCAAACATAGAGGGCGCACTCCCCAGGGATCACGTACACCAAATACATTACGGTTAGTCATCAGAACCATAGAATATGCCCCCTGAAGTCGATGCATAGCATATTTTATCTTACTTACCCAATCTTTCTCAGGCGAAGAGATAATAAGCTTGCTGATTACCTCAGTATCTGTGGAGGTATGAAAATTATAGCCCTGTTCAGAGAGTTCCTCATGCAGGTACTCCGCATTAACAATATTCCCGTTATGGGCTATGGCAAAAGCGTGTGTGCCCTCGCCTTCCATAATGGGCTGGACATTGATTGCGCGACTGGAACCCCTGGTGGAGTAGCGAGTATGACCGACAGCAATGTGCCCGGTTAACTGGCTTAATGAATCCTCATCAAATACCTGAGATACTAGCCCCATCTGGGCATAGACCTGAATTTTCTTGCCATCGGTGGTGGCAATGCCGGCGCTTTCCTGACCACGATGCTGGAGGGCAAATAAAGCAAAAAAGGTAAGCCGAGCTACATCCTCATTGGGAGCATAAATACCAAATACACCGCAACACTCGTGCAAGTTTGCCCCTCTTTTATCCCAGCTTTACCTTTATTTATATTATAAACCAACAGCCACCTTCAGGTCAATCAATGTTAACCATAAAGGAAGAAATTATTTTAAAGCCAATCGGCTTTTCTTCATAGTGATGACATATTGGGCAGTTATAATCTATAATTGTGGTGACTCCTCAAATATTCTGCCAATATATTACACTGCTATGAAGAAAATAAGCTGTAAACTGATGACAAACGATATAGAATTGCAAGATGCCTTGGAAGTGAGGAGAGAGGTGTTCGTTGAGGAGCAAGGCATATCAGAAGATGAGGAATATGATGGCTATGATAAGGATGCACTACATATTGTGGCCAAAGAGGAGGAGAGAGTCGTCGGTACTGCCAGGGTTCGATTTCTGACCAACAGCCAAGCAAAGATAGAGCGAATGGCTATACTGAAACCCTTCCGCCAGGAAGGAATCGGCGGAAGAATGATAGCCTTTCTGGATGAAGAATTAAGGGGCAGGCATATAAATGAAGTGATTCTGCATGCTCAATGTGCAGTTGTGGCATTCTATAAGTCATGCGGTTTCAAGAAATTGGGCTCGCCTTTTTGGGAAGCCGGCATCAAGCATATAAAAATGCAAAAGTATCTTTAATCAAGGGCTTAGCCCAATAATAAGGTGAGTAAGGCAACTTCTTCTATTACTACTCTGAGTGCAGGCAAATTAAATCACACAATCTCAGTTATAGCTTTTATCAAGTTTTCCTCATCGGGTATCCAGAATTTCTCCAGAACAGGGCTAAAGGGAACGGGCGTATCAGGCGCGCAGACTCTCTTTATGGGTGCATCAAGAAAGTCAAATGCTTTTTCGGCCACCATGGCTGCTACTTCAGCCGCCCAACTCCCGGTACTAGGCTCTTCACTCATAATCACCAGCCTACCTGTCTTTTTCACCGAGTTAATAATAGCCTGCTCGTCAAGCGGCACCAATGTCCGCGGGTCAATAATCTCTATGCTTATGTCCTTTTCTTGAAGCTTCTCGGCAGCAGCAAGAGCATGATGAACCATAAACGCTACTGCCACTACGGTAACATCACTACCTTCCCTCTTGATATCCGCCTCTCCCAAGGGTATAAGGTACTCCTTGTCCGGTATCTGACTGCTTGTGCGACCTAGCAGTTTATGTGTAAGGAGAATTACCGGATTATCGTCTCTGATTGCTGACTTAATCAAGCCCTTAGTATCGTAGGGCGTGGAAGGCACCACAATCTTGAGTCCTCTGATGGCTGCCAACCATCCATAGAGGCTTTTGGAATGCTGAGCAGCAGAAGATGTACCGGCACCAATTAAGGCCAGAATGGTCAGTGGTAATTTTATCTTACCCCCGAACATATATCTCATCTGGAGCTGATTTACCAACTCATCACCAGACACACCCAAGAAGTCAACATACATCATAGAGGCGATAGGCCTCATCCCGGTAGCTGATGCACCGATAGCTGAGCCCAGTATTGCTACCTCTGAAATCGGTGTATCTTTTATCCTTTGAGCACCATATTTCTCAAATAAACCCTTAAATTGGCCCATAGGTCCTCCCCAGTGTTCTCCAACGTCCTCACCGAGGATGAATACGTTTGGATCTCTCGCCATTTCTTCATCAAAGGCTTCAATTTGAGCCTGGGTAAAGGTCACTTCTCTCATTATCTTCTTCAATCTCCTTAAGCAAAAACATCTTCTAAAGTTTCCTCAGGGGCAGGAAGCGGGCTTTCTTCAGCGAATTTCACCGCCTTCTCTATCTCCTCATTTATCTCATCATCAATTTTATCCGTACCTTGTTCAGTCAAAACACCCGTTTCAACCAGTTGTTTTCTGAATGCCGGTATAGGGTCTCTCTTCATCCATTCCTCAGCCTCTTCTTCTGCTTTGTAGGCCTGCGTATCTCCCTCATAGTGTCCACGCCATCGATAGGTCTTACACTCTACCACTGTGGGGCCTTCACCCCTTCTTGCCCGGGCAACCGCCTCACTCACCGCCTCATACACCGCTATCACATCGTTTCCATCAATGGTGACATCAGGAATGCCATAGGCAGATGCTCTATCGGCAATGTTGGATAATTTACAGGTATCGGCAATGGAGGTTGTTTCGGCATACATATTGTTTTCAATGACGTAGACGGCGGGGAGATTCCAGATGGCAGCCAAGTTAATTGCCTCATGAAAACTCCCTCTATTGGTGGCACCATCGCCAAAGAAACAGACAGCAACCTGGTCAGTTCCTCTCATCTGGGCTGAAAGAGCCGCGCCGGTGGCAATCGGTATGCCACCTCCCACGAGCCCGTTAGCGCCCAACATACCAATATCCACATCAGCGATGTGCATCGAGCCTCCCTTACCTTTGCAATAGCCTGTCTCCTTACCAAATAATTCAGCCATCATCAGGTCTGTTTTCCCACCCTTAGCAATCACATGTCCGTGTCCACGATGAGTACTGGTGATATAGTCGTCAGTTCGCAAAGCTGCACAGGCACCAGTTGCCGTTGCCTCTTCACCAACATATGAATGAACAACACCGCCAATCTTCCCGGCGGCAAATTCCTTAGCAGTTCTTAGTTCAAAGACTCTAATGCGCACCATCTTCCGGTACATATCAATCAGTTTTTTCTTTCCTATTGCCATTCTGTTCACTCCTCTCTATCTTATCTTTCGTTATCAGACTGGTGCTGCTACATTATCATCGACCTCCGCTTTACTTAAGCTAGCCTCCAGAATAACCGAGGATACTGACGTTTCCAAAATATCACGTTGTAACTGGCTCATCATCCACTAGAAAAGATAGCATAACCAAGATATTTAATCAAATTCACATTTTTGGTAATATCCAGCCGTGGCGCTTAAAAAACTGCCGGCGGTTCGCAATAGAACTCTTAACGAGATTTAATAACCAGCAGAATTATACCGATGATTATCACCAAAAGACCAACTGCTAACACAATATATAGTGCCCGAATCTGTCGTCTGCTTATGTCCTTATTTTTCTCTCCGCCTATCTCTTTACTTTCTTCTCTACCTTTCTTTTTCAATGAATCTCGATGGGTAAGTTCTTCTGGAATAGCGTCAGCAGGTAGGCCGCTGTGCTTTACCCATTGTTTGTAGAGTTTGCTCTGTTTTCTATTGCGCAAGAATTTCATTGCTACTTCCTTCAGAATTATAATTCATGCGGGTTTGCGAGAATCTCTGGGCACTGTTTTATTTGTTCTGGCTCTTTTAGATGTCACAAGTTGCTTCCGTCCTTTTTTCTTTTCCAGCGCAGCCGATTCAGCGTAATAATTCCTCACCATAGCCACATCCTTAAGTTGTGACAGAATGACAACAACCTCCATAGCACCTCGTTCTCTGGGATAGTCACCACTTCTCACTTCGGCATCCGGCACCAATCGCCGGAGGTATTCATTTAAGTCTGCAATCAGTTGAATACTGGTCGCTTTTGACGGAGCAGAGAGGAGATACAGTGCTTTACCGGCATTGCGAACAGTACACCTAGCCGATAACTCAACTAAGGCTTCTTCCATTGCCTGTATCCCCCTGTGAGGATAGATGCTTACCTTCCTGAAGTTACGAGTCCACTTGGATGGCAGCCTGAGCAGTGGCAATGCAACTCTACCACGGCCAATAGCTGTCCATCCCGATAGTATTTGAGTTACTTCACCGGTATCAAGCGTTTTGGAGCCGATATGTTTTGCCTTTTTCTCTTCGCCGGAGCAGAGTAAGTTATAGAACGGCCCGACAATCATCTCGTTTATCCGGCCGAGGTCATTCTTCAGTGAAGAGTCTTTTTGTATGTATCTCTCATTGTCAACGAGTATTACCGCATCAGAGAACGTGTAGGCTGACCTCAGACATGCCGCTGTGTTGCGGAT
>SDBU01009919.1_pt1 | contig 10619 bp, 9 predicted proteins | sample 2277071 | NCBI WGS metagenome assembly SDBU01 (sample SAMN10397929, study PRJNA504765) | marine sediment metagenome | isolation source: marine sediment core GS08_GC12, 126 cmbsf | place: Arctic Ocean: Gakkel Ridge, Loki's castle | collected 2008
ATCCATTTTCTATTCGTCCTGAGACTCTCCGAGACCTTTGAGAAATATCCCCCTTGCCCCATTAGCGCTATCCTCAAAATACTCAAAAAATGTCTCCTGTTTAGTTCACCGCCCACTCGCTACGCTCCTTCGAGACACAGAGTACGCAGAGTTTTTTCTGAGTTTATCCCCCGTTTTCCCCTAAGCGCCAGGCGCTAAGCGAAAAACGCATCCCTGCGGGAGGCTCAGGCCAAGCCCTTCGGGAGGGGTTCAGGGACTGAGACATGATGATATTAGAGTGATCATTTGCAGTCGTGTTCCGCCAACGGCGGACTGACGGTTTTCGTTTGCCGCCGTCTCCCGGCAAACGAAAAAAATCTCTGTGTCCTCCCTTCGGGTCTGAGCCTCAGGGTCGAAGACTGTGAACTCTGTGAGAGACAAGAAGAATCTCTGCGCTCTCTGCGTCTCTGCGGTGAATATTCACTGCTTCTCTGCCTGCCCAGTGGAATGCACTTTCGGTTTCTATTCCACCGGGGTGAGAGATGTGAGAGGTGTGAATCTCTAGTATTCCCTATACGGTGCCATGTTACACCGCTTCAGTCGTTTACGAATACTGTCGTATTCGCTGTCATCGGCTTCCACAAATCCGTCCAGCCATGCACTCTCCAAGACCCTTAATACTTCGCCATTTACCAAAACCGTCTCATCCTTCCTGAGATCAACCAGGGTCTCCTTAACCTTTCGGGCTAACCCACGATCCACGTGGGGCATGACGCCCACCGTTCAATAGGGCATCGGGATGCTTTCAGCGATGACATGAAAATCGGCCGATTTGATTTTGCCCTGTCGGGCCATCCGATCAAAGTCTAAACGAGGTGCTGCTCCCACATCATAGCGCCCGAATAGCACACCGTATATGACCTTGTCATGCTTGTAGGAACCCCAGGGGATGGCGTAGTAGGCCAAGTCTTCCTCCGGGTCAAATCCGTTTTCCAACATAAGATAGTATTGTGCCATATAACCGAAAGGGGCCAGGGCAGGGCCAAACACCATGGTCTTTCCCCGCATATCATCAAAAGTCTTGATGCCGCTTTTTTTGAGCGAGATGATAGTACCTGTCTCTCGATGGCCGTGTCTTCCCCTTTCCTCAACCGCTAAGAGTTTCAGTCCATAACCCTCTTGGAAAATGATGGGAAGTATGGAGTTCGTATGGGTAAAGTCAACCTTTTTGTCTTTAACCAAGTCCTCGAAATCAAAGGTATTAACATATATTGATTCAAACGTTCGCCCTGTCTTCTCACTAAGATAAGCAGTCAAAGGCTCAAATCTGTCACGTGTCTCCTCCAAGCTATTACAGATCATGTAGCCGATTTTTATGGGCTTATCGTCCTTGCCAGACAACTCGCCTTCTTTTCCTTGGCATGATAGCATTATAGCGAACGCTACCAGTAGTATTAGTAGTGTAGTCTTTCTATGCATTGCACACTCTCTTTTGCTCACCGCCCACTCGCTCCGCTCGTTCGAGGCACCCCAGTTAAATGCTTTCACTCCAAGAACTTATTATCTCACCGCCCACTCGCTGCACTCGTTCGAGACGCGGAGTACGCAGAGTCTTGTTAGTTCTTTTTCCTTTCTGCTGAGAGGGCAGCCAGGAAAAACCTGACGTCCCTTCGGGATCTTCGCTACTTGTATCATTCAATCATTACCTAGCAGTTTCTTCATGGTACTTATTGTCAGCATCCACAGGATTGACGGATTCCATTTGTCCCGATGACATCAGGACAAATGAAAAAATCCTTTCTCTGCGTCCTCTGCGTCTCTGCGGTGAAGATTCACTGCTTCTCTGCCTGCCCAGTGGAATGCACTTTCGCTTTCTATTCCACCGGGGTGAGAGATAGAAATCAAATCAGTCTCTGCGCTTTCAGGAAATCCCTGACTACCTCTTCAACATCCTGTTTTTCCGTCTTTTTCCTCAGTTCATCTATGGTGTTATTGTCTATTCTGCCTCCAAGCTTGTTTATCAGTCTATCCAGAATAGGAAACTTTTTTAACACATCCTTCGTGGTTATTGGTGCCGCCAACGTAGCACCATTCTTCTTGCTATCTGCCCCCAAGGTCAACGGTCCCTGAAACCCAAAGGGTTTAAGCCAAATCATCCCAAATTTTTCCTTGTAGGATTGGCTGAGCAAGGTATAGACCTTTTGAGGATCATCTACATCACCTGACCCTGCCGTGTTGGCCCCTCCCATCCCTATATAATTGATATATATATTAGCCTTTCCATTCAATACTGTTTCATGGCATCTCTCCACATCACCCGGTTGCACAATTTCAACCGTAGTTCCTGTCCTCTCATTAATTAATACGGACAACATCTGCCCCATTATATCCTGGTCTGCGGAATCGCTAACCGCAATGATGAGAAGACGTCCCACACAAGTATCTACGGGACTTGGCAGGACAACGAAGAATGCAAGAGTCAAAATGAGAACAAGAGATTTTATCTTCATGGACAAGATGCTACGGGGAGCAGTAACTTGTTTGCATTTCATCTGTTAATCACCCATTATCTTCCCGACTTTTCGGAACCGTTAGCGACGCTAAAAATGCTTAAAGAGCGTCTCTCGCCCGCTGTCGCTCGAGTTCACAGAGAACGCAGGGGGCTTTTGGCCTGTTTTTTTGAGCAGGAAAAACCAGGCCAACAGCTCAGTCCCGCGAAGCGGGACGATATTCACCCTGTAATTTGTGTCTTCCACTCGAGTTATTACTTAATCTAAGCAGCAAAGCAGTTCGTCTCAAGTACAACAACCGTTTCCCGCGAAGCGGGACGGCCATTGGATCAGATTTCCCCCGCCCGCCCCATAGGTAGGGCCTATCGTACTGGGGTGGAATTCCCGACGTGTCGGAACCATTCCTCCGGGGTCAGGAAATCTGATCAAGAAACTCGGCGGTCTCATTGGCTCAAAACGATCCTGACGGATTCGGACAGATCAGGGCTCGTCGGAATTCGAATGTGTGGATTCCATTTTCTCCTCTCCCTCTGCGAAGGGAGAAAAATCAAAGACAAATCCGGTCAATCCTGTAAATCCTGTCGGACAAGAAATAAACAATGTCTGCAACTCCCGACTTCCATAATCTAATCGGTATTTTGAACATACGCTATATAGGAAAATACCAATTTCTTGCGCGAAAAACACCAATTCTACCAAAGCACACATGATCTTCGGATCTGAGCTACATTCGGCCTGTCTTCGACCCTGCCTGCCCCGGCCCGCCCCGTTAAACCGGAGATTGTTTAACTGGGGTTTACCCCGTGCAATTCACATCAGTGACAGCGCAGCGTATTGCACTGGGGTAGGTCATATGATCGTACTGGAGTGGAATGCACTTTCGGTTTCTATTAGACCGGGGGTGAGAGACAGGGACGACATATCTCCATTTGATTAGTTTCCTCTCTGACCCCGAGCATTACGTATTAATCTAAGCACAACAAATGTAATGTAAAGCTCTCCCTCCTTGCGTGTAGAATGCCAAAATGAAGGTATTCAGAGACGGAAAATGGAGGGTTTGCAATTTCGATGGGCCTGAGGGAAAACGATACGCCTTATGATAGTCTTTTGTAAATATTTTCCGGGATTATCTGTCTCCGTCGATTTAACACTGCTCCAAGAATCTTTGCACCAGCCTGCTCCAGGTTTTCTTTGGCCCGGATGGCTATTTCAGCACCCATGTTCTCAGCCTGAATGACCAAGGCCACCCCGTCCAGTTGGCGGGCCAAAACAGTGGCGTCAGGATAGATATCTATAGGTGCACAGTCAAAGATTATCCAGTCAAATTCCGACTTCAAAACCTCGATCAGGTCACCCAATTTCGGAGATTCAAAGATGACCATGGGATTGGGAGGACTCACACCACTGGTGAGAATGGACAGATTCGGAATGACAGATTGCTTCATGGCATCATGAACATTCGTACCTTCATGAATAACCTCTGAAAATCCGGGGATAGCAGGAAGGTTACAAATAGTGTGTAGCATGGGCTGTCGCAGGTTTGCATCGACAAGAGCAACCCTGTCTCCACTGTCCTTAGCGAGGGAGGCAGCCAGGTTAAGTGCAACTGTGGACGAACCCTCTCCTGGCGTGGGGCTGCAAATCGATAACGTCTTCATCGCCTTCTCCCCAGCATACATCACCACATTGCTTTTGAGGATCTGATAATGTAGTGGAGCTCCAGGGCTGGCAGCAATGGCCACAAGATCCCCTATTTCTTTCTTCGGGAGATCTCCAATAGTGCCCAACAGGGCCACTTCGAGATTATCTTTGATATCGTCAGGAACTCTGAAGGTGTGATCAAAATATTCTAACAAGAAGGCCAGACCTAAACCTGCCACACCCGCGATACACAGGCTCAAAAAGATATTCAGTCCTCTATTCACGGGAACGGGATGAAGAGGGACTGTGGCTGGTTCAAGAACAGTCACACTGACCATCTTTGCGGCATCCATGGCATCGGAAACCCTACTCTCTTCAAATTTGGTTAAATAGAGTCTGTAATTTTGCTCATTCACACTGACAGCCCTCTTCAGTGCACGAAAGCTGGGCTCTAAGCGGCCCAGCCTTTCGAGCTCCTTTCCATATTCTATCGACTGCTTCTCTATCCCTGCTGCCTTTGTATGAAATGCCTCCAAATTGGCCTCTTGGACCAGAAGTTCCCGTTCTACATCTTGATAAGTAGCACTTAACCCCGTACTGACAGAACCGTGGAATTTTTCTTCTTCAGCCTCTATCATCTTACTGACTTGGGCGATTGCCTCATATACACGAAGGAAGTTAGGATTGTTTGGTTTGTATCTGTGCGTAAGATCAGTCTTTTCCAGCTCCAATTGGGCCAACCGCATCTTCAAATTGCCGATTGCCGGAGGATCCGCATTCTCGGACTGGCCTAAATACGTATGTTCCGAAATCCCAGCAAGGTCTTGTTTCATTTTGTCTATTCTTGTTTGTGTCATTTTGATCGCCGTATCGTTGTCCTTCTTTTTCGCGTTGACGGAAGTGTATTGCTCAAGAGTAAGGGCCTTCAGGTGGTCAAAAGAGACGATACCGTATTTCTTCCTAAAGTCTGCCAACTTCCTTGCCGCAGTTTTTAGCTCCTGCTCCAATTGATTCGACTGGGCTTTAAAGAAATCATATGATTGCCCGCTTTGGTGTACCTCAAGATGACGTTCAAGGTACAAATTTACAAGGGTTGCAACGAAATTGAATGCAATTTCAGGGTCATGTGATCTGAATGCCACCCCCATAACTTCGGCACCCTTAACTCGCTCCACAGACAAATTCCGTAATGCTCGGCTGACGGCATCTTCCAGGGGAACGGATTCTTCATCCTCAGCATGTGCCGCCATGGAATCTTTCGGCAGACTATTTGGGAAAAGCCCGGCAACCCGTAGCTGCTCTACAACCCTTCTGACGAGGATCCGGCTCTTGAGGATTTGGATTTCAGAATTGATTATCTCGTTTACTCGTTGGACTATAGTGGTCGGACGTTCGCCTGCTGGGGCTCCCACCGCTGCCACATAGATATTCTCTCTTCCGGGTTTTACCAACACGAGTGACTTAGCCTCATAGATAGACGGAATCATTAAGGTATATACAGTCACTGGTATAACGGTTGATAGAACCACCCCTAAGATGACCCATTTTCTCCGAAAAAGGACGTACACGAGATCTCGAAGAGAGCTTCTTTTTTCCTGTGTATATTCCTTGTCCATCATTGCTAACCCTTAGAAATCATCTCCAATCATCTTTTTCGTCATAGCCAAAGACACTCTCCCTGACCCAATAGAATCCAAGGGCATTGCCAGCGCCACGTATGACGCTATCAACCATAAGCACTCTCCTCAGATACTGATCCACAAACGTACCTGCCTTGGCGATAGCGGTCTTGGGCACGTAGACGATATCTGACGGCATAAGATAGATGTCATTCTCTATTTGCTCTCCAGACATAACACTTGCCAGATCAACTGCCATAGCTACGGGCCTATTGTCGGGTCCTTTTCGAACAAGAATCACATTTTCCGGTTTGGCTGTCTCCCTAAACCCTTGTGCAGCGAAGATCGACTGGAGAATAGACATATTCCCCTTGAGGGAAACAAAACCAGGTCTTCCTACCTGCCCCCCAACAAACACCCTCAGTCCGGAGTATTCCCTTACAATAACAGTAATTTCATAATTCTCAAGATACTTAGCATATCCCTTCGTAAGTATCTCGTCCAGTTGGGAACCCGTCAATCCTGCTGCCAAAACCTCATCAATGAGTTGGAGAGAGATCTTTCCATCAGGTCCAATCATCAATCTTTCATCTAGCTTCGGGTGATAAAAGAACTTAATTTGGACCTCATCTCCAGGCCGCAAGCGGTAGTCTGCAATGGGTTCTGCCTCCATTGCGCCTTGCATTGCCTGCGGACCTAAAGACTGTGTTGTTGAGCAAGCAGCAAAAATGAGGAAGAGAAGGAATAGGCAGGACATTCTGACTGGACAGTACCTCATAATGGATCCCATGTTTTTAATAGCTTTGAAGTTAGGTATGTGATGCATACGTGTCGGAATTGCAGCAACATCCTGAAACTTATACTGTTTATTAGCGTCTACTAGGTTTTGATTCTATTCTTTGAAATCTATTAAGTCAAGCTTTTCCTAGGGAATTCCTATGTTTTTTCTTAGAAAATTCCTAGGTTATAGTTGGCCCTTGCTTCCAGTTCGTAATACCTGTATAGACCGAAGGCATTTTTTCTAAACCACAACATATTGTGCTTGTCAAGAAGAAAATCACAATACCGTCGTCCGTTTTTCATATTACCAGAGAATATTTATTTGCCGCAGACACACGCAGACAACACGCAGACAACATCTGGCCGACCCGCCTGCTGCGCCTAAGCGCAAGCGATGGCGGGCAGGCATGGCCAGATATCCATCCGTCATGCCCTTCGGGCAAAAAAAGAACCATCCTTTCCGTAGTATATCACCGCAGAGACGCTGAGGACGCAGAGATAAGAGTTTCTTGGCCTGGTTTTTTGAGTCGGAAAAACCAGGCCAACAGCTCCGTCCCGCAAAGCGGGATGACTGGTTTAGTGGATTTTGCCTCCCCGCCCTGTGGAATTCCCGACGTGTCGGGACCATTCCTCCGGGGTCACAAAACCCACTAAAAGACTCTGCGCACTCTGCGCCTCGAGTGAGTGAAACGAACGGGCGGTGAATGTTCAGTCTTTTTCAATCGATATGCATCAAGAGTGCCTCGCCAGGTACTCCTTGATGGCGTTCACAACATATTCAACCTGTTCTTCTGTCATCGTGGGAAAGAGCGGCAACGTTACCTCCCTTCTCCCTACATACTCTGTGAGTGGCAAACGGATATCTGACGGCATCAGTTCCCTATAATAAGAAAAGAGGTGTATAGGAGGGTAGTGGACGCTCGTTTGAATACCCTGTTCACGTAGATATTCCATAAAGCCCATCCTGTCTATCTTCTCAGAAAGCAACACAGGAAAAATGTGATAGGATGACACTCCATCATAGTCAGAAAACGGGACTTCGATCTCTTCAATGCTGTTCAGGTTCTCTGTATAAAGGCTCCATAGTACCCCGCGTTTCCTATTGTTTTCATCTAGTTTATTCAACTGTACAAGTCCCAAACTGGAACGCAGTTCATCAATTCGGTAGTTGAAACCCGGACCCACCACGTCATAGCTGAAATCATAACCCTCGTACCTGTCCCAGGTCAGGCTTGTCATACCGTGAGAACGAGCTATTCTGATCTTTGCTGCTAGATCATCACTGTTTGTCACAACCATGCCACCCTCAGCAGTGGTCATGTTTTTGTTGCTGAAGAAGCTAAAGCAACCAATATCTCCGATCGTGCCTACTTTCTGCAATGGTGCTTTGTTCTTTGTGCTTTGTGCTTGGTCCGTGCTTCGCGGTTCGTTGTTCGTTGTTCGTTGTCTGTTGGCTGTTGGCCGTTCACCGTTCACCGTTGACCGTTCATCGTTGGACCGCCGTGATTTGTCAGCTTTGCCTGCCCCGTGAAATTCCCGACTAGTCGGGACTATTTCACTGGGGAGCTTTGAACTATACGTGGCTCCCGCTGCATGGGCGGCATCTTCCACGACGAACAGGTTATGATTCCGTGCTATGTCCATTATTCTGTCCATATTGCATGGGAAACCTGCATAGTGGACGACCACAATACCTCTGGTGTTCTCATCGATTCTCGACTCTACATCATCCGGAGAAATGGTAAGCTGGTCAAGGCTCGTGACGTCTGCAAAGATCGCAGTTGCGCCGGTATATAGTATAGCATTGGCAGTAGCCACAAATGTGAGAGAAGGGCAAATCACCTCATCACCCTGCTCAAGCCCCAGGGCATGATGGGCAAGATGCATGGCAGCGGTCCCCGAACTCACAGCCAAGGCGTGCTTCACCCCGAGATAGTCTGCAAACGCAGATTCAAAATCCTTGGTTACCTGACCCATGGTTAGCCATTTAGAATCCAAAACACCCTTGACGCTTCTATACTCCTCTTCCCCCAAATCCAGATCGAACAGAGGCACTTTCCACTTAGTCAAGACTAAGGCTCTCCTTTAGATCCTCAAACTCCTCTTGGGCTCGGACATAGTCGTCATGTCGCCCAATATCCAGCCAATATCCGTCAAAGGGGAAACCTATCACCTTTCTACCAGCCTTCATCAAAGTTAGAACCAGGTCCGGGAAGTCCAAATACTCGTTGGGCTCAATAAAGCTCAATGTCTCTGGTTCAAACATGTAAATCCCCATACTCACATCGTACTTAAGGGTGGGCTTTTCGATATACTGCTTCAATTCAAAGCCTTCATCCATTTCCAATATGCCCAGGTCGACTTTTACCTCCTTGTTATAGGTTGCGATGGTTGCCACTGCCTCGTTCTTCTTATGGAAGTCCACCAATTTCAAATAATCTAGGTTCGTAAGAACGTCGCCATTCATAACCAGGAAGGTGGTGTCCAGCGTATCAATCAGGCTAAGGGACCCAATGGTACCCAATGGTTCATCTTCCCTGGAATAATCAATCTTGATTCCATATTTGTTCCCATTGCCGAAGTAAGCCTCTATCAATTCTGCCAGGTGGCCCACGGCCATGGTAACTCGCGAAAACCCGTAGTGTTTCAACTGTCTTATGATGAGTTCCAGAATCGGCCTGTCCCCAACAGGCATCAGTGGCTTTGGGATTACTGTGGTGTATGGAAGCAACCGTGTACCCTTTCCACCAGCTAAAATAACTGCTCTCATTTTGTTCCGTGCCTCACTGTCACAAAGCTCAAAGTTGAAAGCTCAAGGGTCATAATATGCAAAACTCGAATATCGAAATCCGAAACTCGAAACAAATTCAAAATCCAAATATCAAATGTTCAAAACGTTGTTAGTTCTTGTGCTTCAGTTCAAACAGAATATGTACTCTTATATTCCCCAGCGTGTGCTTTGAACCAATCAATGGTGCGAGCGAGGCCCTCCCTTAAACTTATCTGAGGTTGCCAGCCAAGGAGTTTCATGGCTTTTGAATTATTACACATGAGCCTTTCAACCTCGCTCTTTTCTGGTCTAACCCTGCGGTCCTCCGTACGTATTTCTGCCTCTTTTCCAATTATAGATAGTATCATCTGGGCGAGTTCCCCAATTGATATCTCCTTGCCGCAACCTATATTAATGACCCCTCCGATAGAGTGCGGTGATTTGGCCACTTCTATGAGACCACTCGCTGTATCTTCTACATAGGTAAGGTCCCTCGTCGGATGAAGTGAACCCAGCCTTAGCTTGTCTCCATTCAGTGCCTGCAAGATGATCGTAGGTATAACTGCCCTTGCAGATTGCCATGGGCCATAGGTGTTAAAAGGTCTGACAGTGGCAACCGATAGCCCAAATGCTCTGTAATAGCTCTCGGCCAGCTTATCAGCAGCGATTTTGGTGGCAGAGTAAGGAGACTGAGCTTGAAGAGGATGCTTCTCATCAATAGGGCAATAAATGGCGGTTCCATAAACCTCGCTGGTTGATGTGTGAACTATCTTCTCCACGTTAGTTCCCAGGCAGGCATTCAGAAGATTGGCTGTCCCTACTACATTCGTCTGCACAAAATCCATAGGATTGATATAGGAGTATGGGATGGCAATAAGTGAGCCCAGATGAAAGACAAGCTCACATCCCTTGACTGGTACCCTTAGCGCCTCTGGATCCTTCAGGTCACCGGCAAATACCTCTATCTCATCTTTGATGTCCGACGGCAATCTCTCCAAAAGGCCCAGGTCACCTCTGGAGTTATAGCGGACAAAGACGCGTACCTTAGCGCCAATCCTCACCAGGGCTTCTGTCAGATGGCTGCCAATAAAGCCCCCCGCTCCAGTAACTAATGTCTTCTTCCCTTCAATATTCATAATATTTCACCGCAGAGACGCAGAGTACGCTGAGATTTGCCTTCTTTTTCCTTTTCGTTGAGAGGGCGAAAAGCAAAAAGGCCCCGCGCTCTGAGCCTATTCCTTCAATTTGTTTACAACTCGGACTATTCCATCCCGCATAACAGCCACATTGAAATTAAGAAGCAATCCCAAATGAAGGCCT
>SDBU01009920.1_pt1 | contig 10618 bp, 10 predicted proteins | sample 2277071 | NCBI WGS metagenome assembly SDBU01 (sample SAMN10397929, study PRJNA504765) | marine sediment metagenome | isolation source: marine sediment core GS08_GC12, 126 cmbsf | place: Arctic Ocean: Gakkel Ridge, Loki's castle | collected 2008
AGCAGCTAAATGTGATTGACACCGGGAATCACCACCGGGTACTGGAACGAGAGGAACAGCCCTTCGCGAGCCCGCTCCTCAGGGGCAAGGTCCAGTAAGTCGCGACCCTCAAACAGTACTTCACCGGATGTGACCTGGTAGCTATCGCGGCCCGCCAGCATCAGGGCCAGGGTACTTTTGCCCGAGCCGTTGGGTCCCATCACGGCATGTAGTTCCCCGGCCCCCACCGATAGGTTAATACCCTTCAGAATCTCCTGGCCCTCGACGCTCACATGTAAATCTTTAATCTCAAGCATGCTTAATCTTTTCCAGTCCGCGAATGGTTAGAATTTCCAAATATCCCTTGGCATTTAACCCCGCCGCTGGCGGGATCCCATTCAACATTTGACATTCAACATTCAACATTTCTACCCCACTGCCCCTTCCAAACTCACCACGAGTAGCTTCTGGGCTTCCACGGCGAATTCCATGGGCAGCTTGCGGAATATGTCCCGGCAAAAGCCGTTGACGATCATGGAAACGGCCTCCTCGGTGCTCAGGCCCCGTTGCCGGCAGTAGAAAATCTGGTCCTCCCCGATACGGGTGGTGGTGGCCTCGTGCTCCATGCGGGCCGACGAATTACGCACATCGATGGCGGGGAAAGTATGTGCGCCGCACTGGTCGCCCACCAGCAGGGAATCGCACTGGGAATAGTTGCGGGCGCCGGTGGCCCCGGGCATGATCTTAACCTGCCCGCGGTAGGTGTTCTGGCCGTGGCCGGCGGAAATCCCCTTGGAGATGATGGTGCTGCGGGTATTCTTGCCCAGGTGGATCATCTTGGTGCCGGTGTCGGCCTGCTGGTAGTTGTTGGTCAGGGCTACCGAGTAAAACTCGCCGATGGAGTTGTCCCCCTGCAGGATACAGCTGGGGTATTTCCAGGTGATGGCCGAACCGGTCTCCACCTGGGTCCAGGAGATCTTGGAGTTGATCCCCCGGCAGGCGCCGCGCTTGGTGACGAAGTTGTAGATCCCCCCCACACCATGCTTATCACCGGGATACCAGTTCTGGACGGTGGAATACTTGATCTCGGCGTCATCCAGAACCACCAGTTCCACCACCGCCGCGTGCAGCTGGTTCTCGTCGCGCATGGGGGCCGTGCAGCCTTCCAGGTAGCTCACGTAGCTGCCCTGGTCGGCGATGATCAGGGTGCGCTCGAACTGGCCGGTCTTGGCGGCGTTGATCCGGAAGTAGGTCGAAAGTTCCATGGGACAGCGCACCCCTTTGGGTATGTACACGAAAGAGCCGTCGCTGAAGACGGCCGAATTGAGGGTGGCGAAGAAATTATCCGTATAGGGAACCACCGAGCCCAGGTATTTTTCCACCAGTTGGGGGTACTTGTGCACGGCCTCGGAGAAGGGACAGAAGATAACGCCCACGTCGGCCAGGGCGTCCTTGAAGGTGGTGGCCACCGAGACCGAGTCGAACACCGCGTCCACCGCCACACCCTCCAGGCGCTTCTGCTCCTGCAACGGGATGCCTAGTTTGGTATAGGTTTCCAGCAGCTTGGGGTCCACCTCGTCCAGGCTGTCAAGCCGCGGCGGGGCCTTGGGGGCGGCATAATAGCTGATTTCCTGGTAATCGATGGGTGGGTAGTCCGCTTTGGCCCAATGAGGCTCTTTGTTATCAGCCAGCAGCTGGATAAAGCGGCGGTAGGCTTTCAGGCGCCACTGGAGCAGGAACTCCGGCTCACCTTTCTTGGCCGAGATCAAACGCACCACATCTTCATTCAGGCCGGGCGGGATGGTCTCCTGCTCGATGTCGGTGACAAAACCGTACTTATACTCCTGGCTGGTGAGGCGGTCGATGGTTTGGCGGTCGCTGGCCATGGCTGATAGTCTCGAAGGAGGGGCTACTTTGGCCCGGTGGTTTCACCGGCTATTGGACCGGCCGCCAACTGATATCGGAACACGTCCGCCAGGCTCATGCGGTGGAAGGCGGCCGCGATGGTGTCGTTGATGGCATGCAGTGGCGAGCGGATCAGGCAGGCCGCCTGCTGGCTGCAGTCCGTCATCGTGATGCAGTCCACCAGCCCCAGGGGGCCCTCCATCTGTTCCAGGAACTGCCACATGTTGTGCTGGGCCAGTTCCTCCCGGATGCGGTAGCCGCCCCGGGCCCCCACGGTGGGCTCAACGTAGCCCTCACGGGCCAGGCGCTGCAATACCTTCGAGAGAACCGGGAACGGTATCTGATAGGTGTCGGCGATCTCCCGCACGTTTATGGCGGCGCCCCGACCGGCCTGGTGCAGGTGCCCCAGGGCCAGCAGGGCGTATTCGGTTTTTTTGGTCAGTTTCAGCATAACTTTACTAATTACGACTATTATGGTCGCCTATATTACCGCTTTTCAACCCGCTGGGCAACAACTATTGGCGCTCCGGGGAACCAGGCGGATAATGCCCCGGAGGCATCGGAAGGGCTGCTAGTTACGAGTTTCGAGTTTCGGGTTTCTGGTTCAAGAAACGGGCACTATCGATCTAAGTGATGTTTCAGTATCCTTATTGAATCAGCTGTTTGAGGGAATTACATTCATTCATGGGTACAGACACAATATCATATTTCAAAGACCTGCTGTTTCTTCATAAATAGTAGTTAACAGGCTGGAGACACTCGGCACGGAGGGAAACACCATGAGCGGGACCGACACAGCGAACGAGTCTGAGGCAGAATCTACAGCTGGATACGGCCGGTATTGTAGCCAAATCGACAAGGAAGATGAGCTGATCGACAGGAGAGTAAATTGGTTGCTCACGTCCCAATCAATTTTGTTTGCAGCGGTTGGCCTGAGCGGTAACGGGATGGCTAGAATTGTTCTATCCGTTGTACCTTGGGTCGGACTCTGCTCGTCGTTTGCAATTGGAATCACCATTGGGGCAGCGTCGCTTAGCCTTGCGCGGTACCGAAATAGGCTGAAGGAACTCTGTCCTCCAAGAAACGACCCAAAGCAGTATTTCCCTCAGCTGCACAGAAAGGAGTGGATCATCATGTTAGGGCTTCTTCCGTCGTCGATTGTTCCGCTTATGTTCAGCGCCGCGTGGATTGCAGTGATTCTTATAAAAGATGCGCCTGTTAACTAGCCGCTGCACCTGACCGCTATTCCGTTGTGCTCCATGGCGGCGGGTGAGCTCCGCCGTTTGTCCGCCAACTGGCGGATTGGCGGGATTCCATCGAGTATCGAGTATCCAGTATCGAGTTTCTGGTTCAAGAGCCGTGCACTATCGATCTAAGTGATTGTTGCAGTGTCCTTATTGAATTAGCCGTTTGAGGGAATTACATTCGTTCATGGGTACAGACACAATATCAGGCTTCAACGACCTGCTGTTTCTTCATAAATAGTAGTTAAGCTGCCCCAGGAGCACTGTGACCAAATCCGTTTCTATTCCGCCGCACGTTGCCCGAGCGATTGCCGAAGTGCACGGCAACGCCGCGCGCAGCTGGCTGGATCAACTTCCGAGTCAGATCGAAACGGCGGTCAATCGCTGGGGCCTGCGCCTCGGCGAGCCTCTAACTCCCTCGTCCTGCAGCCACGCCGTCGCCGCTACGCGTCCCGATGGGAGCGCAGTCGTGCTAAAGGCGTCCTACCCGTGCGACGCTCTTCGCGACGAGATCGCGGCGTTGCGAACGTTCGATGGCCGCGGAGTTGCGCGGCTGGTCGATTCCGACCAAGAATCCGGTCTTCTTCTTCTTGAGCGCCTGGTACCCGGGACGACCCTTGAAACTGTGGGTGAACAGGAAGCAATGGCCGCTTTCTGCAGCGTCGTACGACAGCTCCATCGACCGGTACCGGCCGGTCACCGGTTCCCCACGACCCAGGACTGGGCAGCGGGCCTCACGCGCCTGCGCAAGCACTTCGGTGGGGGCACGGGCCCCTTTCCGAGCGCTCTAGTCTCCACTGCAGCATCCCTGTTCGAAGATCTGCACGGCTCTGCCTCCTCGCCGGTTCTGCTCCACGGCGACCTCCATCACGGCAACATCCTCGCGGCCTCGCGGACGGCCTGGCTTGCCATCGATCCAAAGGGTGTCAGGGGCGAACCCGCCTATGAGGCTGGTGCATTCCTCCGCAATCCAATGTCCGCGCTTCTTGAGCTTCCCAACGCGGGCCACGTTCTGGCCCGACGCGTCGACTATCTCTCTGATGAGCTCGAGATGCCTCGCGACCGTTTGCTCGGCTGGGCGACGGCGCAAGCCGTGCTTGCTGCCTGGTGGTCCTACGAAGATCACCGGGCACGGTGGGAGCCGGGGCTCCGTTGCGCCGAGCTTCTGCTTGAACTGCTCAAGATGAGGGCAGCCTAACAAAGGCCCTAGAGCGGACGGCCTTTGGTGTCATGGGCTACGAGATAGCGAGGAGGCATAGGAAGAGTTTCTAGTTCCTGGTTTCTGCATTCAATATCCAACATCCAGCATCGAGTATCCAGTATCGAGTTGCATTTTCCCATTGCCCCGCAACGATATAGAGTTTACTTTGCCGCAGTGAGTTTATCACCTTTGAACCGGGCTATGCTGGGCTTTCAAATCCAGGATGATTACATTTGGCCCGGTTTCAAGATCGGAATGTTTGTAGATGAGCGCGATGACAGGATTCAACGACCCGGTGGATTTTTATAAAATAGTTAGGCACTAATTCTACTACGATCATGAAGGAAAGAAGCAACATACCACGTGGTATCAAAAGAGAGATATTGATCGAAGCCGGTTATCGATGTTCAGTCCCTCATTGCTCAAACGATAGCGCCTTGGAATTTCACCACATAGACGGTAATCCAGCACATAATGAGGCTGGCAATATATTGCTGGTATGTAGCAACCACCACAGAAGTTGCACAAGTGGCATAATTGACCGAAAAGCATGTCAATTTCTAAAAAACGAGCTTAAAAACCTCAAAGTAAATGTAAATGCCAGTCGTATTACAACGAGGTCACTGAGAAAAATTCTAAGAGAAGAACTTTCTACGCCTACGAATACATTGGACTTGAAGAAATACGCTAGTAATGCATTCCCGTCTATTTTTGAACGAAAACACTTATTTCGAATCTTAGATCATGAATTTGGGCCATCTTACGAAGGTTACCTTGCCATCAGTGTACTTGGCGAGCTTAAATACCGAGGCAGCGCACCGAGAATTATTCACTTTATTGAAAGCCTGCGAAAGGCGAAGAACAAAAAAACATTATCTGACGTCGATCATTTCTTCCGTGCAGCGGTCAAATCTTTGTCGAAGATTCAAACAAAAACAGCACTCAATTGGCTAGCCGATGAATTCCTAAATGATAATCAAAACGAATTTAATAAAATGATATTGTTTTTCTCAATTGGTTCCGCTGGCACAGCTAAAAAGTACCTCGGATTTGAAATAACCGGGAAAGACTCAATAGAGAAAGTAGATGGTAGTTCGGTAGCAACGACACTATTTTTAATTAGAGGCAAGAGGGGGAAGTTAGTGTTACACCTTGGGGCACCAGAATCCTAACAGCGCTCTTCCAGCCGACGACCAGGACTGTTTTCTTGCGGCAGATAGATGCCTACGCACAACAGATCACTGGGCTGGTGTATGAGATGTACGGGCTGATGGAGGAGGAGTGATGGCAATTACACCTGACCAAATTGATGTTTGGAGAAGTCTTCCTTCAGAACATCAACGGCTTGAATTCAAAGAAGCGAAAACGCAGTATGACAATAACAAATTATTCAAGTACTGCGTGGCATTAGCCAATGAGGGTGGCGGTCATTTGTTGCTTGGAATCAAGGACAAGCCGCCTCGTCCCGTGGTAGGAACTGCTGCATTCAACAATCCTATTGAGATGGCGGATATACTATTTCAAAAGCTTGGATTTCGTGTGGACATAGAGGAAGTAACCCACCCTGACGGTAGGGTCTTGGTATTTCAAATCCCATCACGTCCGCATGGTACGGCTTATCATCTGGACGGAGCATATTTGATGCGATCTGGTGAATCTCTCGTGCCTATGAGTGAAGATCAGCTTCGCCAGATCTTCGCTGAGGGAGGACCTGATTGGAGTGAAGAGCACTCGAAAAGTGATTTGACAAGAACACAGGTTGTAGAACTTCTGGATACGCAAACATACTTTGAGCTTCTTAAATCGCCCTATCCAAGTAATCGATCAGCCGTCGTCGACCGGCTGTTGAGGGATCGATTGATTGATGAGATAGACGGTTCCTATGCTATCAGACGAATAGGAGCTCTGTTGCTGGCGAAAAGCCTAAGCAATTTCCCGGAATTGGGAAGAAAAGCACCACGGGTAGTGGTTTACACTGGGACATCAAAACTCGAGACAAAACTTGATCAAGTCGGGACAAAAGGTTATGCAGTAGGATTTCAAGGACTAGTTAATTTTATTATAGCCCAATTGCCCCAAAATGAAGTCATTGAGGGTGCCATAAGAGAAGAGAGAAAGCTAGTACCCCCAGTTATTATCCGCGAGCTTGTAGCAAACGCTTTGATCCATCAGGATTTTAGTATTGGTGGGGCATCGGTAATGGTTGAAGTTTATGCAAACCGTATCGAAATCTCTAGTCCAGGTGAACCTTTGGTGCCAGTCGAGCGGTTCATTGATGGTTATCAATCCCGGAATGAGCGCCTTGCAGATCTCATGCGGAGGATGGGTATATGTGAAGAAAAGAGCAGTGGGATCGATCGCGTTATAACAGCTGCGGAAGTTTTTCAATTGCAGGCACCGGATTTCCGCGCGGACTATCTCCGTACTTCAGTACTAATCGCGGGGCCTATGGAATTCACGAAGATGAATCGTGATGATCGCAGACGAGCCTGTTATCAGCACTGTGTATTGAAGTGGGTCCTTTCTGAGCCCATGACTAATGCATCGTTACGTGATAGATTTCGTCTTAAAGAAAGTCAAAGCACGACTGCATCACAGGTTATTTCTGCTACAATCGAGGCTGGCATGATTAAGCCAGATGAAAAGATCGGCGGCTCACGTAAATACGCCCGCTACCTGCCTCACTGGGCATGATTTTATTTAAGAACCAACACTCGCGCAACTGAAGTCGTAGTTCTAAATCGTTATTTATCACGATGTTACTTATTTAAGCGTTTCCCCTGCAAATAGTCGTGACCCCCATCACCGAAGCCCATATCGAAGAAGCTGCCCTAACTTGGTTTGAGGTTTTAGGCTACCAAACCGTCCACGGCCCCGATATTGTATCGGGTGAGGTAGCGCACCAGGCGAACTCACCCCGCTCGCTCCGCGAGGCCCCTCTCTTAAAATAGAGGGGAAAGAGTTGCGGATTGTTTGGTAAATTGTGATTGTGGCAACAGCTAGCGATCCCAAAAGGCCCGCCGGTGAGTTCAAGCAGCATTACCGGATCAAGCCGTTGAAGGCAACTGCCCGCAGACTGCGTAAACTGCAAACCATGTCGGGAAAACTGCTCTGGCAGGCACTGCGCAACCGCCAGTTGGATGATCTAAAATTCCTGAGACAGCATCCCATCGGTCATAGCATCGTGGATTTCTATTGCCACGAAAAACAGCTGGCCATTGAGATCGACGGCGGCATACATCTAAATACGGATGTCAAGGACCGGGATAAATTCAGGCAGAAACTGATCGAAGATTATGGCATAAGATTCTTCCGGTGTACCGCAAATGAAGTGGAATCCAACCTCGAAGGAGTGCTTGCTGGAATACTGAAAATCGTTGCCTTAACCGCTCCGATCCCCTCTATTTCAAGAGAGGGGAAGTCGTGAAACGACAGGGGTGAGTTTTCCGCGCACCAGGCGAACGACAGCGCCCCTAAAAATCCCTATATTCCCCCCGCTCTTTGAAAAGCATGTCCTGAGTCTATCGAAGGGCGAGTTGCGGCTTCCCCCTCGCCTTCAGGAGAGGGACCTCACGAAGTGAGCAGGGTGAGGTACCGTTCCGGTATCTAACAGATATTAACCTCTTCATTCTTAATGCCTTATACTCCGTTTCTGCCATTTCTGCCCTTTGCGCCTTTGCGGTTAAAACGCTTGAGCTCCCTGCTCCCGTCGACAAGCATTAGCCTTTTAATGGCCTTTTGCTGGGTATTGGATGGGTATAGGATGGGTCGTTGATGGGTGGTTGATATGTCTAAGCTGGGTATAAGCAGGGCATTCGTTGGCCTATCGCTAATCTCCCACCGGGTACAGCCCGGCCAGCATCCGGGCGGCGTTGTGCAGGCTCTCCGACAGCGAGGGGTGGGCGTGCATGGTATCCATCAGGTTGGTATAGGGCAGGTTGTGTTGGATGCATAGGGAGACTTCCCCGATCAGGGAGTCCGCCTGGGGCCCGCAGGCCCGCACCCCCAATATGCGGTCGTCCCCCTCGGGACCCACGATCAGTTTGACGAAACCGGCAAAGGAGCGCATGGCATGCGCCCGGTGGTTGCGCACGTTGTCCAGGCAGGCGATGCGGGCCGCGCCGTACTTCTCCCGGGCCGTCTTCTCGTTGTCACCGGCGCCGGCAATCATGGGGATGGTGAATATGATGAACGGGATGTGATCCCTGGCGATGGGTTCGGTGCTGCCCAGGATGTGATGGATGGCTTGATGCCCCTCGGCCTCGGCCACGTGCACCAGGCTCAGGTCCAGGCTGGTGGGCATTTTACACACGTCGCCGGTAGCGTAGATGTGGGGCACGTTGGTGCGGCAGAACTCGTCGATGGCGATGTAGCCTTCGGCGTTCAGCTCCACCCCGGCGTTCTCCAATCGCAACTGGTCGGCGCAGGCCTCGCGGCCCACCGAAATGAGCGCCATCGCCGACGTTAGCACAGTGCCGTCCTGTAGGGTGGTAATCACCTCATCGCCCTTCGCCACTATCCGGTCCAGCAGGGCGGATTGGATCACCTCAATGCCATTCTGCTCAAAGTTCTCGGTCAGGAAGGCCGCCACATCGTCATCTTCGTGGGACAGGATGGCGGGATTATTGTCTAACAGGGTCACCCGGCAGCCGAATGTATTGAATATGGAGGCGAACTCACACCCGATCACCCCTGCGCCGACGATCACCAGGCTCTCCGGCAGTCGTTTGAGGGAGACGATCTCGTCGCTGGACATGATCAGTGGGCTGTCCCGGTCGATGTCCGGCAGCCGGCGAGGCCGGGTGCCGGTGGCGATGACGATATGCTTACCCCGGTAGCGCCGGCCGTCAACTTCCACGGTGTGCTGATCGATAAAGGTGGCCATCCCCTTGATCTCGGTGATCCCCAGCATGGCGATCTGATCCCGGTAGAGGCCTTCCAGCTCCTTGGCGCCATCGATCAGCTGGTCGTGCACCTCCTTGAAATCGATCCGGGAGGTGACGGGCTGGTAGCCCCGGCCCGGTTTGGTGGCCACCAGGTGGTCCTTGGCCAGCTCGTACAGTCCCTTGGACTTGTAGGCCCCGTGGATGCCGTAGCCCCAGATGCGGTGCCCGTTCACCAACCCCACCTTGAGCCCTTTGAGGGTCCCCCTGGTGGCGGCCGCCATGCCGCCCGGACCGGCGCCGATCACCAGTACGTCGAATTTCGGTATTTTCCCTCGGGCCATCTTTCCGTGTCCCCTTTGCCGGCAGGCAATTGCCGGAGTTGCCTTTGAACTTACGGAAATTATACCCGATTTGGGTGGGCTGGCCGCGAACTCGTGTGTACCTTTGGACCGTCATGCGCGGTATCTCCAGGCAGCGGATAACGGCCAAGCTGGTCGCCGCCTTTACGGACGGCAAGATGGTCAAGGAGACCCTCTACCAGGTGGTGGCTATGTACTTGATGATGAAAGACCCCCTGGTGGCCGGGGCCGCCAAGGTGGAGGTGGCCGCTGCGTTGGTCTACCTGCTCAACCCGTTCGACCTGATGCCCGACATGCTGCCGGTGGGGCTGGTGGACGATATCGCCGTGCTGGGCGTGGTTTGGAAACTGGTCCAGCGGCACATCACCGCTGAGCACCGGGCAGAGGCCCGCCGGATCGTGCTGGAGCTGCTGGGGCGGCTTAACCTCACCAACGAGATACCCCCCGGCCGGAATGCCTGACCCGATTACTATAGGCATCAAGTCAGCTTAGATGCTAGCTTCAAGGTGGATTTTAATCCCTGGCAGATAGATTTAACTAACTAAGGAGTATCCCAGTCATGAATTTCATACTGTTTATCATCGTCGCCCTGTTGGCTTTCATCTTCTCCACCCAACTGCGGGGCCGTGGCGCCCTGGCCCAGAGTCTGGCCTCCCTCGGTATCCGGCCCGCTTTCCTGCAGATCGTGGGGCTGGTTGCCCTGGCATTGGCCGCCTTGCAGACCATCACCATCATCGACGCCGGCACCGTGGGCGTGATTAAGGTCTTCGGCAAGGTTGATAGCCGGGTGTTGCGTGAAGGGATCAATGTGCGCAACCCCTTCGCTGATATCATTAAACTGAACATCAAGACCCAGGAGCGCCGGGAGGAGATGCGGGCGCCCTCCAAGGAAAACCTCACCGTGGGCCTGGAGATCAGCGTGCTCTACCATGTGGAACCGTCGGCCGCCCCTGAGATAGTACGGACTGTGGGCCGGGAGGAAGATCTCATCCGCAAGGTATTGCTGCCCAATTTCCGCTCGGTGGTCCGGGATGTGACCGCCCA